>Ga0310690_10012476_pt1 | contig 10431 bp, 6 predicted proteins | sample AusTroGonzalo_MG_2_FD_207661 | JGI IMG/M metagenome (GOLD analysis project Ga0310690, IMG submission 207661) | Bovine rumen microbial communities from tropical cattle in Woodstock, Queensland, Australia - Gonzalo_04 (v2) (version 2) | ecosystem: Host-associated > Mammals > Digestive system >...
AAAACAATGGACGATATTTTTTCAGGGAACTACTCCAAGAATCCGAAACAGTTAACATAAAGCTTAAAACAATAGCTATTATTCTCACGATATAAACCGAAGTATCGTTCGCATGCCATTCCGACCACATATACATAGGTATCAAATAATTAACAGTAGAAAAAACACCGAAGGCAATATATCTAGCCCCATATTCTTCTACTCTTTTTTCAGAAATACCGGCCAAATTATCCAGCCATCGTTTCAGATATACAATCATCACTACCAACAACGACTCAAGATCTACTAACCACTAATTTGGAATTATAAGGATGACTCAAGGTTCTAAAGTACTCCCCCAATACAAACATAGCAATAAATGTCACCAATGCTCCTACGATCTGACTTATAATAACATAGTCCTCAGATACAGAATACCTGAAAATAATGATAGAAACAAACCCTATAACTACACTGATCCAATAAGTTTTTATATCCGTTTTTAAATTAAACAAATATAAAAACATAGGAGCTACCACAGTTGGAGTCCAAAAATTCGAGAAATATAATCCAAAATCAATCATACTGGAAAACATTGTTGCAACATATATAGAAACAAATCCTAATAACACTGTAACAATCCGACTCAACATTAACTCTGTCTTATCATTTATTCTTGAGGGCCATAATATAGCTATAACATCTCTCGTTGCAGCAATAGATGAAACATTTAAAAATGAATCAGCAGTAGACATGATAACAGCAAGCACTCCTGAAACTGCTATTCCTTTTACAATTGTCGGAAGAGAATAATCCAATACATTTAAAAACGCATTATTAGGGTCTATTCCCGGAAACATCAAAACAGCGCTAAGAGCTATAACTGTTATTACAGCATAAAACGGAATATATAAAATTCCTGAAATAATCAGAGATTGGGCGGATTGTCTTTCATCCTTAGCCATCAAAATTCTTTGAATTAACATCGGACTAAAACACGGAAATGCACAATAAACAAAATAGGCAATAAACAATAAAAATGAACCTCGGTATGAAGTTAGCTCTACATGATGTTCTGGTAAATTAAAAAGCAAATATTCCCAACCACCAACTTTCTCCAAGGCCACATTTGCCATTAGAGGTATACCTATCATCAAAACTCCAAATTGTAACATGTCGGTAAAAACTACAGAACGTATTCCTCCAAAAGATGAATACGCTATTACGACGAAACTGCCAATAATTATTCCGTGGAAATGAGATACTTCAAAAAACATACTACAAATATACCCAATTGCTTTCACCTGAACAGCCACATATGACACAGAAAACAACACATTTGCAACACCGCTTACAACTTGTCCAGGTTTTCCGTACAACTCCCTCATTATCTCACCAATTGATATTTTATTTGTAAAATCCCGGATTATTCTAGGGGCGATTATGTACGCATGGAGAAAAAGACTCACGCATTGACCTAACGAAATAATAAAAAAAACCAGCCCAACTCCATATATTCTTTCACTTACTCCGATAAGATCGTCTCCTCCCATCCAAGTAGAAAAAATAGTAGACACCAAAACAGAGGTAGGAAAAATTTTCGCTGAAACTGAAAAATCCCTCATACTCCTGACATTGCGACCTACAAAAAATCCAACAATCAGAGTAACAACCAGATAAAGAACTACGATGACCAAATCTATCATGAGAAAATCCCTCGCAATTGCATCATCAAAACGGATGGTTAGCTATTACTAACCACTAAGTCCTTATCGTTAAAATCACTCAATCTTTTACAGAACTTTCCTAACACAAACATGAAAAATAATGTCACCAGCGCTCCTACAACCTGGCTTACAACCGCATAATCCTCAGGAACACAATGCCTGAAAGCAATGATAGAAGAAAACCCTATCACTACACTAATCCAATAAGTTTTTACATCTGTTTTTAAATTAAATAAATATAAAATCATCGGTGCGACAACTGTAGGCGACCAGAAATTTGTAAAATACAGAGCAAAGTCAATCATACTAGAAAACATAGTAGCTACATAAATAGATATAATTCCGAGTAACACTGTAACCATCCTACTTAGCATCAATTCTGATCTATCATTTATTTTAGACGGGCACAATACTGCAAAAACGTCTCTTGTTACAGCAATAGACGAAACATTTAAAAATGAATCTGCTGTAGACATAATAACCGCAAGCACTCCTGAAACTGCGATTCCTTTTACAATCGTTGGAAGAGAATAATCCAACACATTCAAAAAAGCATTGTTAGGATCTATTCCCGGAAACATCAAAACAGCACTAAGCGCTATAACTGATATCACCGAATAAAAAGGAATATACAAAATACCGGAAATCGCCAAGGATTGAGAGGCCTGCTTCTCCCCCTTCGCCATCAAAATTCTCTGAACAAGAATCGGATTGAAAAAAGGAAAAGAGCAAAAAATGAAGTATACAAGAAATAAGGAAAAAGATCCTTGGTATGTAAACAGCTCTGTGTGTTGCGCAGGCAGATTAGACAACAAATACTCAAAACCACCAACTTTTTCCAATGCCACATTAGCCATTAGAGGTATTCCGATTATCAAAATACCAAACTGTAATACATCAGTAAAAACAACTGATCTTATTCCTCCAAAAGAAGAATAAATAATCACAATAAGACTACCGATAACCGCACCGCAAACGTCGGAAACTCCAAACAACAGATTACAAATACAGCCAATTGCTTTGACTTGAACCGCTATGTATCCCAAAGAAAATAAGACATTGGAAACACCACTAATCAGTTGCCCGGATTTTCCATATAAATCACCCATTATTTCTCCTACTGAAATTTTATTTGAAAATCCTTTGAGAATTTTCGGAGCAACGACATACGCATGAAAAAAAATACTTAAAATCTGTGATAACGAAATAGTGAAAAAAACCAAACCAACACTATATATTCTTTCACTTACCCCAATAAGATCATCTCCGCCCATCCAGGTAGAAAAAATCGTAGATACCAAAACCGATGTAGGAAAAATTTTCGCCGAAACCGAAAAATCTTTCATACTCTTAACACTTCGTCCAGCAAAAATTCCTACCGTAAGGGTCACAACCAAATACAAAACTACAATAACTAAATCTACATTCATGAAAAAAACCTTTTCTCACTCATCAAGAAAAGGCTACAAAATTATTAATAAAAACTCAACAGAAAAAAGTTATAACAACTCGGCAAAGTTAAAAAGTTATTAAATGTTAAAAATTTTAACTCGATTCACACGACTCTATTATCTTTCCTTCTCCATGTTCAAGAGAAGAAACCACTGAAAACCCATTATTTTTCAACTGTTCTAACAATTTAAATTGTAACACATTTTTATATGTAAGTTCTTGAGGAATGGAAGTATCCAACGCGATAACTCCGTTTCCCGAACAAATTATTTCTATACAATCGTTACTTATTTTGAATATAGCTTTTCCACCCATCGGCATAAGCTCCTTCATTATTGCGCCATTACAAAGAATTATCCGCCCCAGAGAACAATTAAAATTGTCACAATCTGTTATGAAATCACTTCCTATATTGTAAACTTCTAAAAACTCAGCAACCAAACTGCGCAGAAACTCAACTGAGTACAAGTAGTTATCGTCTTTTTTCATAAAAAGCTCGCGCATGAACTTTAAAAGAACATTCGCCTTTGTTGCGCTATCCTTTATACATGACAACAAACCTTTATCCTCTGACATTTCGTAAGCTTCAAGTCCTAAATTGATAGCGTTACAAGGAGTTATTAAGTCATGACATATTCTCGCGATCAGCACATTCTCTGTTTGCATTTCCTTCCCTTCATCATACGTCCTATATTCTAATAAAATTTTATCTCAATACAAAACAAAAATCAGGAAACAACAAAAAAAAACCAACTGACGAAAAAACTGGAGCGGGCGATGGGATTTGAACCCACGACACCAACCTTGGCAAGGTTGTACTCTACCACTGAGCTACACCCGCATAACGAAAGTTATAATACCAAGTTTTCTCAACAAAACAATATAAATCTTAAAAATTTTTACAGGAGGATTGAGAAATAAGGTTCTTTTTTCATATGAATTCATTTATTGAAAGTTTTCTCTAATCTAGATATTCCGAAATAAAACAACGTTGGAGAAGTAACATGATAAAGCGAATAGTAAGTACAACAATTATATCAATTGGATTGTTGGGATTTGGATATTTACGTACATATTATTCGCAAAATACTTCAAATTTGTGGACAATATTTGATTCCAAGTGCTATCTACTTTTCTGATAGTTCTCTTTATTCAAAAGCACGTATCCGGCTGGAACTATTAACAGTGTCAGCAAGATTCCGCTGATTCCTCCAAAAACTTCAACTATCCCCAAATTCTGACGGCTTACGCAACTAGCTCCTGTCGCAAGCATAAGAGGAATTGCCCCTGCTACAGTTGAAATTCCCGTCATCATAATCGGACGCAATCTCAAACGAGCGGCCTCGAGCAGAGCTTCTTTCATGCCCATACCTGATTCCCTCAACTGATTTGCAAATTCAACGATAAGAATGCCGTGCTTCGAATTTAATCCGATCAACATGATTAAGCCGATTTGAGAATAAATATTCATTGTATATCCGAAAAAATACAATGCCGTCAGAGCCCCCAATCCTCCGAGCGGGACACTCAGCATGACAATCAAAGGATGCTTAAAGCTTTCAAATTGCGAAGCCAATGCCAAATACGAAATCAAAACCGCCAGCGAGAAGATAAACAACATACTTCCGTCAGATTCTTTGTAATCCTTGGACTGTCCGCGGTAAAACATCTGCGCATATTCGGGAAGTTTGGTTTTTACCTTAGTTTCGACGTAGTTCAGTACATCGCTCATCGCGTATCCCGGGCTGATATTCCCTGAAAAAGTTATACATCTTGTTCTGTCGTGGCGGGCCAAAGACCGCGGAGTTCCCGACTCTTTTATTTCTATGAGATTATCCAACGGCACCAACAAATTACTTTTCGAGCGAACATAAATATTCGAAACATCATTCATATCTGAACGACTTTCTCGATCCGCCTGAAGAATAACGTCATATTCCCTCCCCCCGTCGATATAAGTAGTAACTTGTTTCGATCCGAGCATGGTTTCTAAAGTTGAGCCGATGGTTTTTGCTGAGATATTGAGATCCCCTGCCCTGTCTTTATCCACATTCACAAAGAATTTCGGGGTAGTTTCCTTGTAGTTGCAATCGACATCTGAAATTCCGGGATATTTTTTCAATTCTTCCAACACGATATTCTTCCACCGGGCCAATTCTTCATAATCAGGTCCCCCAACAACAAATTGCAAAGCGTGAGAACCGCTCGCCCCTATTCCCATCGGCAGAATCGGAGCAACAGTTACTCCTGCAATATCTCCAAGGATTTTTTTGAATTCCGAGGCAATTTGAAATGTTGACTTGTTTCTGTTCTCGGAATTGATAAATTCAACGTTTATATGCCCTGAATTTACGGCACCGTCCGCATCTCCGAATCCGGGAACCGTTGTTGTGATATTTTTCGCAATACCATCATCCAACACGCCTTTAATTTTTTTCAAAATTTTTTGAGCATAATCTCTCATTACATAATACCCGGCACCTTCACGCGCTGAAATCTTCAGAAATATTGAATTTCGATCTTCTTTCGGCTCATATTCTCCGGGAAGAATTACAAAAAACACGCCGACAATTGCTACAATTGCCGAAAATACCATCACAATATATTTCTTGTAATTCAGCAAACCAATCAAAAGATTTTGATAGAATTTCCCGCTTTTTTTTACGACATCTTCGACCCACATATTGAATTTGTCTGCTTTATCCACTATACGCAAAAATCTTGAACACAACATAGGAGTAAGAGTCAGAGCGACAAATGACGACAGACACACTGACGCAGACATCGCTACGGAAAATTCCGTAAACATTTTTCCTGTCTTCCCCGGAAGCATAGAAATCGGTAAAAATACGGATAATAAAACGACCGTCGTGGATATAACTGCGAACAAAACTTGTGTAGATCCTTTCTTTGCGGCTTCCATCGCGGATTCACCGTTTTCGATATGTCGCTGGATATTTTCCAATACCAAAATCGCATCGTCGACAACTATTCCGATCGCCAGTACCATCGCCAACAAGGTGAGCATATTTATCGTGTATCCCAAACTGTTCAAAACAATAAAAGAACCTATTATAGACACAGGAACTGTAATCGCCGTTATGATCGCCGCTCGAATCGATCCTATAAATACGAAAATTATCAGAAATACTAACACCGCCGCGATCATCAAAGAGTAAAAAACCTCTTTTATCGAGTCGTTGATAAATTGAGATTCATCTCTCAGTATCGACATAGTCATTCCTTTCGGAAGACTCTTTTGAAGGGTCTTGATTAAAGCGCGTACGTCTTTTGCTATCTGTATAACGTCTGCCGTCTGGGATTTCGAAACTTGGATAGCCACTGACGGTTCTCCGTTAGCCTCAAAAAATCTCCTGTTGGATTTAGTATCTATAACAACCTTCGCAATGTCTGAAATTCTGATCGGATGTCCCTGTTCATCTCGCGTAATTATGATTTTTTCAAAATCTTTCGGAGATGAATACTGCCTGTTAATTGTGATCGGAAATTCCATAAACTTCGATTCGATTCGTCCTGCCGGGTACTCGACATTCTCCGTTCTTATGGCGTTTTCGACGTCCTCAACCGTAATATTGTGCGCCGCCATTTGCTCTTTATTGAGCCAAATTCTCATGGATTTTTCTTGATTTCCCGCAATATCAACCGATGCCACACCTTCGATGACTGAAAACTTATCCAAAATATATCGGTTTAAATAATCAGTGATTTCCATTCCGGACATCGGAGCAGAAACCGAAATCATGACGCAAGGAAATCCTCCCGTGTCGTATTTCCGAATGACAGGAAGATCTGCTCCGTCAGGCAATCTGTTATATATTCTGCTAACTCGGTCTCGGACATCGTTAGTTGCGTTATCTAGATCTCTGTCGATGGAAAATTCCAGCTTTACATTTGAACGACCATCCTTACTTGTCGATTGAATATTATCCAACCCTTCGATTCCGGCAACCGCATTTTCCACCTGCTGAGTAATTTTCGTTTCAACAATGCTTGATGAAGCTCCCGTGTAAGTAGTTGAAACAGAAATAGTCGGCACTTCGATATTCGGATATTCTCTCACCCCGATTTTTCTCAAATTTAAATATCCGAACAACAAAATCAGTATCATAAAAACCAGGGTGGTAATAGGACGTTTTATAGAGAAGCTGCAGATGTTCATTCGATTCCATCCGTGTTTTCGGAATCTTTAGAGACCTTCACGATATCTCCGTCGGAAATTTTCACGACTCCGTCGATAATTACTTTATCCGACGAGGTTAATCCTTTCGTAACCTCAACAAGATGGTCCCGCCTCTCCCCTATTTCGATTTCCCTCTGCTTTGCTTTATTTTCGGAATCAACAACATATACATAATGCTTTTCTCCAACATTCAAAATCGCGCTTTCCTGAACCTGAATCGCATTTCTGTCCTGCATTTCGATAGTGACATTCAACATCATGCCGGATCGCAAAAGGTAATCATCGTTATTTATAATTCCGCGCACCGACATACTTCTTGATGTTGCAGATATTCTCGGAGATATTGCCTGCACTGTTCCGTAAAATTTTTTACCCGGCAAAGCGATGCTGGTTGCCTCAATCTTGCAGCCGTTTGCAATCAAAGACAGATATTTTTCGGGCACGGAGAAATCCACCTTGATCTTTTTAATATCATCTATAGTTGTAACAACCGTTCCGGGAGTCAACAACGCCCCGACGCTTATTTTTCTGAGACCCAGCATGCCGTCAAACGGAGCTACAATCGTTCTCTCCTTTATTTCTTCTTCTACCTCAGCCAGTTTGGCTTGAGCATCTTGAACTCTGGTAGTTTGAAGATCAAATTCTTTTGACGCAATAACATTTCTTTTTTTCAACGTCGAAATTCGGGCCAATTCTCTCTCTTGTTCTTTAAGATTAATTTCCGCTTGTTTTTTTACGGCTAACTGCTTATCGATATTTTGTTGAACGAGGACTGTTCCTTTTTTCACGAAATCGCAATCAGAAAAATTTATTTCCGTTACCTTCTGAGTCACGCTGGATGTTATGTCAACAGACTCATTCGAAACCGCCGTTCCGATAAATTCCAAAACCGTATGAACTTTTGATTCCGTAACCTGATTGACTCTCACTGAAAACTGAGGTTTTATTCTAATTTTGGAGGCACCAGATCCACTAAATAATTTATAAACAAAAATCAACAGAACAACGGAAACGACCGCCCAAACTTTTTTCGCATTCATATCTTCAAAGCATAATAAACTGAGATCATATGTATCAAAAAAAGGTTAAATATTTGTTAATTTTACAAAAAAACCGAACCGAGAGCCTGAGCTGAAGAGCTATTTATACGGAAAAGAAGGAGATTACTCTCCCTCTTTATTTACTATGATTTATCAAATAAATTAAAATAATTCTTTCTTAAAAACTCGTCTGTTTATAAATGAGCTGAACCAATATCGACCTCTACCCTCTTTTTTGTCATACTTACTTCCCAGACCATCACAAAAGATTTCAATATAACTATAACTATTTTGACCAATTTTCCATTCATAACGTCCTTTCGGCGGGTAGAAATTTCTCAAAATTTCTCTTGGTTTAGGACGAGCACTCGAGAGTACGGTTTTGGTCTCTTTTACTTTCTCTATCACCGTTCGTCCGCCACTTTGAGAGATTTGTTTTTCTGTTTCTCGCTCTTCCAAAACCCAGTTATCAAAGAAGTTCTTTTCAGTCACAGGCTGACCATCAAAAGTTATACTTCCGTCAAATGCCGATATCTTCAAAACTGAACCGTTGAAATCAAATTTACCTTCTTTTTGATAGATATCGATTACGGATTCCAGAGAGTTTTCCGCTGACGGAACGAAATATAATCCTGATCTATCAACATAAATTTGTCGCAAGATGTTATCCGTGAAGCTTCCCATCTCTTGTGAAACATCATAAACAAAAAATGAATTTTCACCGATTTCGATATCGTTTGCATTCACTCCATAAAAAACACCTTGTTTATTATCTCCTATTCTGAGAATGCTATAACAGCTGTCATCCTGATTTCTGTAGAAGATCATCTTTGGATTTTTTAACTCATCGTAAAATACATCATTGGCGTATCGGATTTCCGAAATATCGTTCCAATTGGCAGCAATCGCACCTACAGTAGTCGGAGTTGCACGTCTTCTGTACGCATTGGTGTTTCCTATTTTCTCGAAGAAATACAGTCTTTTATTCACAAATTCGTAAGTTTTGTGCGGTTCTGCCTCTTTGATTTCAGATTTAGCAGACTGAAGATTCAACTGCTGAAAACTTTCCATCAGCTGACGAATCAATTCTTCATTTCGAGGTCTATTAAATGACTCTTCCGTTTTCTGAGCATCATCCAATTGCTGAGTTAAGAACTCATTTTGCGACGCCAACTCGCTGTTTTCCTGAGTCTTTTTCGCCAGTTTATCTTTTAAATCATTAACTATGGCAATCTGCTTTTTCACAACACCTTCCAGAAGCAAGTCAGATTCTTGATTCGAGCAATTCTGTTTATCAACGAGAGATGATAAGCTGTTGCTTCTTGTTCTGCTGATTTCGGAAAATTCCCCCGGATCCATTCCGAAAACACCGAATGTTAACACCGCGCAACTCGCGATTAATAGAGATTTGTACATAATTTCCCTCCTCATTCTATACTCCTCTACCTGTAGTATATAATGCCTTTGTTTTGAATTACCAATAGGCAACTCAATTTTTTTGAAAAATTTTTGCTAAATGATGCGCTTGGTTGTCAATGATATTATCAAAAAATTGAATAATAATTGATGCCTATTGCGTCGCGGACTTCCTGCAACGTCTGGTTTGCAATGATTTTTGCTTTTTTGCTGCCTTCAGAAATTATTTCCAGAAGATCTTTTTTCTGCAAAGTCGCTCTTTTTTCACGAATCGGAAGCAACATTTTTTGCAGAACATCATTCAGCAGGGATTTCAACGCCGTATCGCCCAGCCCTCCCTTGCGATACTTCGCCTTCAGTTCTTCGATCTCGTCTTTTTCATCATAAAAAGCATCGAGATAAGTAAAAACAACATTGCCTTCCACCTGCCCCGGGTCTGAAATTTTGATATGGTTCGGGTCGGTGTACATGGACCATACTTTTTTCTTCACGACCTCGGCGGAATCGCTCAAAAATATCGCGTTGTTAAGAGATTTGCTTGCCTTCGCTTTGCCGTCGATTCCAACCAAGCGCGACGTCTTGCTTAGCTGCGCTTTGGCTTCCTTCAGACAATCTG
>Ga0310690_10012477_pt1 | contig 10431 bp, 9 predicted proteins | sample AusTroGonzalo_MG_2_FD_207661 | JGI IMG/M metagenome (GOLD analysis project Ga0310690, IMG submission 207661) | Bovine rumen microbial communities from tropical cattle in Woodstock, Queensland, Australia - Gonzalo_04 (v2) (version 2) | ecosystem: Host-associated > Mammals > Digestive system >...
ATTCATCCCCAGTATGGTAAGTGCGTGGTTCGCTGCGTATGCGGTGAAACTTTTGAAACCGGATCTACCAAGAAAGAAATGAAGGTGGATATCTGTTCCAAATGCCATCCCTTCTATACCGGCAAGCAGAAGCTTGTTGACACGGGCGGACGGGTAGATCGTTTCAAGAAGCGCTTCAATATTGAATGAGTTTCCTGCGGACACGCTGCAATACACAGCGTGTCCTTTAAAATTTTATACAGCAAAACCGGTCCGGCTTCAGCCGGACCGGTTTTGCTGATAACCGGATTATTCGATCTTGTCAGAAACAGCAAGATCATAAAGCGCTTTTACTTCATCGTCAGGTTCCTTGTCCATGAGCGTTGCAATCACGGCGGCAATCAATCCGGCAAAGAAGCCGGGGATGATTTCATAAATACCCAATCCGATAAACGCAAGCCAGCAGATATCGACAACAGCACCGAAAAAGATTCCGGCGATAGCGCCTTTAAAGGTAAACCGTTTCCAGAACAAGCTCAGCAGGATGGCAGGACCAAAGGCGGCGCCGAAGATACCCCAGGCATTTTCGACTAACCCCATGATGCTTTTGCTGTTCGGATCGGAAGCGATGATAACAGCAATTACGGCGATAATCAGCACCACAATCCGGCCTGACCAGAACATTTCCTTGTCTGATGTTTTGTTTTTACGGATTACAGGTTTGTACACATCAGAAGCAAAGGCGGAAGAAGCGCAGAGCAGCTGGGAATCCGCTGTAGACATTGAAGCGGCCAGAATCGCGGAAAGCAGGATTCCGGAGATAACAGCAGGGAAAATAGAACGAACCATCTGAATAAAAACAGTGGAGGAATCTGACAGCTCACCCATAAACAGATGTCCAATGCAGCCAGCGGCCACTGAGAACAGGATGATCAGCACATTCCAGGAAATACCGATTTTGGCGCTTTTTCTCAGATCCTTATCACTGCGGACAGACATAAACCGGATGATGATATGCGGCATACCGAAGTAGCCCAGTCCCCAGCCAAGGCCGGATATGACTGTTTTCCAGTCCGGAAAGAAATTCCAGTAATCCGGATTGGCGGTTGTAAGCTGTTCCATACTGATTGCCGTATTACTTGAACCCATCAGACCGAGAGCAAAGATCGGTGCGATCAGCAGGGCACCGAGCATCAGCAGGCCCTGGAAAAAGTCTGTCCAGCAGACTGCGCTGAATCCGCCCATAAAGGTATATGCGACAATGATGGCCGCGGCGATATACATGGCAATCGATGCATCAAGTCCGATGACGGTATTGAAAAGCGTTCCGCAGGCCTTAACGCTGGAAGCGGCATAAATGGTATAAGCCACCAGAAAGATTACCGCACAGAGAATCTGCAGTGCTTTGCTGGACGATTTGAAACGGTTGGTCAGGTATTGGGGAAGCGTAATGGAATCATCTGCTGCGATTGAGAACCGACGGAGACGGGGTGCTTCAAAGATCCAGCTGAGTGCATATCCGATAGCAAGACCAATAGCAATCCAGGCCTGTCCGATGCCAAATGCGTAGATTGAAGCGGGGAGACCCATAAGAACCCAGGCGCTCATGTCTGACGCGCCTGCGGAGAGGGCAGAAACCCAGGGTCCCATTTTGCGGCCGCCGAGGAAGTATTCTTTCTCGCCGGTGCCACGGCCTTTAAAGAAAAAGAATACACCGATTCCAAGCATGAATACCAGGTAGATAATAAAGACGATCAGTTCCACATTCATAGATATGCACCGCTTTCCTGCAGCAATAGTTGCCGCATACTGTATACAAATCTATTATAATGATAAACTGTTACAGGGCAAGGTCAGAATCGTTTTTTTGATGTTCTTGCTTGAGAATCAAGTCTGTTTGGAGTAAAATATATTGTTGTCGGAACAGGGAAAGGAGGAGAGCAGCAGTGAAAAAGACTGTTTTATTGATCACTGTACTGATTCTTTGCTTTTCCCTGAACGGTTCTTCTGCCGAAAGAAAAACCGTTGTCAAGGATCAGTACTATCTCGGTGCAATGCGCGTGGTCAAATGCGAAGAATGTGTCTCCCTTCGCGAAAGACCGGATAAAGCATCAAAGATTCTCGCCGAGGTTCCCCTTGACGCAATCGTATATTATTGCACCAACAACGTAAAAAAATATCAAAACGTCAAATATAAAAAACAGGCTCCGCTGTTTATTAAATGCGAATATGAAGGACAGGAAGGTTATATCCTGAGCCGATATCTGGAGCCGGCGCCTGAGTTCGAACCTGCTGAAACGAAACAAAACAACGACCTGATGACCCGTGAGCAAATCATCGGGAACGGACAGGTTGCTTTGGAGTGGCAGGAGTTTAACGTATCTGTGACAGGCGCATACGAAACGATCACAGAAGATGACAAGACATGGGAATATATGAGGGTTGGCTGTTTTATTGACGACGAACCCATCTGGGGATATACGGAAGCGGTGGAACAGACAGGCCAGTATTCCAATCTGAAAGCATTTATGGCAGGCACCGAGGATGAGCCGCAGGTTTATGTATATGACGCTCAGTACGGCCTGATATCGCTTGATCTCATGGATGGTACGGAAATGTGGACTTTGCTGAAAAACGACTGCTCTCTCGGTGACGCGGCAGTCTATGCTGTGGATCCTGAATCCGGTATGCTTTTTATTGCCGGGTCTGACGGTCCCGATCCGGTTGCCATCACTGCTGACGGTACAATCCGCTGGCGTTCTGAAATTGATGATCCTGAGGTTTACGGGCCCCTGAAAATCATCATTAACGCATATGATATCGATGTGATTTATGAAAGCGGAAAAGTGGTCACGCTTGAAATGTTTGACGGTGAAGCAATCGAGATTACCGATCAGGAATCCAAAGAATGAAAGCGGTACGGTGCAGATAAGCACCATACCGCTTTTTCTGTATCAGCCCCAGATCTGGGACAGTGCGGGAACAATCTGTTTCTTTCTTGATAAAACCTGCGGCAGGAAAACATGATGATTATGATGATCATCCGCCTGGAAAGCATTCCGGATGATTTCAGGATCACCTGCGAAAAGAAGCTCCGTACCTTCCTTGAGCACGTTTGTGATCATCATCATGGCAATATCACAGCGCTTTTCTTTTCGTATCTTTTCAAGCGATTCGATCAGGGCATCCTTTTTCTGCAGGAAGGGATCAGAATCAACAGTTGTGATCTGTGAGATCATGAGGGAATGAGAGGCCAGATGAAACTCTTTCATGTCGTAACGAAGCAGGTCTTCCGCAGGCATTTCAGCGGAAACGCCTCTTGAGAACATGGCTTTTCCAAGTTCTTCGCAATCAACTCCGGCATGACGCGCCAGGCGTTCTGCCAACGTTTTGTCAAGCTGCGTACAGGTTGGGCTTTTGAACATAACTGTATCGGAGATAATCGCAGATGCCATGAGCCCGGCCAGCCGAGGCGAGGGCATCAGTCCGTGTTCCTGAAACATCTCAGCAATAATCGAAGTCGTGGATCCGATGGGCTCGTTCCGCATGAATACAGGATTTCCTGTCTGTACATCAGCAAGCCTGTGATGGTCAATAATCCCGATGATCTCAGCCTGCTCCAGACCGGCCACTGCCTGACCAAGTTCGTTATGATCAACGAGCACGACCTTTTTCTTTCGCGGACGGATCAAATGATAGCGTGACAACGTTCCGATAACCCGGTCATTTTCATCAAGGACTGGATAAGAGCGGAACCGGCTTTGAATGACAGACTCACGGACATCATCCAGATAATCCGTGAGATGAAAAAACTGCAGGTTTTCTGTACATGCAATCCTGCTGACGGGAATAGACTGAAAAATCAGCCTTGCGGCACGATAGGCGTCAAAAGGACATACGATCAGACAGGTTGAAGAAGAAAGGCCGCGATATTGTTCTCCGAGAGAAGTTCCGCAAAAAATCAGACAGGCTGCTCCTGCATTAAGAGCAAGATCAGCTACGTCTTTCTGATCGCCGCAGAGTACAATGCTGGTTTTATTGATCCGGGAAGAGAAACCCGGAAGCGCAATGATCACATCTCCTGAGATTTCATCAAAACAATCCTGACGGTTATTGATAATATGACCTTCGAGCGCGCTCAGCAGATTGAAAACCGGAACACAGGATACGAAAGGGTGACTGACGGAATCCATATCGCTTTCAGCGAGGCCTCCTACGGTAACCAATCCGAACAGTCGGCCATCCTCTTCTATGATCGGAAGAGAGGAGCTGCTGCTTTCCCTGTTACGCAACACTTCCCATGCATAGGAAACAGGAACTCCCGCACCGATGGTCGGCGGCGTATCAAAGTCGAGGTCAAGAACCTGGGTTCTTACTGTACGCAGATAGACAGGCGGCTGAAACCCAAAACGCTCAAGAAGAAAGGATGTCTCCGTGTTAAGATGACCGTAACGCGCGGCAATATAGTGTCCACCTAAGGCATTCTGCAGCGAAGCGTAGGCCATCGCGGAAACGATTGAGTCTGTATCGGGGTTTTTATGACCGACGACATAAACAGAATCCATAACAGCCTCCGTCTTACCGGTTCATCAAAGCAAACCAATCCTTCATCTTCAGCAGCAGCGCAGCGTTGGTATCCGCTTTTTCCATCATGGATTCCAACTGAGGGATCGCTACAGAAGAGGAGGTGCTTCCAAGCAGTGTGCGTATAAGTGTAAGCCCTTCTTTCTGGCTGTCATCCAGCAGAATATCAGCATTTTTAGTATAACTTAACTGGAGGTTCAGGGAAGGCGTTATTCCTGCTTTCGCCACGTTCTGATCCAGCGTCAGTTCCATGTTCGCAGTGCCTTTGAACTCTTCCACAACCGAATCATCCACTTTGGAACCGGTGGCGATATCCATTGCGGCAAGAACGGTCAGGCTTCCGCCCTCCTTACATGCGCGCGCGGCTCCGAACAGACGCTTCGCACGGAAAAGGCTGGAGGGATTGACCATGCCGGGCAGGCTGCGGCCCTGCTGCGCGGCTGCGGTAGTGTATATTTTCGCAAGCCGGGTAAGACTGTCAACGATCAGTACCACATCCTTTTTCTGCTCTACCAGACGCATAGCGCGTTCAAGAACGATCTCAGAAAGACGCAGATGCGCTTCGGGCGTCTGGTCAAAGGTGGAAGCAAGAACGGAACAGGGAACGGAATCACGAAGCAGCGTTACGTCTTCAGGATTTACATCGATCAGAAGCATGAGCACATTGACATCAGGATAGTTCTCACAAACGACACTTGCAAAATGCTTCATGATCTCTGTTTTGCCTGTTTGAGGAGGACATAGCATCAGACCTCTCTGGCCGAACCCGAGAGGCGCAATCAGGTCAATGAGCCTCATATCAGGAAAGGATTTTCCGTCCCGGCTTTCAAGAGAGATCCTGCGGCTTGGATAAACAGGTGTCAGTTCATCAAAAAGCGGACGGTTAAAAGCCTCCTCCTCAGGCACATCATTCACGCTTGTGATATAGAGGAGCGCGGCATATTTATCGCCTTCCCGCTGCGGCCTGATTTTACCTTTAATCATATCGCCGGTACGAAGACCGAAACGACGAATCTGAGCCATGGAAACATAAATGTCTTTGGTGGAAGGCTGATAATTTGCATTCCGGAGAAAACCATAACCATCCGGATGCAGTTCGAGAATGCCGCCGCCTTCTTCAAATTCTCCGGAAGAAAGGAGCTCCTCAAGCGTCGGAGCCTGAATGCCTGTATCCTGCTGCTGAATCGGGGAAAACGGTTCGGGCGAACGCTGCTGAGATACGGAAATAGGTCCGAAGGAGCGTGGACCGAAACCGGATTCAGCACTGTGACTGATCCTTTTTTCAGGAATCGGAGATGAAGCAGCTGTACTTGCCGACTCAGCATGTTCCTCGCTTTGAGCGGAGAGATCATGGGCGGGCGTGACGACGGCTGCCGGGCCGAATCGCGGAGTAAAGCCACCGGGACGCAACGGTTGAGCATGCTGCTGTTCATGTGTCAGATGTTGTCCTGAAGGCGTGGTATTCAGCCACGCCGGACGGGGAGCCGCACCGGGAGCCTGATAGGCCGGCCGGGCATTGTATTTCGGCACGTCGTTGTTATGCCAGGCAGCCTGGTATTTCGGTTCAGAAAGATGATCTGGCGAGCTCTCCCCAGATGCGGACGGATGGTCACCGGAGAGAACAGACAGCAGTTTTTCAATAATACCGGCCTTATCAATTCCGGATCCAAGAACGACATCGTTTTCTTTGGCGAGTTTCCGAAGCTGCATGACCGTCATGCATGATAATTCCTCATAAGTCATATTTCAGATTCCTCCTGTGTATTAAAAGCAAAAACCACATCACGTACAACGGCATGTTCCACTTCATGCTGAAGATGAGTGAAAAGCTCATTCTGAGGGAGTTTGAAGCCTACTTCCATGAGTGCCTTACGGACATCATGAGAATCGAGGGTCAGCGTATTGAAACTGAGGGCCAGTGTGCCGCCGTTCGATAAGCATTGCTTCCAGGCGGGGAGAACACGCCTTAAAAAAATCCGGAGTGGTTCGGTTCCTGTTTCAGAGTGGGGAGCATGCTGGATTCCATAAGGAAGATCCGCAGCGAGTATGTGCGCTTTTCTTTTACGGAAAAGCGCAGGGGAGTCAGCGGTATCGGCACAGGAAAATGACAATGTCCTGACGTTTCCTGCCTGGTAGTGCTCTTTACTGTCGGAATAACGGAATTCGGTTACCGGTACCACATGGTTGCAGAAGGTCTCCGAATGGGATTTCTGTTCATGTTTAATTCTGTGAAATTTCAGATATCGAACAAAATAATCAGAGGCTTCCCGAATGTCCTTGTGATCCATGTCGATTCCGACAGCGTTCATTCCGTCAGCCACAGCGCAAAAGCAACCGGTGCCTTTTCCGCAGACAGGATCAAGAAATGTGAGCGGAGCTGCTTTTTGACGACATGCAAAAAAGGCAGAGGTGATGTTGATCATCATTCGTGTGAAAGAGACGCTGGTTTTACCTTTGTATTTCAGCACTTCAGGAAGATCATCACCGAAAAAAGCGCCGGACGCAACACTAAGCGGCCTCAGCAGCCCATCGTGGTTTTCTGCCATAAAAACAACTGTACTGTGTCTGAACAGGAAAATCAGTTCCTGATCAGACAGTTCCCGGCATTCAAACGTCAGGAATGTGGAACCGCCGAATGATTCTGTCCGGATCTCGCAGGATATATCGAGGGAAAAGAGCATGACAAACAATTCACAACGAGCCAGCACAGGAAGATATTCACGATAACGTATATTAGCATGTTTGATCAGCTCAAACGAATAGACCATGAAATCCTCTTTTCCTCAGATACTATCCATATTATAGCAAATCGATTCTTCATTGACAAGGCATAGAGGATGATTTTCAAGGAAGGATCAGGAAAAGAAAAACCCTTCTCCGGAGAGAAGGGAGTTTTGCAAATTACCATTTGCGCTTACGGGCGGCCTCAGCTTTTTTCTTACGCTTTACGCTGGGCTTCTCGTAATGCTCGCGTTTGCGTACTTCCTGGAGAACGCCGCTGCGGGCGCACTGCCGCTTAAACCGTTTGAGCGCACTTTCCAGGGACTCATTTTCGCGGATACGAACCTCAGACACTGTTATCCCTCCCCTCGCTCAATACATGGCAAGCAGATGATCAAGGATCAATCTGAAAACCATAATAGATTATACAGCCAATGTGAATCAGAGTCAACTTTTTTTGTCGATACAATCAGAGAGGGGGAAATGAAAGACTCAGAAAGGTGTAAAATATACCTTTTCAGGCCATATGATCCTCCATCTGTCTGCCTCCGAGAATATGAAAATGCAGATGAGGGACAGACTGGCAGGCGTCGGGACCGCAGTTAGAAACTACACGATAACCATTTGTCAGTCCCTCCTGCCCGGCAATCAGCCGGACCGCGCGAAGGCATTCAGCAAGCTCACGGTCATCAGCTGAATTGATATCGCTCAGAGAAGAATAATGCTTTTTCGGAATGACCAGAATATGCACGGGGGCCTGGGGATTAATATCCCGGAAAGCGAAAACAAATTCATTTTCAAATACTTTGGCGGAAGGAATCTCACCCTTGAGAATCCTGCAGAAAAGGCAGTTTTCCATAGTCGTTTTTCCTTTCATAAATGATTATATGATCTCAGCGTTCATAACGCGTGATCCCGCTTTCAGAAGGCGAATCCGGACCGGTTCGCCGGATTTGCACCGGTCCTCTTTCCTGAGACGAACTCGGATATATTCAGGCGTATAGCCTTCCCAGCAGCCATCGATACGCTCTTCGGGAAGCAGCGTGGATTCCATGCCTGTCCATGATTCAAGGTATTTACGGGAGACGCAGTTGCCCAAAGCAATCAGATCTCTTGCCCGGCGCTCTTTTTCTGCATGGCTCAACTGGCCGGTCATTCCGGCTGCCGGAGTATGAGGACGGGGAGAATAGGGAAAGACATGTATTCGGGCAAACCCAACCGTCTCGATGATTTTTCTGGTTGATTCATGATCGGCTTCGGTTTCTCCCGGAAATCCGGTCAGGATATCCGTTGTAAAGGCTGCACGCGGAAAAACCTGTCGCAGATTCTCAACGCCCCTGAGGAACTGTCCGACATTGTACTGACGCTTCATCCGCGCCAGCACCGCATCGCTGCCGGATTGAAGCGCCAGATGGAACTGAGGACATATTTTATCCATCGATTTAAGGGTTGAAGCAAAAAGCGGAGCAGCAACCGTGGGCTCAAGAGATCCAAGCCGAATGCGAAGAATTCCGTCCGTTTCCTGTATCATACGGATTGCATCCAGCAAAGAAGCCTGTGGGGCCATATCTTTTCCGTAGGAGCAGAGGTGAATTCCTGTCAGGACGATTTCACGGAAACCGTTTTCACTGAGTCGCAGCACTTCCCTGCGGATATCCTGAAGAGGCCTGGAACGGATGGGACCGCGTACGGAAGGTATAATACAATATGTACAATGATTATTACAGCCTTCCTGTATTTTCAGGACAGCCCTCGTATGATTGTCATGATCCGAAATGCTCAGGCACTCAAAAGTCTGATTCCCAAGAAGAGGTTCGACTGCGCAAACAGGTTTGCCTGTAACCTGAACACGGTTCAGAAGCGTTACAACCTCATTTCTGCGCTGTGTGCCAAGGACAAGATCTGCGCCGGTTGACATAAGTTCCTCTCCACGTTCCTGTGCCATGCAGCCGCAGACAATCAGTAATGATTCGGGATGTTCACGGCGGATCCTCCTGATCAGCTGCAGCGATTTTCTGTCCCCGGTGCCTGTGACGGTACAGGTATTGACAAGGTAGACGTCCGCTTTTTCATCCAGGGGAACAGGCTCATAGCCGGCAGCCCTGAACAATTCAGTCATCGCCTGGGTATCATACTGGTTGACTTTACACCCAAGCGTATGGGAAGCGAATTTCTTCATGATTACTCCATTTCTCCGTACAGGCTCATGAATGCAGAGACAGCAGCAAGACCGGCAGTCTCTGTACGAAGAATCCTTTTTCCAAGCGTGATCGGAATGAAGCCGTATGTCCTGAGCGCATGAATCTCTGCCGGTTCTATACCTCCCTCCGGGCCGATCAGGATGCCCATAGACGCGATCGAGGGATATGCCTGATGAAAAGAAAGAGGTCCGAAGGAAACTGCATCCTCCCAGGGTACGATATTGATCTCAGGAGGTTCGGGCAAAGAAGAAAGCAGATCCGGTGCACAGGGTTCAGTAATCACAGGGATTGAGCATCTTCCGGACTGCTTACCGGCTTCCCGGGCGATCCTGCGCCAGCGCTCGAGTTTTTTTTCGCTGTCCCCGGAGTTTATTCTGACAACACAACGACTCATGTTCACAGGGACAATCCGTTTAACGCCCAGTTCTGTAGCTTTTTGCACGATCCAGTCCATCTTGTCAGATTTGGGAATGCTTTGGTAAAGCGTAACAGAAAGAGCAGCCTCAGTTGACGGAAGAGGAGAGAGTAAACGTACGAGTATTTCATGGTTGTCTGTACTGATAATTTTCGCTGTAAAACGGCGGCAGCCCGAAAACACCTCAATGGTCTGACCGGTTTTGAGACGCAGCACAGTCAGGGCATGTTTTGCATCCTCTGAAGCCAGAAATGCAGTATCGACGGCTGTACGGTCGGGATCGGTATAAAATCTGTGCATCAGCTTTTCCTCCTGGAAAGGAAGGCTGTCCATTCGCCTCTGGTTATGTGTTTCAGAATATCATAGCCTGCTTCGCGAAGCGCATATGCAACTTCTTCGCTTCTTACATTCACAATACCGCTGCAGATAAACAATCCTTCAGGCCGGATATGACTGACTAACGGCCGTGCAAATGAAATAATCACATCCGATATAATATTGGCCACACAGATATCGCATACGGCTGATACC
>Ga0310690_10012478_pt1 | contig 10430 bp, 6 predicted proteins | sample AusTroGonzalo_MG_2_FD_207661 | JGI IMG/M metagenome (GOLD analysis project Ga0310690, IMG submission 207661) | Bovine rumen microbial communities from tropical cattle in Woodstock, Queensland, Australia - Gonzalo_04 (v2) (version 2) | ecosystem: Host-associated > Mammals > Digestive system >...
GCGGGACAACTACGCCGACCTGGAGCACAAGGAGGTCTGGCAGAGTTTCCTGATACTGGTCGTATTCCTGCTGTTTTTCGTCATGTACAGCAGCACCACCTCCGAGAGCCGCATCCTTGTCTATCTTCTTCAGATAGACTGTATCCTCATCGCGGTCCTGCTCCTGTGGCGCGTGGAAACACTGCAGCAGCTGAGCGAGCCCGCTTCGTCTGCGGAAGAGCCGGCTGACGACGCGCAAAAGGTGTCCGCCGCGCCGGACATCCGAGCCAACATCGGCTCCCTCCTGAAAAAGCATTGCGAGGAAGCGCAGCTCTACCTGCAACACGACCTGACCCTGGTCCATCTCGCCCAGGTCATCGGTACGAACCGCTACTACCTGAGCCAGCATTTCGCCCAGCAGGGCATCACGTACAACGCCTACATCAACGGCCTGCGCATCCGCCATTTCGTCCGCCTGTATCATGAGGCCGTGGCCGACCAGCGCACTTTCACCGCCCAGCAGCTGGCTTTCGAGAGCGGCTTCCACAGCTACAGCACCTTCAGCGCCACGTTCAAACAGAACATGGGAACGACCGTGACGACCTGGATGCACGGCGCCCAGGCGTAGACATTTCCGCCCGCACCACTTTCAATATTTGCAAAAAGCTTTCGGAATTTGCAAAATCTGCATGCCGGAACCCTGCACGTATTGTGCTTTCAAGGGATATTGGCTAACTATGTAACGCAGTATTCAAACCACCACATAAAAGAATACTAGACATGATAACCAACCCCAAGAAACGCAAGTGTATTCACATCCTTGCGGCGCTGATTGTTTTTTCAGTGCCGACCATGGCCGTATTTACGGGCATGGACCTGGATGCTACGCTTTCCAACCTGCGCCGCGAACTGTATCACGACTATCTGCTGATCCGTGATACGCGCGCACAGATGGAAAGCGAGTACGAAGTGCAGCACCAGAAGATGGTGAACATTGTCAAAAAGTGCAATGACCTGTCCCTGATGCTATACTCCCAGAAGCAGGACTACACGTTCGATATCAGTTATGCGCTGGAGAAGGTGACGAAGGAATACAACGACTTCAACGCCAACCGAACGCCATACGACCGCATCGTGTCCAGCCTCGACGTGGAGATCGACCGCTATGCACGCCTGATCGAGTCCCTCCGCCGCCTCCCGCCGGAACTCCGGGACGTGAACGTGGTGCCGGACAGCCTGGCGTACCACAACGACACGCTGGACGCGCACCTGATGGCGAACGAGAGCCTCCTGCAGCGGGAGCTGAACGATCAGCTGGATTCCCTCCTGGCCTATGCCGTCGCGGTTGCGGAGCACGCGCCGCCATTTATCCTGAGCGAGACCGGCCAGGCCGACCGCGACACCTGCCTCCTGTATGCCTCCGAACTGCTGAAGCTGTATGCGGAGACGCGAGAGCTGGTGATGGCCGACAGCACCCATTACCGCGAGGCGCAGCTGAGGATGGCAGAATCCTACAACTACGCCCGGGAGTACTCCGCACGTCTTCAGGACAATGTATTCAAGGAGGGCCAGACCCCGTGGAAAACCATCCTGGCCCATCCCGGCGAGTACTGGAAAGAGGCCTGGAGAGCCATGGCCGAGAAGTACAACTTCTCCTCTTTCATAAAGAGGCTGGCCAAAGAGGAGCAGATCGACAGGAATGAAGAGATTGCCAAAGACCTTCAGCTGGCCAATTCGGCCAGGATTTACTGGTTGTTCATCTATTGCCTGGCGTTCTTCATCCTATGGGGCCTGTCCTACCTCCTGCTGCTGCCGCTCTATCGCTTTGTGAAGCCGCTGGGGAAGCGGGCCGCCCAGGAGCAGAAGCTCTTCCTGGCCCTCCTGCTGGGCTGCGTCCTGTTCCTTCTTCTCAGCAATGAGAGTTCGGAGGACGATATCGTGCGCAAGAGTATCAGCGTCACGCATACCTTCATCTGGCTGCTCATGGCCATTAACACGGCCCTGCTCATCCGCCTGGAGCCGGCAAAGCTCAAATACAGCGTCCGGATTTACCTGCCCACCATCTTTACGGCCCTGATGGTCATCAGCTGCCGGGTGCTGTTCATGCCCAACGCCTTCCTGAATGTCATCCTCACGCCGCTGCTCCTGGCGATGGCGCTGTGGCAGCTGCTGGTCAACCTGAGACACAGCGGAAAGACGGACAAGACGGACGTTGCGATTGCCTGGACCTCCTTCGGCGTCACGGCCATCGCCCTGATCATCAGCTTCCTGGGCTATATTTTCCTGGCGCTTATCGTCCTGGCGTGGTGGTATTTCCAGCTGGCGCTCATCCTGGCCATCGCTTCCGTCTGGGACCTGATGCTCCTGTACAAGAAGAAGCGTCTGGACAGACGGATCTCGTCCCAGAAAGCCAAGATTACCTACGTGGCTGGAGCTACTAAGGACAATCTGCTGTTCGGTGCCACCTGGTTCTACGACCTGATCCGGGAGGTCGCGATTCCGCTGCTGGTGATCGGATCTGTTCCTATGTGCGTTAGCTGGGCGCTGAACATCTTCGAATTCAACGACCTGTACCGCACCCTGTTCGAGGAGCCCTTCTTCACGCAGGGCGGATTCCGGGTGTCCATCTACAGCCTCCTGTTCCTGGGTGGGATGTTCGCCGTGTTCCGCTACGCGAACAAGGCGGCCCACGCGCTGTGGCAGACCTTCAAGTATCGCCGATTCATGCGGAAGAACAAGCGGAAGACGGTGCGGGGCAACGAGATCAACCTGGCGCTGGGCAACAGCCTCATCAGCGTGTTCGTCTGGTTTGTGTATGCCGATCTCGTCATCGTCACGCTGAACATCCCCACCGACTCGCTGGGCCTCGTCGCCGGCGGTCTGTCGGCCGGTATCGGTCTCGCACTCAAGGACATCCTCAACAACTTCATCTACGGCATCCAGCTCATGGGCGGCCGCCTGCGGGTCGGAGACTGGATCGACTGCGACGGCGTCCGGGGCAAGGTGGTCGACATCAATTACCAGACCACCCTGGTGGAAACCATCAACGGCACCCAGGTGGCCTTCCTGAACGCCTCCCTGTTCGGCAAGAACTTCACCAACCTCACCCGCAACAATTCTTACGAGCTCACCGTCATCGGGGTGGGCGTTGCATACGGCACCGACTTCCAGAAACTGCGGGAAGCGCTGGAGAAGGGCCTGGAGGCGCTTAAGACCAAAGATGCTTACGGACGGGACATCATCGAACCCAATTACGGCATCAATATCCGCTTCGACGACTTTGGCGACAGCTCCGTAAACGTGGCGGTGAAACAGTACGTGCTGGTGCCGGAGCAGATTGAGTTCCGGTACAGATGCCGGGAACTGATCTATAATATCCTCGCCGAGAACGGCATCACCATCCCGTTCCCGCAGCGCGACGTGCATATGATTGACGAAAACAAATAAAACTTATAACCATGAGCGTAAGATTCAAAAACAAATCGGACATCTTCAACATCGTTGTCACCGCCGTCGCCGCGGTCGTTTCCGTGGGGATCATGCTGTACGGCGTGTGGCACTTCGGCCTGCAGAATGCGTGGCCGGAACTGGTTCTCAACCTGTTCTACATCGCCTGTATCGTGATGATGTGGATGTACTTCCTGGGCAGCCGCATCACCACCAAGCAGTTCAACTACTGGTGTACCCTCTGCGTGGGCATCGCCGTGCTGCTTCGGGACGTCATTTTCTCGCCTAAACTGGCCATTTATCCCATCCAGAAGGCCTGCCTGGTCCTTTCCGTGGTGCTGCTCATCCTGCTCACGTATTTCTATGCCCGAAAGGACTGGAAGAGCTATACCAAGAGCAACCTATGGCTGATTTTCATCGTGGACATGCTCATCGCGATCCTGTATAACATCGATATCGTCATGGAGACCGCCGATGAATATACGGCCTACATGATGGTGGAAATCTGGATCCGACCCACCATCACCTACGGCCTGGTGGCCTGTTTTGTCAAAGAAACCAAAAAATAACCACATAATAACTGGAACCCATCATGAAAGCTGACTACATCATTAAAAACGCTAACATCTTTACGTCGAACACAAAGAACCCGCAGGCGACCGCGCTGGCCGTGAAGGACGGCAGATTCGTCTATGTCGGCAACGAGGCCGGCCTGAAAGACATTGAAGGCCCCGTCACCGACCTCGGCGGCAAATTCATCATGCCGGGCATCATCGACAGCCATGTCCACGTGACCATCCCTGTCGCATTTGACTACGCAGACCTGGGCGTCCGCTTCGAACCTGACGGAAAGAAGGGCGCCATGGAGTTTATGGCGGGCTACGTCAAGGAGCATCCCGGCCAGAAATGCTACCGCTTCCTGCTGGAGCGCCACTTCCTGAACGGGGAGGAGATTACCAAGGAAGACCTCGACGCCATCTGCCCTGACAGCGAGCTCATCCTCCTGGAAGGCGAATGCCACAGCAACTGGGTGAACTCCAAGGTCCTGCAAAGGATGGGAATTTACGACGACACGCCGGACCCCGTGCCGGGACTCGCCTACTATGTCCGCAAGGACGGCCACGTGACCGGCAATTCCTTCGAGACCGCCAGCTGGCCCATCCTCTTCGACGGCGTCAACGACCTGACGGAAGAACAGATCCGGGCGTCTCTCGAGCGCTGGGTCGAGTATTCCAAACAGGTGGGCGTGAGCGCTGTCTTCGACGCCGGGTTCCCGGAGCATAACCCCGTCCACGAACGGATGTACGAGATTCTGTGCAAGATGGACCGGGAAGGAAAGCTGCACACCTACATTGACGGATGCTACGTGCTCACCCGCCCGAGCAAGATGCACGAGGCCATCGAGGAAGTGAAGCGCTTCAGCCGCAAGTTCAACTCGGAGCACCTGAAGGTGCACACCCTGAAGATCTTCATGGACGGCACCCTGAAGATTGAGACGGCCGCACAGGTCACGCCCTACGTGGATACCGGCGTGACGGGCACCACGGCCTTCCAGCCCGTCCAGGTGGCTGAGATTCTCAAGGCCCTCAACGAGGCAGGCCTCGACCTCCATGTGCATACCGTGGGCGAAGCCGCGTCCCGCGTGGTGCTGGACGGCGTGGAACTGGCCCGGAAGGAGCTGGGAGACAAGTACCACGTAAAGGTCACCTGCGCCCACCTGGAGGTGCAGGACGATGCCGATCTGGGTCGTTTCGCGAAGCTCGGCGTATTTGCCAATTACACCCCCTGGTGGCACAACGGAGGCGGCCCGGGCATATTGACTCCCATGCTGGGAGAAAGGCGCGCAACCCACATGTACCGCTGCAAGACGGTCTGGAACACGGGTGCCCTGGTGGCCTGGTCCAGCGACAACGTCGCCTACGGAGACTTTACCACCTGGAGCCCCTACCTGGGCATGGAGATCGGCATGACCCGCACCATTTCGGAGAAGACCAACGTCCCGCCCTACTGCATAAGCCCTATGATGAATCCTCCGGCAGAGGAAAGGATGAACATAGAAGAAATGATCATCGGCTACACCATCAACGGCGCAAAACAGCTGGGCATCGAGGCCTCCAAGGGCTCCATCGAGGCCGGCAAGGACGCCGACTTCCTGGTGTTCGACAAGGATTTGTTAAAGGCCGAGCACGAAGGCTTCAGCCACAACCGCCCGGCTGAAGTGTACTTCGGCGGGAAGAAAATGAATTGACACAAAACTATGAAAGAAATGAGTAACGAGAATAAACTGGCCGTGAAGTGCAACAACGGCACATTCATCGGCAAGGAAACGGACGAACTGATCATCTGGAAGGGCATTCCCTACGCAACGCAGCCGGTGGGGAAACTCCGTTGGCAGAAGGCCCTGCCTGCCCCAGACGATGACGGCGTGTACGACGCCACCAAGCCCGGCCACGTTCCCGTCGGGCCTATGAACGACTCGATGGGAACGGCGGAGTTCGGTGAGGACTGCCTGGTGCTGAACATTTATTGCAATACCAACTGCAAGGACGGCAAGAAGCCGGTCATGGTGTGGATTCACGGCGGCGGGTTCTGCTCCGAATCCCAGGCGTCGCCCCTCTACGACCTTGCCAACATCGCCAAACAGTGCCCCGACATCCTGTTCGTGTCCATTGACTACCGCCTCGGCTTCCTGGGATTCATGAACTTCGAGCGGGTCCCGGGCGGAGAGAATTTCAAGGAGGCCGGCAACCTGGGCCTGCTGGATCAGCTGGAGGCCCTCAGGTGGGTGCAGAAAAACATCGCCGGCTTCGGCGGCAATCCGGACAACGTAACTATCTTCGGCGAGTCGGCAGGCTCGGCCAGCGTCACGTTCCTCCCGCTCATCGACGGAAGCGAGGGGCTCTTCCGCAGATGCATCGCACAGAGCGCCAACATCGCCTACACCGACACGATGGAGCACGGCATCCACGTTACGCAGAACTTCCTCTCTGCCGCGGGCTGCCAGACCATGGACGAGCTGATGGCACTCACCACCGAGCAACTCCTCGAAGCCACCCTGAAGGCGGGCATGATTGACAAGAACAGCCTTCTTGGATTTGCCAACTTCCCGCTCCTGGACGGCGTCACGCTGCCCGAGGACCGGGCGGACCTGTACCGCATGTGGGGAGACGAAAAGCGGGCCAAGATCGATCTGATGATCGGGTCCAACCGGGACGAAATCCGGTACTTCGTTCCGTCCGAGGGCGGCGAAGAAGGCTTTGCGGATACGCTGAGGTGGATTGCGAAACGGGATCGCGCGCTGCTGAACGACCAGGAGAAGGTCATGTACGACAAGTTCATGGCCACGCTCGGGGGCGAAAGCGAACTGGGCCGGCTGGAGCAATACTGCAACGATATCAACTTCCGCGCAGGCAACACCGATATGGCCATCCGGCACGCGGCCGGCGGCGGCAACACCTACATGTACTTCGTCAGGAAGCCAGTGACCACCCCCTATCTTGGTGCGATACACGCGGCCGAGCTTCCATACCTGTTCGACAATTGCATGCCGGACCCGATGGGGAGCGGAGAGATTGTCAGTACCGAAGACTGCGAGTTCCGCCACGTCGTCAAGGAAATGTGGGCCAACTTCGCCCGCACGGGCAACCCCTCCACCGGCAAATACCAGTGGAAGAAGTTCTCGGGCGACGACCGCCAGACGATGGTCTTCGACGATGCCATCGGCATGCAGAAGGATATCTTCGGAAGGCGGGAGGACCTGATGATGTCCTGGGCCAGGCGCCTCGGAAACGGCTCGTCCAAGCGGGTTTGTTAAAGCTAACGTTATGAAAATAAAAAGGGTTCAGAATATGAAAAAGATGAAAATTTGGCTGGCCGCCATCCTTGTTTGCAGCGCAAGTTTATTCACTTCCTGCGACAAGACCGGCACAGACCTTTCCGACAGGATCCTGGGCAAATGGATTGTCGCCGATCTGAACGGCGAGGCGTGCCCCACCTCCTGGAAGTCGGTGGTTACCTTTGAATCGGCTAAGAAGGGATATTACAGTCTTTCCGAAATCACCACGATGACCTGGGAAAACAAGACGCCGGCCGAGGTCACATTCCAGGGAAACGGTTTTACCGCCATTGAGGAAGAAGGTAACTACAAAAGCGTGCTGACAGTTACCGTCAACTCCATTACCGACAAGGAAATGCGATTGAAAACCGACTGGACCATTACCAGCGGCTCCCTGATTCTTCTGCACGAGATTTATGATGAGCGCTGGGTGCGGGTGACAGACAACTTTGAGCAAGCGGTCCTCGGCACCTGGGAGGCCCAGGTTCCGGACGGGGATAGCCAGCAAAACTGGCGCTGGGAGTTCAAAGCCGACGGAAGCTATGTTTTCTCCCTGAAGAATGGAGACGCAGAATGGCAGGTCTTTGAAGACATAATATCTGATTACTTCGTTGACGGACCGCTCCTTTGCACCCGCTGGCAGAATACCGCCTCCAGTGATGAACAGCGTGACTGGTGGGAGATTGAGAGCATCCAGAACGGCAAGATGAAGTGGACGGCCCTGCGAATTGACGAGAATCTCCTGACTCACACCGAAACCCTGGTGCTGAACAAGACGAAATAATATTCATCTGTACAAATGCCATAATCAATACCGCGCGCAAGTATAATCAGAAACAATTCGAGTGAAGCCAGATTTCCGCTTGCTTCTTTGCATCGTCCTCGCTTGCAGCGTGGGCGTGTTTCCGGCGTGCACAAAAGGCGATGGACCCGACGTTACTGGCAAGAAAGCGCTGCTGATCATTCTGGATGGTTGGGGAATCGGAGACAAGGGCCAGGACGACGTGATTGCGCAGTCACCAACCCCTTACATAGACAATTTGATGGCGAACTATCCTCACTCCCAGCTGCAGGCCTCCGGCGAGTACGTGGGCCTTCCGGACGGGCAGATGGGCAACTCGGAAACGGGGCACCTGAATATCGGCGCCGGGCGCATCGTTTTTCAGGATCTGGTGAAGATCAACCGCGCCTGTGCCGACAACTCCATCCTGGAGAACCCGGAGATCAAGTCGGCCTTCAGCTATGCCAAGTCCAGCGGCAAGAACCTGCACCTGATGGGTCTGACCTCCACCGGCGGCGTCCACTCGTCGCTGGACCACCTCCTGAAACTCCTGGACATAGCCAAGGAGTACAACATCTTTAACTGCTACGTCCACTGTTTCATGGACGGCCGAGACACCGACCCCTACTCCGGCAAGGGTTTCATCGCCGACGTGCAGCGGCACATGGACGAGACGGGAGCGGGCAGCATCGCGTCGGTCATCGGCCGTTACTACGCCATGGACCGAGACAAGCACTGGGACCGCATCAAACAGGCCTACGACCTCATCGTGGGCGGCCAGGGCCGCGTGGTAGATGACATGGTAGAGGGCGTGCAGTCCTGCTATGATAGCCATACCGAGGAGCACAAGAACACCGACGAATTCATGGAGCCGCTGGTCAATGGCAACATCGACGGCCGCATCCAGGAAGGCGACGTGGTCATCTTCTTCAACTTCCGCAGCGACCGCGCCAAGGAGCTCACCGTCGTGCTCACGCAGCAGGACATGCCGGAGCAGGGCATGAAGACCATTCCCAACCTCCAGTACTACTGCATGACGCCGTATGACGATTCTTTTATTGGCATCCACGTCATTTTCCCGAAGGAGAACCTGAATAACACCCTGGGCGAATACATTGCCAGCAAGGGCCTAAAGCAGCTGCATATTGCCGAGACCGAGAAATATGCCCACGTAACCTCCTTCATCAACGGGGGTCGCGAGGAGCCGTTCCCGGGCGAAGACCGCATCCTGGTGACCTCGCCCGCAGTGGCCACCTATGACCTGAAGCCCGAGATGTCTGCCTACGAGGTGAAGGACAAACTGGTAGAGGCGCTCAAGACAAACAAATACGATTGGGTTGTGGTAAATTTCGCCAACGCCGACATGGTGGGTCACACGGGCGTCTATACCGCTATTGAATCGGCCGTGAAGGTAATCGATGATTGCCTGAATGAAGTGGTTGAAACCGCCAAAAAGATGGGCTATGAAGCCATCATCACAGCCGACCACGGCAATGCCGACCATGCCATCAATGACGACGGGACGCCCAATACGACCCACTCCACAAACCCTGTTCCGTTCATCTACGTTACGGAGAACAAGAACGCGACCGTGCAGGACGGAGTTCTGGCTGACGTGGCACCTTCCGTCCTCCACATCATGGGCCTGGCACAACCCGCGGAAATGACGGGCAAGTGCCTGATGGTTTATTGAATCCGTTTGAGTATAAAACATGAATAGACGAACCATTCTGTCGCTTGTAGCACTTGTCTCCATGGCCATGGCCGTTTTGGGCTGTGGCATATCCTGCCGGACGTCCACGGTGGTCTCTACGACGCCTACCATTGACATAATCCAGCAGCGGGGGACGGTGCTCGTGGGCACTACGGGAGATTACCGGCCGCTCAGCTACAAGGAACCGGAAACAGGATTATACTGGGGATTTGATCTGGATATCGCAGGAGAGATCGCAAAGAAGATGAACGTCTCCGTCACGTACGTTCCCACGTCCTGGCCCACCTTGACGGCCGATGTCAAGGATCCGGCGCTGTTCGACTTCGCCATCGGCGGCATCACCATCACGGACACCCGGCTTGAGACAATGGACATGTCCGAGGGATACCTGGGCAACGGGAAAACCATCCTCTGCCGCAAGGAAGATGCGGGAAAGTACACTTGCCAGGAAGACCTCAATCATCCCGAAGTGCGCGTGATGGTGAACCCCGGGGGTCTCAATGAGAAGTTCGCCCGGGCCAAGCTTCCCAACTGCACGCTCATTGTATTTGACAAAAACGAAGAGATTCCCAACCAGGTGGCCGAGGGGAACGCCGACATCATGATCACCGAGATCACCGAGGCCCCGTGGTACGTGCAGAACGATACACGCCTCGCCGCCCCGCTGCTGGACA
>Ga0310690_10012479_pt1 | contig 10430 bp, 7 predicted proteins | sample AusTroGonzalo_MG_2_FD_207661 | JGI IMG/M metagenome (GOLD analysis project Ga0310690, IMG submission 207661) | Bovine rumen microbial communities from tropical cattle in Woodstock, Queensland, Australia - Gonzalo_04 (v2) (version 2) | ecosystem: Host-associated > Mammals > Digestive system >...
CTCCAGACCTTTGTCGTTGGCGTGGATATAGTCGCGCACGTTCTGCTTGCCGTCGCCACCCATGACGAGGATTTGATACATCAGGGTGCTTTCCTTGAAGAATTTCACCAGACGGCCTTGGGCGATCTGCTGGATCTGAGCCTCATTGAGGTTGGCGGCTTTCTTGGCAGCTTCCTCTTCCTTGATCTTGCGGGCGAGGTTAGCCTGCTCTTCCGTAATCCAACCCTTGGCCATGTTGGAGTTGATGTGGTCTTCGCTGTCCACGTGGGCGGGATTGATGCCAGCTTTGTTCAAAGCGGCGTCCACAGCCTTGCCGATCAGCTCAAGACGGGTCTTCTCAACACCCACGGCAAGCTCTCTATCCTTAACCTCTTGCGGGATGGCGTTCTCGTCCAGTGCCAGCGGGCTCATAGCGGTGATGTGAAGGGCCACATTGTGAGCGACAGCCTTGGCGTTGTCGTCGTTCTTGTTGAAGCCGACGAGCGTGGCCTTGTGGTTGCCCATGTGGTTGTAAGCCTCCACGTAAGCAGCTTCCAACGTGTCGAAATGCGGGAGCTCGAGTTTCTCACCCGTCTTGCCGGTAAGCTCGGTGAGCTTGTCGGCAACCTTCATGCCGTTGAATTCCATTTCAAGGAGTTCTTCGCGGGTGTTGATGCCAGCTTCCATAGCCTTGTCAAGGAGACCGTCCACAAAGTTGACGAACTCCTCACCCTTGGCCACGAAGTCGGTTTCGCAGGCCACTAAGAGCATGTAACCCTTGGTGTGGTCGGCGTTGGTCTTTGCAACGAGGCGGCCCTCATTGGATTCGCGGTCAGCACGTTTGGCGGCCACTTTCTGGCCTTTCTTACGGAGGATATCGATAGCTTTCTCGAAATCGCCTTCGGCTTCAACCAAAGCCTTCTTGCAATCCATCATACCGATACCGGTCTGTTGTCTCAGTTTATTAACATCAGCAGCTGTAATTGTTGCCATAATTTCAATCGTTTTAAAGTTAATGATTAATTTCTTGCGGAGTTGCGCGTGATGCGACGGCGTCTGCCGTTGTTCTCCTCGGCATTCTCCTCAACCTGTTCCTCCACTTCGGGTTCAACTTCCTCCTGAGCGTCCTTGTTGGCTTCGCGCTCGGCGAGACCTTCCTTGACGGCTTCGCAGATGGCCTTCAGGATCACGGCAATGGATTTGGATGCGTCATCATTTGCCGGAATCGGGAAATCGACCATTCTGGGGTCGGAGTTCGTGTCCACGATGGCGAACGTCGGGATGGCGAGCTTGCGGGCTTCGGCCAGGGCGATGTGCTCCTTCATAACGTCGATGATGAAGACTGCGGCAGGCAGGCGGTTCAAATCGGCGATGGAACCGAGGTTCTTGTCCAATTTGGCGCGCTCACGTTGGATCTGGAGCCGTTCGCGTTTGGAGATGTTGTTGAATTGGGGACTTTCGATCAGGCGGTCAATGTCGCTCATCTTCTTCACGGCCTTGCGGATGGTCATGAAGTTCGTCAGCATACCACCGGGCCAACGCTCGGTCACGTACGGCATACCGATTTCCTGCACCATGCTGGAGACGGTCTCCTTGGCCTGCTTCTTGGTGGCGACGAATAAGATCTTGCGTCCGGAACGGGCGATCTGCTTGGCGGCAGCGGCGGCCTCGTCCACTTTCTCTATCGTGCGATAGAGGTCGATGATGTGGATACCGTTCTTCTCCATGAAGATGTAGGGGGCCATGGCCGGGTTCCATTTTCTCTTGAGGTGTCCGAAATGACAACCTGCGTCCAATAATTCTTCGAATTGTAATCTTGACATGTTTTGATTTTTTTAATTGTTTACATTCTTAAAAACAACTGTGAAGTAGTTCGTCGGAAATCTCCACAGTTTCGATACTAAACAAGCTTCCGTCAGATAATATATAAATATTGTAAGACTAACGTTTGCTGAACTGGAATCTCTTACGAGCCTTCGGTTGGCCGGGTTTCTTACGCTCAACCATACGCGGGTCACGACGGAGGAATCCCTGCACCTTCATCTCGTGGCGGATCTCAGGGTTGATCTCGACGAGAGCCTTGGCGATAGCCATACGGAGAGCCTCCGCCTGGCCGGTGACGCCACCGCCGTCGAGGTTGGCCTTGATGTCATACTGTCCCATGACCTGGGCCAGCTGGAGCGGCTGCTCCACCTTGTACTGCAGCGTGGGGACGCAGAAATACTCCTTGTAATCGCGATTGTTGACCAGAATTTGGCCGCTTCCGCTCTTCATATAGAGACGTGCGACAGCTGTTTTTCTTCTGCCTAATGTATTGATGACTTCCATTTCTATTTGATGTCTTTAATGTTAATTAACTTGGGTTGCTGTGCTTCATGCGGATGGTTGGGTCCCACATAGACATGCAGGTTCCGGAAAAGCTGGGATCCGAGACGGTTCTTCGGAAGCATGCCCTTGATGGCGTGCTCGAGAATGCGCTCCGGATATTTGCGCATCACCTCTCTGGGCGTGGCAAAACGCTGGCCGCCAGGGTACGTGGTGTGGTGGACGTACTGCTTGTCGTTCCACTTTTGACCCGTAAAACGGACCTTCTCCGCGTTGATGATAATAACATTGTCACCACAGTCGAAATGCGGTGTGTAGTAGGGTTTGTTCTTGCCCTTCAGTATGCGAGCCACGACGGTAGCCAAGCGACCGACGACCTCTTCCTGGGCATCAATCAGAACCCATTCCTTCTTGACGATTTTCTCATTCGCCGAAATTGTTTTGTAACTTACTGCATCCATTTCAGTTTGTTTGTTTTTTTAATGGGGATACGTCTTCACCCACGCACCCCGGTGTTTTTAATTTCCTTTTACTAACATTAAGGACAATAATCGGTTTTTTAAGCGTGCAAAGATACACTTTTTTTACTATCTGAATGATAGCGAATTAAATTTCTGCTGAATTTTAATCTGTTGATTTTCAGATTAATAATAATACAACCTGCAACCCACCTCATTAAAACCCCAATTCTTTTCGAAGAAAACAGTCCCTATTTTGTCAAGAATCAAACGGTTATGAGACCCTGTTCCGACAGCTTCCTCCACAAAGTCCCCCACGACTTTTCCATGCAGGCCACATCATCCAGCTGCACGTCGCGCCCGAAGAGCAGGAACGCCATCGCCAACCGGTGGTCGCCGAGTGTCTTGAGTTCATACGGCGCAGGCGGCCACTGCGAACGCGGCTTCCCATTTACACACAAAGTGTCCGCCTGCCGCGTGATGTCGGCAAAAGGGGCCAGCTGCGTGGCCAACGCCCCCACCCTGTCCGACTCCTTGTGCGCGAGATTGCGCACCCCCTCAAAGCGGAACTCCGCCGGCAGCAGGCAGGCCAGCGCGGCCATGACCGGCACCACATCGGGATGGTCGGCCACGGGGAACACACGCCGCAAAGGAGCGCCAACAGGCTCTGCCACAATCTCTACCCCCTGCTCATCTTCCCAACTTCTCATCCCCATCGCACGGAACCACTCGTCAATGACGGAATCGCCCTGAATGGAGTTGAGCGTGAGTCCTGGCATCCGAGCACAAGTGCCCGGATGTAGCATGGCCCAAGCATAGACGAAGAGCGCGGAGCTCCAATCGGCCAAACCACCCTGCGGCATACGCTGGAACGGCAATTCCGGAACATCCACCGTCCACGGCATCATCTGGCGTGTCATCTGAATATAGGAAGCCGACGGCACCTCTGCAGGCAGCAGATGCAGGCATCGCAGGCCGGTGAGCGGCGCGGTGAGCAACAGCGCGGAGGCATACTGTCCCGTACGGGTGCAATCCACCGTCAGCGTGTCGGCGTGCAGTTTTCGGCCCACAATCAGCCATCCGTCCGGTTCTTTCCGGATTTGCGCACCCATTTCACAAAGTGCAGCAACTAACTCTTCGATAGGACGTTGCAACAGACGTGGCGTGCCGGTGAGCAGCCATTTGCCGTGGGCGGCCGCCAGCAGGGCCATCAGGAAACGGAAGGCCGCCCCGCAGTCGCGCACATCCACACGAGTGGCACAATCACCATCACTTCCCGCACGCACTGCATCGCGAATCGTCCGCAACGCCGAAGCCGTGATACGCACATCGGAAGGCGCATCTTCCCTGACGGGCAAAACATTGCCCTTCAAGACATAGTGTATCAGCAGATTACGAATCTGCATGCTTTTGCACTCGGGAAGGGAGACGATGTATTTCACACCAGCAAAGGTAGGGATTTTTGTTGCGAACTCACTTCTGTTCACGCAACTTTGATTCACGGGTCCAGTCAACGGTCATGCCGAAGAGGGAGACGCCCAGATAGCCGCGCATTTTCATCGTCTTGTTGTCGTTCACCAAACGGATGTAGGTCTTGTAGGTGCCTTTCTTGCCGGGATATTTCAGTTTCCCGTTCTGATACTCTTTCTCTTTGGCATTGTAGGTCAATCCGGTCATGAACACCAGACCGAGTTGTGGTTTCTTCTTGGGGTTCTCCACCCACACCACCTTGGCCTCATACGTGCCGTTGGCCGCTTTATATATTTGGCATTGAGAGCCCTCTTTGGAGAAAGGATCCACCGAGTGCCAAATTCCGCAAATCGCATCCGGACTCTGCGCAAACAGCATGGAACTGATCAGAAGGGCCGTCATTATCAGGAATATCTTTTTCATTTTAACATTTATTATAACAGTGAAACAATCGGTTTACTCCTCGGGGGCGAACAGCGGGTCCCAAGCGGGTAGCATGATGGGTTTCTGGTCGAAAAGTTTAAGCGTGGCGGCAGGGATGTATTTCTTTTCCACCACTAAGCGGAACATGTATTCGTTGAACCATTCGTTGGTCATGATGAGGAAGCCGTTGTGTCCGTACTTGCTGCCCCAGCTGTTCTCCACCATCCATTTGAGCGGATTGCCGTCCTTGTCGAGGTCCACAGCGCAAAGCGTCATGGCGTGCGAGGAGAGGCTGGCGTACGTCTGGATGCGCTGTTTCTTATCCATGCCGAAGGTGGTGTTGAACAAGGAACCGTAGTCGAAATTGTTCACGTCCATATAGCCCTTGTCACGGTCGAGGAATTTGCCCACATCGCAGGAGAAGTACATCATCGTGCTGTCTTTCAGGGAGGCAATAGCCATTTTCGCGATCTCATCCATCGGCAGATTGAGGTATTTCCAGTTGTTGCCGTCATACACATGGCGGTCATATTCAATCTCATACACCTTATAATATTCGCGGGTGGGGTCGTTCATCACCATATAATAGGTGGTGAAATCGTCGTTCGCGAATTTGGCGGCAAAGGATTTCGGCGTGTAGGTCTCCGTGCTGACCACGTTGCCCTTGGCGTCGCGTTGGGTCCACGTGAACTCCGCCGGCGGCTCGCCAAAAGCGATGACTAACATACGATAGACAGTCTGCAGCATTTCCATCTTCTTGTCCTGCAGCATCTTCTCCGTTGTGCCCTTGTTGTTGGCCATATCACGCAACATAAGCGCGTCCTCGCGGAGTTTCAGCTTTATCAGAGAGGAGATCTGGGATGTGTGGTTGCTGCTGTAGGTCTCCGGCATGGCATCCTTCGGCATGATGCCGTACTTGGCCACCAGATTGGCGATGCCTGTGAACTGCCCGCCGTCGCTCAACGGATTCTGGAACAGCCATTTCACCGTCTCGTCATCCATCGGCTTGGCGCGGTTGTCCAAGATGGCCTGCAGGAAGAGGTTTGACTTCTCCAACTGATCCCAGAAAAAGGTATAGCACTGAGAGAACTGGAAATCCGACGGGAGGTTGTATTTGCGGATGGCCTTCGAGCGCAGCACGTTCATGCCCGTGAACATCCAGCAGCGACCGGAGGATTCCTGGTCAGTGATGGCCTTGGAGGGCACCTGGTTGGAGAAATGGGCGTCAAAAACCGTGGCGTTGTCATAGTTCTTGGCCAGCTTGTTTATGTCGTTGGTTACCACGGCATTGCGTAATGCCTTATCCGAGGAGGTAGCCTTGTAGGAGGATTTGAGCGATTGGAGTTGGTCGTTGGAGAGACCACCGTTCTTGGTGACGGTTTGTGCCGGGGCAAGCAGAAAGGCGCAACAGCCCAGCAGGACAAAAAAGAGTTTTTTCATATTTTATTATTGTATTGATGATGATTTTCAAAGAAAAAGGTTTGGCTTCCGCCAAACCTGAAATGATGTTATTTTTTCTTAAAAAGCGAAATAACGAACAGAAGCACAACTGCGCCAATCACGGCTACAATGAGTTCCCAGAGAAGACCGGCTTTCTGGATGCCGATGAGGCTCATCAGCCAGCCACCGATAAAACCACCGATAATACCGATGATGATGTTCCAAAGGAGGCCGAAGCCGCCGCCGCGCATCAGGTTACCAGCCAGCCAGCCGGCCACAGCGCCCAAAAGCAAATAAAGAATAAAGCTCCACATAATTTAAAAATTTTAGTGAGACAAAAAATGTTCGCAAAAATACAAAAAAAAGCATTATTCACGTCCCTCTTGCGAAGTTCTTGACGGAAATGACATCCTCCGTACAAGTAACCCGATGTGGAATAATATGAATATTTCTTAAAAAGCCACTCGTCGGATTGCCTGTTACGTAAAAAAACGTATCTTTGTTGTTCCTTTCCTCCTAAAGGAATTATATTGGTATAATATTGACACACAAATTATTACACTCATACATCAACAAACTTAACATGAAAAAACTTCTACAAATTTTAACGCTTGCGGTACTATTGCTGCCGTTCGCATTGTATGCGCAGAACACGTTGACCGTAGCCGATGGCACAACGACCAGCTCGTATGTGCCTGTTCACGGTTTATGGACGGATTCCTATCTGCGCAGCCAGACCATCTATCCTGCCAGCACGATCCAGGCTGCCGCGACCACACACGAAATGACTGGCGGTTCCATCACGAGCCTGACATATTATTTGAGCTCACCAGCCACATCTACGTGGCCAGGCCCTTGGGTTGTCAAGATGATGGAGGTTTCAGCCACTACGCTGTCGTCATTTGTGGACATGACCAATGCCACGACAGTTTACACCGGCCCGCTGAATGGCACTGCTTCAACAATGACCATCACCCTCGCCACGCCCTACACCTATAACGGCGGAAATCTTCTCATTGAAGTAAGCCAATTGACAAACACCAACAATTACAAAAGTGCGGATTTCTATGGACTCACCGCCACCAATGCCAGTTGGCAGGGCTACAGCACTTCCAGTTGGGCAAACATTACGGGTTCCGTCCAGAACTTCATGCCCAAGACCACGTTCACCTTTACTAGCGGCATCCTTTCATGCCATCCCATTCAAAATCTTGCCATCGACAACACTCAGACTACCCCCAGCAGCCTGACACTCACATGGACAGACACGCTCAACACAGGTGCCACATACAAAATTTATGAAATCATCAACAACACTGCCTTGCCAATTGATTCCGGTATCACTGGTGGCAGCTATACTGTCAGCAACCTTAATGCCGGCACCATATACACCTTTGGTGTGCAGGCCAACTGCTCTGCTACCGATGAGTCTTTGACACTCTTTGTCGATGGCTGCACTCACATTAGCCTGCCTTACACGGAGACATTCGAAACCAACAGCGCAAACCTGAACTGTTGGACGACTGAAGGCACTGGCTCCTGGACAATAGGGACTGGTGACTACAGTTCCTCTACTGGAGCCTACGAGGGAAGCTTCAATGCCAAAATCACCCATGGCGTTACGGATTCCACAACCAAACTCATCTCACCGATTATCGATGGTGTCACGAACGGCATGATCCTTGATTTTGCATACGTGATGCGAGACTGGAGCGGTGACGCTGATGAACTCCGCGTGTATTCCCGCGCCAGTGCCACCAGCGCCTGGCAGTTGCTCGCCTCATATACTAACGCCGTTTCCACATGGACCGTGGAGTCCGTGGCCGTTCCGGGCACTGTCTATCAGATCGCCTTCGAACACACTGACAACTACGGCTATGGCATAGGCATCGACAGCGTGGTCTTCTCCGCTATGTCCGGAAGCTTTTGTTTCCCTGTCACAAACCTCTCTTTTGACAGTGCCACCACTACCAGCATCTACCTTTCATGGAATGATGCAAACAGTGTAGCCACCTATACAATCTATGACATGTCCGACACCTCGGTTATTGCCACCGACGTGAACACCACCCATTATATGGTTTCCGGCCTAAACCCGTCATCCGAATACACTTTCGGCGTGGTAGCCCTCTGTTCGGCCACCGACACTTCCACATTGTTCACCATAAACGTCAGAACAGATTGTGATGCTTTCTCTCTCCCCTTCTATGAGAGCTTTGAAAATGGAATTGGATGCTGGACATTGAGCCATTGTAGCACTAACACGGGAATAACGTCAGGTACTGGTACTACAGGCAATTACGCATTCTATCTCGGATGGACGGAAGCACCGCCACAATACCTCATTTCGCCTGAGTTTGTCACAAGCACTTCACCTCTGCAGTTGGATTTCGAATACTCCAATTACAGCACTTATTATCCCGAATCTTTCAAGGTGGGATATTCCACAACCACGAATGATACCGCCTCTTTCATCTGGGGTCAGGAAATAACCGCCTCAATCCCCGGATGGACACACTATAGCAGCGCTATTCCTGCTGGAACAAAATACATTGCCATCAAACACACTTCAAATAGTCCATGGGCTTTTTTACTTGATGATATCACCCTTGCTCCTCCTCCAGTATGTCCTCCGGTTGCCAACCTCGCTGCTGCTTCTACCACCTCTAACAGCATCACCCTGAACTGGGATGCAAACGGAAATACTGGGGCCACCTATACAATATATGACATGTCCACCAACACCCCTGTTGCTCAAAATGTCAATGGTACCACATATACCGTGACGAGTCTGACACCTGCCACTTCCTATACCTTTGGCGTACAGACCATCTGTTCGGCCACCGACAGTGCCACGATAGCGACCGTCACTGCAGCGACAAGCTGTGCCGACATCACCACACTGCCTTACGATGAAGGCTTTGAGAATGGTCTCGGTTGTTGGACAACCGTTAACGGCAGCAGCGACGGATTGCCGTGGCAAGCCTATGACTGTTCAACGCTCAGCGGCATCAATCCGCACAATGGAGGCTACGTTGCCTCTTCGTGGAGTTGGTACGACAGTGAGTTGCATGCCAACGCATGGCTGATTTCACCGAAGTTCGTTCTTCCGAACACAACCGACACGCTCACGTTCAGCTGGTGGAACATCACCAATCCTAACTGGAGAGACAAATACAGTGTGGTTCTCTCCACCACCACCAACGACACCACGGCATTCACCACAGTTTTGTATCCTTACACCTTGGCAGATTCGCTTTGGACCATGCGAAGCATCGACCTGACCCCATACGCCGGGCAAAGCATTTATATCGCATTCCATCATGTTGATTACGATGCCAACTTTCTGCTTATTGACGACATCTCCCTGTTCCGGGGCTCCTATGTACCTCCTGCGCCTGACACGTTGACCGTGCACTTCGCCATCGATTCTCCAAACCCCAACTCGGGCTGTTCTATCAATCCGACCGGCACCCACCAGTATTCAGCTAGCGACACTGTATTCTTCAGCGCCACAACCAATGTCGGTTATCACTTCGTGGGTTGGGAATTCGCTTCCCCCACCCCTACGGACATCATTGACACGCTCGATGCCCGATACATCTCGGCATACATCCCGGCCAGTTCCATTATGTCATACGGAGAAATCTACCTGACCGCCATCTTCGATTACGGCAACGCGGACAGCACCACCATCACCTACGCGGTGAACGATACCACACTGGGTATCATCACTCCGGCTCCCGGCACCTACCCCATCTATATCGGCAACAGCATCGATGCTGAAGGTGCACCTATTTTTAATAGTGAACTGACTGCCTGGGTGTACGATGTTTATGTGGGAACCACCCTGGCCATTTCCGACACTATATTCTCCACGGATGCGGACTTCGCAAACCCGATGCATTTTGGAATTCTTCCTCCATCGTATGTAACCTACAATGCCACTATCACCATCACGGCAGTCTATACCGCCACCGGACCGCAACCCGGCGACACCTGTTTGCCTCCTTCCAACCTCACTGCCACGGATATAACACAGAACAGCGTGGTGTTGAGCTGGACGGAGAACGGCACGGCCACCGAATGGATTGTAGCCTATTTGCCGGCTGATACACTCGGCACGCCTGACTATCATGGCTTTCATATTGTCCCTGTGCTCAGCAATCCTTACACCCTCACCGGACTGATGCCGGGGACAAGATATTATGTCTATGTAGAGGCCAAATGTCTTTACCCGAGTCTTCCAACAGAGTGGATAGAGTTCACCACACTGCCTGACGGCATTGCCGACCACGAGCTGGCCGTCAGCCTCTACCCGAACCCGAACAACGG
>Ga0310690_10012480_pt1 | contig 10428 bp, 8 predicted proteins | sample AusTroGonzalo_MG_2_FD_207661 | JGI IMG/M metagenome (GOLD analysis project Ga0310690, IMG submission 207661) | Bovine rumen microbial communities from tropical cattle in Woodstock, Queensland, Australia - Gonzalo_04 (v2) (version 2) | ecosystem: Host-associated > Mammals > Digestive system >...
AGAATCTTGGTCGCGTCGCGGCGGCCAGCAGACTCGGACGCCTTGGCGACCTGATCGTACTTGATCTCCTCGCAGAGGCCCTTGAGAGCCTGGACGTGCGTAATAGCGGCCGTAAGCGTGGTCTTGCCGTGGTCGACGTGGCCGATGGTGCCGACGTTCACGTGCGGCTTTCCGCCGCGATCGAATGTTTCCTTAGCCATTTTTTAACTCCTGTGAGTAGTTGTTCTTCTTTTGCCTTCACTCCTTACTGGAGCCACCTAGCGGAATCGAACCGCCGACCTCATCCTTACCAAGGATGTGCTCTACCTACTGAGCTAAAGTGGCCACCCCTCAGGAGCGAAAACTTGGATAGTATATCAAAAACGCGCCGAGAGGCGCAAGGGGGTATTTTAAAGGATGGTGGCGAAGGAGGGGTTCGAACCCTCGACCCAAGGCTTATGAGTCCTTTGCTCTACCGACTGAGCTACCTCGCCATGTGTCTTAGACGACAACAGGCGCGTAGTTTACCAAAACCACGCGCCTGCCGTCAAGGGCGTTTTGCCGCTTTTACGGCAAACGGCGCGGAGTCACGACAAACTCCTTCGGCTTCAAGTCGCCAAGGCTGACGTTGCGCTTCTGTACGCCCTCGGCATTTTCGATTCGCTCGAACGCCTTGCGGAACGCCCCAAGCCACACGTTGTCCAGCTCGACGTTGCGGACCGGCGCGGCGGCGTCACCCCTGATGTCTATCGCGTAATCGGCGCAGTTGGCCTTGACGTTGCGGACATGAAGCCCGTCTATCTCCGTTCGCCGCAGCTCGTAGTCGGGGAAGTCGGCCCACTGGTAGAGGACGTCGGTCTCGACGCGGCAGAGGGCGCCCAGTATGTTGTCGCAATCAACGTCTCCGAAATAGACGTTCTTCACGAACCCTCCCCTGCGCCTGTTCGTCTTCACGTAGAGAAGGTTGTACGCGGAGCTTATCTTGCAGCGGTGCATCCAGATGTTCCGTATGCCGCCCGACAGCTCCGAGCCGATGCCGAGCAGGGTATGCGCAAACGCGAACTCGCAGTTGCGCACTACGACGTTCTCGGTCGGGCGGTTCAGCCGCCATGCATCCTGGTTGCGACCCGCCTTGAGCACGATACCGTCGTCGCCCTGGTCGAAGCGGCAGTTCTCCACGAGCACGTTCCGAGTCATCTCGATGTCTACGCCGTCGTTGTTGTGCCCGTGGGCGTAGGTGTCGAGATTGCGGACGACGCAGTTCTCGCTGTGGTAGAGATGTATCATCCAGAACGGCGACTCGCGGATATGGAACCCGTCGAGAAGCACGTTCGCGCACCGGTTGAACTGGATGAGGTGCGGCCGGACATTGGAGCCCTTGATCGCCGTAAGATCGCGAGCGGACATCACGGCGTTCGTCGAGCACCAGTGGTACAGGCACTCCGTCGCCTTCCTGTGCTCCGGCGGCCGCGTGAACCACGTCCGCCACAACTTCATGCGCGGAGCAATAGTCCCCTTGCCCGTGATGGCGACGTTCGTGACGCCGTAGGCATACAGCAGCGGCGAATAGTTGAAGCATTCGACGCCTTCCCATGTCGTATGCACGACAGGGAGGTAGTCCGCCGGGTCGTCCGTGAACTCCAGCGTCGCACCGTCCTCAAGATGCAAGTTGCAGTTGTTGCGGAAATGCACCGCGCCCGAGAGCCACATCCCCTTCGGCACGACAACGCGGCCGCCGCCCGCCTTCTCGCACGCCGACATCGCCGCCGCGAAGGCGTCTGTCGCCTTGACGCCTTCCTTCGCGCCGAAGTCTGCGATCGAAAAGTCCCTGTCCGCGAACTGCGGCACAACGATCGACGGCATTTCGAACGGGGCATCGGCAAAATCGCAACGGGCCTGCGCCAAGGCGCTCCCGCAATAGACGGGGATGCCGGCGAAAAAGACCACCGCCGCGGAAAAGACTGTTGTACGTATCATTGTTCTGTCCTTGTTTGGTATTTGCGGGAAACCGCGGTGCATGCCCGCCATGCGGCAAGAGCCGTCACACGGCGGTCAAGAGGTCGTTGCGCCTGAGCGCGCGGATCGCGTCGCAGTCGAGCGTGTGGCCGGCGCGATAGGAGACCACCGTGCCGACGAAACGCGAGGAGCCGCCGATAAGCGCGATGGCCGCCATGAGATCGAGCGTCGCACGGTGCCAGACGGGCTCGAGGAACTTGTCGCCGACGGGGAAGCGCGGCTCGGTGTAAAACTTGCGCCTGCCGTGGATCAGGATGTTCCTTTCGTTGTAGCCCCAGTTGCGCGTCGCGGCGAAGAGCTTTCCGACCGTCTTCGCGAGGATATACTGGCGGCGCGTCGCGTTGGTGCGCGCAAGAGCCGCGTAGCGGAACGTCTCGGGCGTGACGTCGAAGAGAATCCTCTGGTTGCCGATGACCGTGTTCCACGAGATGCCGCAGTCGATGCGGAGGTTCCTCTCGCCGTTCTCGGCGGGGAGGAAGAGAAGGAAGTCGCCGCGACCGCCGCCGAAGGCGACAGGTTCCTTGACCGTGACATAAGTCGCGTCTTCATTGGTCTCGGCAATCTTCGCGTGCTCCATCGCCTTGATGAGAGGCAGCGACGACTGCTCGAAAAGCGGCGGATCGCCAGAGTTGACCTTGAGAAGGACGTCGTCTACTCCGAGGCCGACCTTGAGCGCGATGATGTGCTCGACCATGCGCAGGTAGTTGTGCGGCGAGCCAGAACGCAGCACGAGGTTCTGCGCGCTTGTCCAGAGGTTCGCGATATCTACCGCGGTGTCCAGCTGCTCGGGGAGGTCCATGCGACGGATCCACCAGCCAGGCTTGTGCGGCGGCGCGAAGGTAAGCGTCTGCTTTTCGCTGCCCTTGAAAGTGCCGATGCCCGCGACAGGCGCTTCGCCGAGAAGTGTCTGGCGCTTCGCGGGGAAAGGCGACGAGCGATCGAGGGCGAGACGCGTTTCGTCTATCGGCTGGGCGCGGAAGCGCTCGTAGGCCGCCGCGATAGACGCAGACGAGCCGAACACTGTCTTTCCGATTCGGTAGGAAGGTAGGTCCATGTAGGTTGCCTCGCTTTGGTGCGGCCTCAGGCCGTGATGCCGTTCTGCTGGGCGACGAGTCCGGCGGCTCCGTACATCTTGCGGAGCTTCGGCTTTTCGATCTTGCCCGTCGGGTTGCGCGGAACTTCCGCGAAGATGACCTTGCGCGGACGCTTGTAGCGCGGGAGGTCGAGGCAGAAGTCATTGAACTCCTGCTCGGTGAGCGTCATCCCTTCCTTGACGGACACAATCGCCGCGGCGATTTCGCCGAGACGCGCATCGGGAAGCCCGATGACCGCGACGTCCTTGACCTTGGGGTTCGCACGGATGAAGTCCTCGATCTGCACGGGGTACAGGTTCTCGCCGCCGGTGATGATGACGTCCTTCGCACGGTCAACGAGGTATATGAAGCCGTCACGCTCCTCGGCCATGTCGCCGGTGAGAAGCCAGTCCGGCTCCTTCATTATCTCGGCCGTTGCCTCGGGGTTGTGGTAATACTCCTTCATCACGCCGGGGCCCTTCAGCGCAAGCTCGCCGACCTCGCCTGGCTTCACTGGCGTGATGCCGTCGGGTCCGACGATCTTCGTCTGCCATCCAAAACCAGCAACGCCGATCGCGCCGACGTGGTCGATGTTCTCTACTCCGAGATGGACGGCTCCTGGGCCAGTCGACTCGGAAAGCCCGTAATTCGTGTCGTAGTCGTGGTGCGGGAACACCGTCTTCCACCTCTTGATGAGGGCGGGCGGCACGGGCTGTGCGCCGATGTGCATGAGCCGCCACTGCGAGAGCTGGTAGTCCTCGAGCTTGACGTCGCCGCGCTCGATCGCGTCGAGGATGTCCTGCGCCCACGGAACGAGAAGCCACACGATAGTGCACTTTTCCTCGCTCGCCGCGCGGATGATCCACTCGGGCTTCACGCCCTTCAGAAGCACCGCCCTGCCGCCGACGAGGAAGGAGCCGAACCAGTGCATCTTCGCGCCGGTGTGGTAGAGCGGCGGGATGCAAAGGAAGCAGTCGTCCTTCGTCTGGCCGTGGTGCGCCTGCTCGACGCGGCACGAGTGCAAGAGGCACCTGTGCTGGAGAACAATCGCCTTGGGGAAGCCGGTCGTGCCGGACGAGAAGTAAATCGCCGCCTCGTCTTCGGGCACCATGGGAATCGTCGGCGACTTCGACGAACAGTAGCCGAGAAGCGCGCGATAGGACATCGCGAACGTCGGGCAGTCGTCGCCGACGTAGAAGCGATCGCGCACGGCGGGAACGCGGTCGATTATCTGCTCGACGCGCCCCGTGAACTCGGGACCGAAGACGAGCGCCGCCGCGTCGGAGAGCGAGAGGCAGTACTTTATCTCGTCGGCCGTGTAGCGGAAGTTCAGCGGCACGGCCATGCAACCGGCCTTGAGGATGCCGAAATAGACGGGCAGCCACTCAAGGCAGTTCATAAGGAGTATCGCGACCTTTTCGCCGCGCTTGTACCCTCGGCTAAGGAGGAGGTTCGCGAAGCGGTTCGCCTTCTCGTCGAACTCGCGCCACGTCATCTCGCTCCTGAACGCCTCGATGGGCGAGCTCTCTATGAGCGAATATTCGCGCCAAGTGGTGTGGCGGGCCTCAAGCTCCTGCGGGTTTATCTCGACGAGCGCGACGTCATTGGGCCACTCCGTTGCATTGCGCTCAAGTATCTCTGTTATGTTGCGGAACTCCGTCTTCATGCTCACTTCTCTTTCGCCTTCTCCTTCGCTGCCTTCGCCTTCTCCGCGGCTGCCTTCTTGAGCTCCGACACGGACGCCTTGTACTCCTTCGCGGAATCGTCCTTCGGCCACGTCTTTACGAAAAGGTCTATGAGCTTGATCGCCTCGGCGGGATCGACCTTGCTGTACAGCTCGATGTCCTCCTTCACGTCGCTCTTCGCGCTCTCGACGGCGGAAATCAGCTCCGTCGCCTCGCTCGCGACGTCGGGATCCTTGTCGGATTTCTTCTTCTCAAGCGCCTTCATGGCGTTGGTGATGTTCTTGCCGAGCTTGAGTTGGCCGGCCATCCCCTTGAGCTTCTTGAGCTCGACGTCGCCGCAAAGCGCGATAGGCATGCCGATTGAGCTGATCGCGTTTACGATCTTCTCGGTGCCGACCTTAAACCCCTCGCCGTTGTAGACGCCTGTGCCGCGGTGGTTCACGACGCTGAAATACGGCGTCCTGCCGGCTGCGTGACACGGATCAGGGTCAAGACTGAACTTGTAGTAGACCGGGAACGTGACCTTGTGCTTCTGGACTGCCTCCTTGACCTTCTCGTCGTTCTTCGCGCCGACGTAGTTGCCGACGACCTGGAACTTCTTCGTCTTGAACGCACTCCACACCTTCTCGACTTCCGAGAGATACTTTACGCTGTCCTCGTTGGACGCATCCCAGTAGTACACGAGGACGGCCTTGCCGATCAAGTCGGCCTCCGTCAGCTTGGGACCGCTCGCGTGCGAATTGTCGTCCAGGTTCTTCCACGTCGCCGCACCGTTCGCGAAAAGCGCGGAAAGCGCGCACGCGGCGACAACGATTGTCTTTGTCGTCATTATTTTTCTCCTTGTTTCTTAGAGCTTTCGGCGGGCTTCAGCATGGCCGCCGTCCAGGTAAGGTCCGCTATGCAGTTTTTCGCCTCCTGGGCGACGAACGGATTCTCGCTCTTCTTGAGGTCGGCGGAAAGCTCTATCGCCTTCTCGACCTTCTCGAGGTTGAGCCGCTTCGCGTTTGCGTCCTTGAAATCGTAGTCCTTGGCCTGCTGGGCAATGCGCTCGAGCTTCGCGACGCGCCTTATCTCGCTGTCCTCGTTGAACTTCGCCCAGACCTCGTCGTATGCCGCCGCCTCATTCGGGTGCGTCTTGCGGAACTCCTCTATCTCGACATATGCCTTTCCGGGGAGGACCTTTATGTCGTAGTCGATGTAGTGCTTCCACTGCTTCACCGTCGTCGGGCTTCGCATCGAGATTAGCGCGCTCGCGATGACGCCCGCCGCGCGGCGGTCATCGGTGCCGCAGTAGATTATCCGCCCCGTGCCGCCGATGATGTACATGAAACCGATGTGCACGGGGTCGGTGGCCTTCTGCTCCTCGGTGCGCACGATGTCGGCTTCCTTGTAGATGGGGAACGTGAGCTTGAGCCCTTCGGCGATGCGCTTGATCTTTGCGGCGTCCGCAGTGCCGCGGTGGCTGCCGATGAGGACGAACGGCTTCATCTTGAACGTCTGCCAGACCTCTTCCATGCGACGCATCGCGGCAACGCCGCTTTTGTCGCCGTAGTCGCGATAGTCGAGGCAAACGACCTTGCCGCGAAGGTATCCGGCGGAGGCCATGCGGCCCGCGAGATAATGCGCTGGATCGACGTTCTCCCATTCGACCGGATCTGTCGCCTTTGCAGCGGATGCCAGCATCGCTGCGGCGGATACCATGACCGCACATGCGGTCGTCCTGACGCTTTTGCAGGACAAAATCCAACCATATCCCTTTTTCATGTTCCAACTATTATACCACTTTTTTGGTATAATTTGGGATGTGAAATTCTTCCCGCATACTGTCTTCGCGCTTTTCGCGGCTACGGCGGCGCTCGGCGCGGAAGCGCCCGCAAAGAGCGTAGCAACGCCTGCAAAGAGCGTGGCGGCGCCTGCAAAGCCGACAGTGACACCTCCAACGACGCCGACAGCAAAGCCCGCGAAGCCGGCAGCAAAGCCGAAAAAGCCGCTTATCCCGGCCTCGGAGTGGAAGATGATACGCCAGATCGCCGTCAACTACGACCTAAGCGACGAGGCGACATGGCTCCTCGCTGCGATCCGTCGCCACGAGAACGGCCGCCCCGGGCTCGAGTTCGGCGTCGGCGGGCCGATGGATTCCGGGCACAAGGCGCACCGCTACCGCGACGGCGTCAAGTCGTTCTACGTGCAGGGATACTGGGCGGCGGGGACGATCCGCAAGCACTACACCGGCGACCTCGCCGCGTTCGGGAAGCGCTACAACCCTCCGCACGCCGCAAAGTGGGCGACGGCCGTCACCTCGCTCATAAAGCGCCTCAAGGCGGAGAACAACTCGAAACTCCCCGGCGAAAAGCCGGCAAAGAAGTTCATCAGTCTGCCGTAGGCGGCTTCTCGGTGTAGTGCCGCTTGACCGTCTCGGCCGCCATCTTTGCATTGCGGTGGCGGTCGTAGAGCCCCGCGAGGTTGAACGCGAGCGGCTTCAGGCGGATGTCGCTTCCGCCGCGGAAGTAGGTACGCGCGTCGCAGAACTGCCAGACGGTGAAGCCGGCGATCTCGGGCGAGGCCTTGACGAGCTTGAGCCAGTGGTCGAGGTATTCGCTCTGGTATTCCTCGGTCCACTGCGCGGCCATCGGGTCGTGACAGCCGTAGATCGAGTAGCACCCGGTCTCGCCGACGATGATCGGCTTGTCGTCGCCATAGGTCTTGCGGAGATACTTCACGCAGGCGTTGAAGCGGTCCTTGATCGTCTTGTTGAGCGATTCGGGAGTTGACGCGCGCGCGGAATCCTGGTGCCAGCCGGGATAAGTGTTGAACGCGATGAAGTCGAGGTTCGACGCGCAGATGCCGTCGGTCGGGTGAGAGCTCGCGTACGTCACGAGATGGCCCGTGTCCTCGGCGCGAATCGTCTCGACAAGCAGGTTGGCGATGGCAATGCCGCTCTTCATGTTCGACCCGAACTCGTTGAGGAAGCCGTTGATCACGACGCACGGATGGTTGATGGACGCCTTCGCCATGAGCCGCGTCTGCTCCGCCTGCGCCGCCATGAAGCCGGGGTCGTCGAGCTCGCCGTAGTTGCCCCAACCGAGCGACTCCTCCCAGACCATCAGCCCCGCCTCGTCGCAAAGCGAAAGGAAGTCGTCGCACTGCGTGTAGTGGGAGCCGCGGATGTAGTTGCAGCCGATGGACTTTATGAGCTGGACGTCTCGGAGCATCGTGGGAAGCGAAGTAGCGTAGCCGTCCTCGGGATCTGACTCGTGGCGGTTGACGCCCTTGAGCCACACCTTGCTGCCGTTGAGCCAAAGCGCCTTGTCGTGCGCGGCGAACTCGCGTATGCCGAACCGCGCAGAAGCGGAACCGAGAGCGCCTGCCGCCACGGTCACGTGGTGGAGGTTCGGGCTCTCGGGGCTCCAAAGCTTGAACGACGGCACCTCGAGGCGCGCTCGCCCGTCGGCAAAGCGGACGGTCTTCTCGGCGCCGCCGTCGAACGAGACTGTCGCGTCGAGCGACGATGGAAGAGCGCCCTTCGCCTCAAGCGCGAGCTCTACCGTTCCCGTCTTGTAGTCGCGCGTCCTGACGACCACGCGGTCAAGCTCCACTTCCGCGTGCTGAAGCTTTAGCTCAACGCCGTGGTAGAAGCCGCCAGAGAGGAAGAAGTCGTAGAACCCCTTGAAGACGAGGTCCTTGGAGCCGGAGAGACGGTTGTCGAGCGCGGCGACGAGCGTGTGCTCGCCCGTCGCAAGGGGACCGAGCGGAATCTCGAGCGTGGAATAGGGAAGCTTCGACACCGCGACTTCGCGGCCGTCGATGAAGAACTTCGCCTGAAGCCCCATGCCCTTCACGACGAGCCACGCGTCCTTGGCCGGCTTGTCGAGCGCGAACGTGCGGCGGTAATGCGCGAGGCCGCGCTGCGCGTACCACTTCGGCATCAGGTCGAAGCACCCGGGCACGACCATCTTGTCGGTCGCCTTGAAGTCACTCGTCGCCGAGGAGAGCTTTGCATCTCTCGCGAACGAGAAGTCCCAGATTCCATTGAACGAAATGCGCTCAAGCTCTGCATGCGACATAGACGCCGCGCCAAGAAGCGCGACGCAGGCCAGTATCTTTTTCATATTGATGATTATACACTTGACCGCAGCGGAAAGTCAAGCGAGGATGGCTGATATTTGCTATACTGTGCCCGGAGGAACGGGAAAATGACGACTGCGGAAAGACTTGTAAAGCGGCTTTGCGAAATCGGCCGAACGTGCGGAACGGCGGAATCATGCACCGGCGGCGGCATCGGGAGCGCCATAACGGCAGTCCCGGGATCGAGCGAGGTCTTCATGGGCGGCGTGATCAGCTACGACAATTCCGTCAAGCAAGGCGTCCTCGGCGTGTCGCCCGAAACGCTCGCGACCGTCGGCGCAGTTAGCCCGGAGACTGCCGAGCAGATGGCCCTCGGCGCACGCAAGCTGCTGAAAGTCGACTATGCCGTTTCCGTCACGGGCATAGCAGGTCCTGGCGGCGGCAGCGATGACAAGCCGGTCGGTCTCGTGTGGTTTGGAATCGCGACGCCCAATGGCGTGAAGACCGAAAAGCGCATCTTCCCCGGCAATCGCGCCGAAGTGCGCGCCGCAACCGTCGAGCATGCGCTTTCGCTGCTCCTCGCCGCGGCGGAATGACGGCTGACGCGAGTACGCTCAGTCGCCGTGGAAGGGATTGCCCGACGAGGGGCCGAGGGCGCGGAGGTAGACGAAGAACCCGAAGTTCCAGTCGTGGTCGTAGTGCGAGCCGTCCACGCGGGTGAAGTCGTTCTCGTAGGAGACGCTGAAGCGGAAGCCGAGGCAGTCGGTGCGGAAGTCTATCCACGTGCCGATTTCGTCGAACTCGCCGTCGCGGCAGTCCCAGCGGATGTAGGGGCTCCATGCGATGGCATCGCACAGCTCGTGCTCGAAGCCCGCCTCGAGGAACTGGAAGTGCGCCCAGTTGAAGTCCTCGTTGCGCATTGTCTCCTTGTCGAAGGCGGTCGACGAGTAGTCCCAGCGACGGTGGTTGCGCCCGATGTGCGACACGCGGTAGCTGAACGAGTCGGAGATGCGGTGCGACCAGCTGAGGTCGGCGTACGCGAGCTCGTCGTCCTCGGTGTCGTATTCAACGCGGCTAGACAGCGTCGTGTCCTTCGACGGCCGCCAGCGGACGCGCACGCCGGGCACGAACATCGGTGCGTCCTTTCCGTAGTTCGGGTCCTCCTGGTTCTTCACAAGCCGGTGGTACTTGTTGCCGGCAGTGAACGACGTGTCGTTGAACTGGACCGCGCAATAGGCGTCGAGGTCGAGGAGCATCCTCGAAAGCCCGCCTTCCTCGGTCTTGCGCAGCGAATTGCGAATGCCGGGCGTAACGCCATACCACGAATACGGCAGGTTGCGCGAGCGGCCGGCGAACTGGTCGAGCCAGTCGCTGCTCGTGTCAATGCTGTCAAAGCGGTAGAGCCGCTCGCCCTTCTTGGTGCCGGTGACGTTGGCCTCCTGGGCGAGCATGTCGAAGTACGGCTCGACGACATGCGTCATGTCGTCGCCCACGTCGGCCGTGCCGCGCGCGGCGAAAGTCACGCCACCCTCGACGATAGTGCGCCAGGCGTCGTTGCCCGTCGACCCTGCGCGCATGTCGGGAGCGGCCATATAGCCGGTGTCGCTCCA
>Ga0310690_10012481_pt1 | contig 10428 bp, 7 predicted proteins | sample AusTroGonzalo_MG_2_FD_207661 | JGI IMG/M metagenome (GOLD analysis project Ga0310690, IMG submission 207661) | Bovine rumen microbial communities from tropical cattle in Woodstock, Queensland, Australia - Gonzalo_04 (v2) (version 2) | ecosystem: Host-associated > Mammals > Digestive system >...
TGCGGAAGTTCTTGAAGGCCTCACCCTCTGCCACGATAGACTCCGGATCCTTGTCGAGCCAGTCGGTGCAGGAAGTGATGGAGGCGCTTGCCACAAGGAGCAGCGAACCACACAAAAGGGATTTCATATCATTATAATATTTCATAATCGTAAACGCCGTTAAATGTTAAGCTTAATTCCGAAATTATAACGTCTGACAGTCGGGTAGGCACCACCACCGCCACTGAATCCGTAGTTACTCTCACGGTCATCAGGCATCTTGGTGATCAGGAAGAGGTTGTTGCCATTCACATACAGCTTCAGACTTGTGAAACCGAGTTTCTTAATCCAGCCCTTCGTCCATGTATAAGCAAGCTCCACATTCTTCAGACGGAAATAGGAGCCGTCGTAGAGATACTGTGTTCCGTCGTTGTAGGATACCTGAGTGGTGAATCGCGGAACGACGACTTCGCCACCGCCGTCGACTGGATTCCACCACATACCATTGTCGAATACGGTAAGAAGCTTATTGTTGAATGAAGCGAGGCCAACGTCACGTGTGACGCCCGTTGCACCATATAACTGGGCAAAGCAGCTCCATCCCTTCCACTCCCAGCCAATCGTGGCATTATAGGTGTGTTCTGGTGTGCCGGTATAACCGTAAGGTGCCTGGTCGTTGGTCTCGTCAACGACACCGTCACCGTTGAAGTCTACGATATAGTGGTCACCGATGAGCACCTGGCTGTCGTCCTTCTCACGTGAAGGCGTACTGTAGAGTTCATCGTAGGTGCTGATGAAGCCATTGTCAATAAACGAAATGTACTGGCCTTGAGAATAGCCCTGAGCCTTGCGGTAAGCAGGAATCAGTGCGGGGTCATCCTTTTCTATAATTTCATTATGCGCGTACGTGTAATTGGCGTTTGCCCAGAAGCGCATGCCATTGTTCAATACTTTGTTGAAACGGACTTCAAACTCGAAACCGTGGTTCTTCATCTTACCCTTGTTGATATCGGGGTTCGTGGCTGCACCGTAGTAAGAAGGTACAGAACGGTTGCTTCCCGAGATGAAGATATCTTTACGGTCGTCGCGGAAATAGTCGAAACTACCTGCGAACATACCACCGAGGAAAGCGTAGTCAAAACCGATATTCTTTTTCACCACCGTTGCCCAACGGAGGTCGGGGTTGGCAATGACCGCTTCCTTATATCCGATGAACGGGCTTGCAGAACCGTCAAGGCCCATGTTGAAGCCATTACCGTTGTTCGTCACTTCCCAAGTGGTCAGGTAAGCCCAACGAGCACCACCGGCGTCATCACCGATCTCACCGATAGAACCACGGATCTTGAACATGTCTATAATCTTCTTTTCCTTCAGTTTTTTCATGAATTTCTCTTCCGAGATCATCCAACCTAAAGCGCCAGAAGCAAAGAATACGAAGCGGTTATCTGGAGAGAATTTCTGTGAACCGTTGTAAGCACCGTTGACCTCGGCGAAATACCTGCCCTTGTAGTCGTAGGTGGAACGGAACACCCAGTCCTCACGACGATCCTCGAGGTCGGCGTTACCAGCTTGGATACGACGCTTCCAGTTACCCATGACCGTCACGTTATGATCACCGAACTGACGACCCCAGAAGAGTTGTAGCGACATTTCCGTTGCACGGCCCGTATAACCCACAGTACCTGCTACCGTTGTCCAGTCACGACTCTCATAGAAATCGAAACCTGTTGTAGCATTGATTTCATTCTCCCAAAGCATTTGACCATTCTCGGGAAGCATATACGCTTTCTTGGTGGTGTGCAAGTCAGAGATGCCACGGTCACTCTCATTGAACTGGTTGTCCCAGGAGATGGTGCCACGTGCGACAAGACCCTTCGTGATGAAATCAAGTTTCTGCTCAAGGGCAAAGTCAGTGAATACGCGAGTGATGGTCTTCAACTCATAGCCTGATGTAGCCACACTTGCCGGAGAGTTCTCAATGTTGGATACCAACGGATAGTAACCCCATGATCCGTCAGAAAACTGAACGGGGAAGAGGTTGGGCGCCATTCCGTAGGCACCGGCCCACTTCTGCTGCTGGAAGAACTCACCATTATTACCATAATAATAACGCGGGGTCTTCTGTTGGGCGTTCGAGCCTGCCAGGTTCACCTTGAACTGAGTGGTCTTCGTAATCTGGAAGTCAAGATTTGAACGTACATTCAAACGATTGTAGGCATAACCGCCGGTATACCCCTGATGGTTATCCCAGATCTTTGTCATATCACCTTCGTTCTGGAAGTCGAAGGCCACGAAATACTTCACGAACTGTGTACCACCGGAAATGTTAAGGTTCGTGTTATACGAGAAAGCGGTTGATTCGAACATCTCGTCCTGCCAGTCAATGTTGGCATAACGCTCTGCCTGGCTGTATTCGCCGAGGTAGGTACCGTCAGCAGCATAGTGAGGCTTGACTGTATGATCCTGATTGCGGAAGTTATTGATGAATGTCTGAGGACGGTAGTATGCCCATGATGCGTCACCGCCGATGGCAATCTCGTGCTCAATGGCCTGGTTACGGAACATATAACCGTCGTAGGAATCGTACTTGCGCGGGAGTTTCGAAACAGCTTTCAAGGTAGCGTTGAAGCCAACGTCAATTCTGGCCTTGCCTTCCACACCGCGTTTGGTGGTAATCAGGATAACGCCGTTAGCACCTTTCACACCATAGACGGCTGTGGCAGAGGCGTCCTTTAGTACTGAGACGGTAGCAACAGATGTCACATCCACCGACTTGATCTCACGCTCCACACCATCCACGAGAATCAGTGGCTGAGCGTCCGTGTTCCAGGCTGCAGCACCACGGATATAAATTCGCGGATCTTCTTCACCCGGCTGACCGGTAGAGGCGATGGTGGCAACACCAGGGACGTTACCTGTGAGTGCAGCACTGACACTACCGATACCTGCTGAACGTTCAAGGACTTCACCCGTGGTTTGGGTAATAGCACCCACCACCGAGGCTTTCTTCTGCTGGCCGAAACCAACGACGATCACTTCCGAAAGCTGGGTATTGTCGGTTAAGGTCACGTTGAACGTACGCCGCTTGCCGACTTTCAACTCTTCGGTGTTCATACCCACATAAGAGACCACGATGGTTGAGGACTCTGATGGGACACTCAGGGAAAAATTACCGTCGAAGTCCGTAATCGTACCAATCGAGGTGTTCCCCTTCACTACAACGGAGGCACCTATCAGCGCCTCTCCGTTCGCATCGACAACCGTTCCCTTGACGGCTATGCCACCCTGTGCCCACGCCGTGGCGCAGAACAGGAGCATCAATGACAATGCCGACCAGCGGCATTGCCTTTTAGCCCATGGGAGAGCGATTCCCACAAAGTTTATTAACTGTTTCATTTAGCTGATTTTGATTCAACATTGTTTTTGTGGGCGCAAAATTAATAAATATTAATTAATCTTATTTTATAATATGTATCATATAGTTTACTGCCCAAGCCAAATCCTTTGCATGTTACAAATTGAAAAGTAATTGTTATTTTTCGCAAAGAATCCTACAGCGTGATTGTTCAGACGGGGGAGTTCTGATTAGATTGCAAGTCGATATTCTCTGGTGACCTTTCTTTTAATTTTCTTTGAAGAATGAACCTGCTAGTGCAGGTGTGGTATCTTTGGCTATGCAGCAGTTATATCGTTCACGACTGCGACGCTCATGTACAAGCATTGCTTTAGTACCCTCCATATCCTGATGGAGCTCCATATGCTCCTCAATGGCGTAACAAGCTGTTCCTGATCGGGGTATTTCTTCTGCATCTGACGTGCAATATGGAGTGTTTATTAATGGTGAATATTCGAAATAAGACGTCTTTTATTCCATTATAGAAAATATTTAGGAAAAATAAAGTAGAAATGAAGAATTTTTTGTATTTTCGCACCCAAATAACTAATATGTACCCCAGTTCAGGATAAGATATGGATATGGAAAAGAAACGTACAACACCTGAGTTTATCACAGAACTCCAGCCAGGCGAGATCTTCGTCTTTGGTAGTAATCTCAAAGGTATGCATGGCGGCGGTGCGGCTTACATCGCTTACCGCAAGTTTGGAGCCATTATGGGCCAAGGGATGGGTCTGCAAGGCCAAAGCTATGGCATCCCCACGATGCAGGGTGGTGTAGAGACCATCCGCCCGTATGTGGATGATTTCATCGTGTTTGCCAAAGCGCATCCAGAACTGACGTTCCTTGTCACCCGTATTGGTTGTGGCATCGCAGGATTCACCGATGATGAGATCTCTCCATTGTTCGAGCGGGCTCGCGAGGTGGAGAATATTATCTTACCAAATGGTTGGGGCTGATTATTGCCGTGATGGTATTTTGCTCAGTAGTCTAATCTTTGATCTTCATAAGCAGGATGCCGATGACAATCCAGATAATCTCACGTACGCGGCAGATGATGCTGACGAAGATACCGAGGGCGGCGGAGAGACCCAGCGCGGCGATGGATAGCACGAAACCTCCTTCTTGGACGCCGAGTTGCATGGGCAGGAAGCCGATGAGGTTGGCGAAGAGCGTGGTGAACGATACGATAAGGATGGCGTGGAGGTAGGTTAGCGTGATGCCTGTGAAGCCCCCTCCGCAATCGATACCGAAGAGTAAGAGCATGAAAAGCACCTCACTGGACTGAACGATACGTGACAGGTATTCGAGTAGTAGCGAGCGATAGAACGCGCGTTTGTCTTCGGCGTATAAGGAGGCTATCTGTTCGTCGATATTGTGGAGCGACTCGGTATGGCTCTCGAGGAAGCGGTAGCTCCAGCCCTTGAGTCCCGGAATGCGCCCAATAAGGTGGATTGTGCCTACCACAAGCCCCTTGCGATAGCCGCGGGAGAAAATCCAGAAGGCCACTAGGCAGAATACGATAATGATACCCAATACAGTGGCGATGGCCGTGTTGATGGGCAGGTCGCCCACTGCAGCCAGCCCCAGATAGATAAAGATGGAGGAGAACCAGAACCAGAAGTGTGCAAAGAAATGCATCATCGCATAAAGGATGACTGATGAGGCGGCATGCTGTCGGCTGATGTCCTTCGAGAGCTCAAGGATACGGTAGGGCTCGCCACCAAGACCTCCAACGGGCGTGGCATAGTTCAGTGCGTAGCCTGTAATGGTTAGTTTATAGATACGCCAGAAACCTGGCTTGCCTCGTTCTTCTGTCGTGAATGCGGTCTTCGAGCGAATAATCTCGCGCCAGGAGAGGGCATTGATGCCGTAGATAATGATCCATACGCCGACAATAGGTGTAAGCCAGTAGCCTGCATGGCATATGTGCTCCCACAACTCGACGAAACTCACGTCGAAGGTGAAGAGCATCACCACCACAGCAGCTAGGCCGAGGAAGAAAAAGAGATTGTTGAGGCGATGCTTCGACCAAGCCATAGCCTAATTCTTAATCTTTGATGGTTTCCGCGAGCTGGCGACAGAAGCGCTCGTGGCGGTGGTTTACGTACCAGGCCAGTAGGCCCATGGCGAAAATCTCGAAGAGGAAGTACATAGCGGGCATGTCGATTAGGCAGAAGAGGAACAGCCAGAAAGAACGGAAGTTGAAGGTGAGTAATCCGTTCCAGAAAATCACAGGCAGCGACTTCTGCCGGAAGGTATCGCGGAAGTGAGCGGGTATGTCGCAGGCGGAGACGATGGTGCCGTCGCCGTATTTCTCACGCAGACGCTTCATGAGCTGCTGGAACTGCGGGGTGGACTTTTCTTGTGCCTTGGTGTAGCCCACGTAGTTGTTTTGAAACCAACGATATATCCATGGTGTGTCTTGGGGCATCTGTTCGAGAATCTCCTGCTGGCGGTGAGAGGTGTCGAGCTCGCTGCCCTTCTCGCCCTTGAGGAAGAAGAGGTGGGTGTTGATGTAGTAGTCTGCCAGTCTCTGCTGTCCTGCGATGCCTACGATGCCTGACCACAGACCGAAGGCGTAGACAATGATTGTAGCGATGATAGCGTTTGTCTGGGTGTTTGCGATGCCGAACCATGCGAACTCAATGTCGTGGTGCAGATAGAAACGCCAAATGAGAGCGTGGTAGATGGGTACGAACCAGGTGAAGCCTGCCGCTCCGTCAAGGATGCGTCCGAGACGGCTCTTTTTGCCCGTCATGCGGGCCAGCTGGCCGTCAGTACAGTCAAGGATGTCGGCAAACATCAGTAGCACAATGGCCACGATGTTCAGCAGGAACCCGTTCCATCCACAATAGTAGTAGCTGGCGCTGCCGAAAAAAAAGGCACTGCCTGCACCGATAAACATCGAGGCGATGGTCACGGTGTTGGGGTGGATGTCGAACTTAGCGAAGATGACAGCCAGATAGTAGCAGGCGGGACGGATAACATGAAGGTCGAGCCAGTCCTCCGTTTCCGATGACTTCAGTGTTGCAGCGTAGTTCTCGTTCATTTGACTTCTTCAAATACGCGTTTAATCGTATCGACGACGACCTGTGTCTGTTCCTTGCGGCCGAGGGTGATACGGAGACAAGACTCTAACCCCTTATCGCCCATAAACTTGATCTTATAATCCTGGATTTTCAATGCCTCCATCAGAGCCTCCTTGATTTCTATGGGATACTTGATGAGGATGAAGTTAGCCACCGATTTGTAAACCTTAAAGCCAGACAGCAGACCGAGTTCCTTCTTATAGAGCTGACGGCCCCACTCCATATCATCGGCCACGCGGCGGTAATGCTCGTCACTTTCGAGGGCTGCTAGTGCAACAGCTTCGGAGAAGCGATTGAAACCCAAGTATTTGTTTGAGTAGCTGAGGAATTGGTCGTGCCCCTCACTGATGAAGCCGAAGCCGCAGCGGAGGCCTGGCAGGCCGTAGAACTTGGAAAGGGTACGCGATATAATGAGGTTGCGATACTTATTTACGAGTGGAGCGATGTAGTCGGTGTCACTGGTGATGAAGCTGGCATAGGCCTCGTCAACGAGCACCATCGTATCCGTGGGGATGCTCTCCATAATGCGGCCGATTTCCTCCGAACTGAGACTGTTGCCTGTGGGGTTGTTGGGCGAGGCAAGCAACAGCATACGGGGATGGATGCGGTTAGCGTATTCGATAACCTCGTCGATATGATAGGCGAAGGTATCTTCTTGCTCATGCAGGGGGTACATCTCAAAGGTGCCGCCACACTCGCTGGCCACACGGTTGTAATACCACCATGAGAACTCGGGGATGAGGATGGTTTTGTTGTCGCCCTCCATCAGGAAATAGTGAATCGCGTTCTTGAGAATTTCTTCACCGCCGTATGCGAGTAGCACGCGTTCCTCAGGCACACCATAGATCTCGCTAAGACGGACGGAGATGACGCTTTTCTTGCCCTGGTCATATATACGTGTGTAGAAGCAGAGATCCTTCGGATCAAAGTTCTTCACTGCGTCAAGCACTTTCTGACTTGGCTCAAAGTTGAATTCGTTTCTATCGAGGTAGTTCATATCTTATTTCTTAATCGGGTGCAAAGTTATGAATAATATTCGAAATTCTATCCAAATTAACTGATTATTTGCACTTTATTCACTATTCGCGATTCGTTGATCTCTTAAAATGTGAGTCGGAAGATGTATCTGACACCCCATTTATGGCTGGTGGGGAGGTCGAGATAATTCAGACGCCGCACAAGGTCTACGTGGATTATCTTGAAGATATTGTGCACTCCAACGACGAGTTCGACGTAGGGCTGGTTGTGGTCCATAATATTACAGCCATCGGGGAAGTACATCAGGCGGTCGCTACCCGCATTCTGGGGCAGGAAGGGGTTGTTCTTGTCGGAAAGATCGCCCCACAGCGTGTTGATGGCAATATACTCGCGCCATTTCAGCTTCTTCAATAACGGGATGCGGTTGAATATCTTACCGTTCATATCCCACGACAACATCATCGAGGCGTAACGGTCATTGAGGAATTCCATGTTGTTTATGAGGTTGTACATTTCCTCCTCAATGACGTACGACTGATTGGCAGGTGGCTGGATGAGGAGCATGTAGGGTACCTGGTTCCACTGGATACCACCCTTGAGGAAGAGGTCAACTTTACCCCAGCTGTTAAGCCAGAAACGTTTGTATAGCTTTGCTTCAGTGACGTTGGAGGTATATTGTCCGCCGAGGAATCCTTTGAATCCAAAAGTGTGGCCGATGGTAAGGATAGGCGCGTCGCGGTTGATGGTGACGCGTCGCTGCTTGCTGTTCACATATGTCTCGTCGGGGGCATAGCGTAATTCTGCGTGGAGCTCTGTTGTGCGGAGGAATTCACGGTGGTGTACTGTGATGTCTTTGTTCTCCTGTATCGGCTGATTGAGAGTGCGGAAGGACATGGCGCCGACGGCTTCCATCTCCTCGGCCTTAAGTGAGAGTGTGGTCTTCAGCCCACCGTACATCTCGTATTCAAAGGCGAGTGTCTGACGGTTGCAAATCATCATCTTGTCGATTTTTGCCCATTTAAATGCCACGAGGAAGTTATCTTTATCGGTGGGGAGGAAGCGGTCACTGGGTGTCTGTACGTCGTAGGTGCTCTCGAGTCGCAGTGTACGCTTTGGGTACTCCCATGGGGAGTAGACCTTATCGATAAACGAGTAGTCGAGGCTAGCCTTATAGTAGTTCTTATGGCTCCCCCAACCGTGGGCATAGTAACCACCTATGAACCAACGCTTCCAAAGGTTTGCGGTGGTGGTGGCACTGATACGGTTTCTCCAGCCGTCAAAGTTATTACGGGTGAGTATTGTATTTACAGGCGTAAGGTCAATAGGGTTGGGATCACCTATCTCGATGGAGTTCTCGATGAGGGCGGTGAGACCGAACATGATGTATTTGAAGCCTTTAATGTTTTGGATGTTCTTTACGAACGAGCCCATGGAGTCCTCGCTCTTCGTGAGTTCTACCTGTCGGTATTCGTTCCAGAATGATTTCCCTCGCATGCCCGCGTCAGGCTCCTTGATTTCCGTTCGTTTGCCTTTGAAGAGCTTCTTGGGCAACTCTTCGAAAGAGTAGCCCGTATAGCGGTTGTTCTTGATGACAATGGCTTCCTCCATGAACTTGGCGAAGTGGAGTTCGGTGACCATGTCGTCTTCGGTGAGCACCCAGTCTCCGTTGTCGAGACGCTCATATTCCTGATTGATGCGCAGGTTCTTCACCCAGTTGACAGACGTCTGCTTTGGCAATGTGAGTTCACAGCGGCGCACGTGGTAGGTGGAGTCCTTCAGGATATAGATGTCTCCACGGAAGCCGAAGTCCATCTGGTTGTTGGGCAGGAAATGGAGATGGATGCACGAGTCGCGCTGGATTTTCACAGTGTCTTCGATATAGAAACGGTAGAAACTGATGGCGTCTTTGCCAATGGGCGAGGTGAACGGGTACTGCACCAGACGGATCTGGTCATCGTAGAGGTTCACGTCCGTGAAGACTTCCTTCAGCACGATGTTGAGGATGTCGCCCGTCTGGAAGAGGTCATTGAGACCTGATGACTGCTGACCTTTGATGATTGTTTTCTTGCTCTGGGGATTCTTGCGATAGATATGCTCCTCCACGGTCTCGTCGACGCTGATTGGCAGGATGAGTTTGTTCGTATACTGGCACTCTTCTACCTGGTCTAACAGCCACGGTGTGCTGGAGAACGGTTTCTTCTCCAGTCGCTCTGGCGTGAGGTCGTTGGCAGCGAGCGTCAGTTTCTCGTATTTGTCGTACTTGTAATAGTCGTGATTTGTGAGGTCACTGAGTTTCTTGGCGGCGATGACTTTCTTCATCAACTCGACGGCGGGGTTGTTCTTACGGCTGTACTTGCCACGCTCAGACTTGATGGTCACCTCCTTGAGCACGGCGTTGTCGGGCTTTAGGGCGATATTGAGAGGCGACTTAGTGGTGGCGTTGATGAGCACCACCTGCGATTTGTAGCCTACGGAACTGAAGGTGATGCTCCATCCTGCATGACGGGTGATGCTGAACTCACCCTCAAGGTCGGAGATGACGGCGACGTTGTGTCCCTTGTATACCGCACTGGCATAGGGAATCGGCTCGCCCGTATCTGCATCGGTGATATGGCCCTTTACATACTGCTGTGCACTTGCCGGCAGACAGAGCAACAGGAGAGCCAGAATCAGGTAGATATGTCTTTGTCTTGTCATTTAAACTGATGGCCTGTAAATGTGTATTCTGTGTAACCGCCCCGCTCGTTCATACGGAGGGCCTTTAACTCGGAAGTGTTCTTGTCGATAGTGAGTACGAACGAGGAGAAGAGCATGCGGCGTTGGTCTTTCTTCGTCTCGGCCTTTGGCGTGATGGTGAGCACGATGTTGTTTCCCTGCTTAGTCACGGCAAGGTCGCTGATTTTGGAAAGATCGCCCTCACCACCCTTGAGGATGTATTCAAAAACAGCTTGAAAGGTGGCGAACTGCAGATTCTTCTGGCTGCTG
>Ga0310690_10012483_pt1 | contig 10427 bp, 13 predicted proteins | sample AusTroGonzalo_MG_2_FD_207661 | JGI IMG/M metagenome (GOLD analysis project Ga0310690, IMG submission 207661) | Bovine rumen microbial communities from tropical cattle in Woodstock, Queensland, Australia - Gonzalo_04 (v2) (version 2) | ecosystem: Host-associated > Mammals > Digestive system >...
CAGGTGGAATAAAACTTGAATCAATATTTTGTTCATTAATATTAAAATATACATCATCATTGTGATTTTCAACATACGGAATAAAATATGTTCTTATTGCATTACATGGAACAATATTTGTTGTTAATTGTTTAATATTTTCACAACTATCTATAATTGTATCTTTATCAGATTGTGTTAAATCACCTTCATAATTTGGTTTAAGCCATAAATATATGTTATTAAAATCACAGGCATTTGTATATTCATAATTTTCTAATCTAATTGAAGGAGTTAATGAATTATATCTATCAAGCCATTTATAAAATTTCATACAATATTCAATATTATTACAAACATAAACATCTTCAATTATATGTTTAAAATTATTAAAAATATAAGCTTTAAAATCATTTATAGTAACCAATCTATTTCCAGATCTAAATGAAACTGGAGCATTATTTTTAATTTCATCTATTGTTTCATAATTTTTTACCTTTGATGAATTAGTAATATTCATAAATGTAAAATTAGTATTCAAAAAACTATCATTAAATAATTTTCCATAATTATTATTAAAAATTTCATAACCACCATAACATATATCAATTAATTTTTGATCTGATGTAATATTTTCGATACCTAACCTAAGTTCATTAACCGTTAATTGACTTGAATCAATAATACCTGCATCACCATCCGATTTTAAATATATAATATGAAGTTTACCGCCTTGAGATAATTTTTTTCCATGAATATCATCACCAAATTTAAAAGTTAATTCTTTATATTCATTAATTCTTACTTCACACACAAGATCATTTGGTCCTGCTTCTAATATTAAATTATTAACAGATCTTATTTCTTCATACATTATTTTACCTTCTGAATTAACGGTTTCAAAATATATTCCCAAACCAATAGTGTCAATATTTGCTTCAGTATCTCCATTTGGACCAACATTTGACATTATAAATAATTCATTATCAGAACCTTGTGTTTCTTGATCAAATTCATAATGAACAAATGTACCATTATATAATGTCACCACATTATCATCAATTAATATTATCCCATTTGTTATAGTAAATGTATAATCTTTAATAAATGAATAACGAATTCCACTATTTTGTGTTAATGATTCAATGTAAGCATATCTTGGAATTGTACATGTTATTGTTGTTTCATCATCATAAGAACTTGCAACTAAAAAATCACAATGTGATGTCTTATATGATTGAGGATTATATGAAAGAAGTTTAACAATTTTATTTAAATTTTCATAAACTTCAGTATCTTCAAATAAAGTATCTGACACATTGTTATTTAATATATATGCTAAAACTTCAAATGTCCATGCAAATAAATCAATTAAAATTCTTGTATCAGATCCGGGATAAATTTGATCAGTATATAAACCTGTTTCAAATAATTTTCTTCTTAATAATTCCTGAATAGAGGAAGCATCATATTTTAATAAGTCAGTTCTCATTCAATATATACATAACATTTACATGTTGTATATATTTATATTTTGTTTTATGAAATTTATTGGTTAAATCTATATTGAAATGAATCTGATTTATTTAATTCAGGAATATCATAATTAATAGTTATTACAATAGTCATATCATCAGGTCTTTCAATTGGTGTTGATGTAATAACTATTCTTGGTTCCCATCTTGCAATTACATCTTTTATTGTTCTAATAATTTTTGAATCTGTATATTTATCGGCGGGCATATATAAAGCTTCATATAAAGGACCGCATCCAAATTCAGGTAATAATATTGATTCACCTTCTCTAAAATTTAAAATATTATTTAATGAAGTTTTTATAGCATTAATATCTGTTATTGATGTATCAATATCATTTAAATATTGCCTTCCGAGTTACATTATCTGTTTTAATTAAAATTTTACTAGTTCCAATATCTCGATAAGTATATTTTTTTACTTTATACTCATCATCAGATTGTTGTAAAACTTCTCTATTAGTAAAATCAAAAGAAATATTAGCCATTTTAAAAATTAAAGTAATTCTTCCAATGCCGGATTTTTTGTTCTTAAATTATTTAAAATTTCAACTCTTAATTCATTCTTTTGACTAATATCAAGTTTTTCCTTTTCTTTGGATGAAATAGGAGCATCTTCATTAAAGTTTTGGGCTTTAACTCCAACCATAATTCCTTCTTTATTTTGTAAATTATTTTTAAGAGTTTGAATTTCAATATCATCTTTACTATTCATAAAATTAAATTTTGAAAGATTATTAATCAACTTACACTCAAGCTCATCTTTCAATACATTTAAAATAGTATCTATATGCATAATCACATATTGTCTTAAATTATTATCCTGTTTCATATAAAGATAATAATTATTAATAAAATTTTTCATACATAATTCAAATCCCCATTCTTGAATCTTTTCAAGACAGGCTAAAAACTTCTCATCATTTAAACTTAAAAAAGTTTTTATTATATTTGCACAAATAATTTTATTTTCTTTAGAAATTGTTATTCCATTATTTTTTTTAACAGTTTCAACGGTTTGATCATTTTTTAATGTTGAATTTACTTCAACATCCTCAAATTCTTTTGGCTTTATTTCTAAAGGTTCATCTTTTTTATCATCTATATAAATATAAAGTTTATCTAAAATACTTTCACTCATTTTTCAAAAATCTTTATGATCTACCATTATTTATTTTCAAAAGACTAAAAAAGCCTGATAAACAGGCCTAAATAAAATATCTAAAAATTAATTATTTGGAAAATTTAAAGAAATAGTTTTTCCATCACATTGAATATCATATGTAATTCCATTTGTATCATCACCCTGTTCATTAGTAATTGTTATAATATTCTGACAATATGCCTTATAAGGATCAAGATAAAGACCGCCAATTGCATGAGTTGTTGTTACATATTTAGAACCATCCTCATTCTTTGCAATAGCAATATTTCCCATCTTATCTTTAAATCTATCAAAAACCGTAATACTAACATCTGATATATTAACTACATCTTCCGGTTTTGTACCATAATGATGAACAACCGTATTCTTAACCTGCTGATCTAAATTTTGTTTCTTTGCCATTTTAAATATTCCTTTCTATCTTATTTTTATAAAATAACCCATTTTAGAAATAAATATATACAAATGATATGTTTTATTAAAATTAATGAAAGTTACACGTTTAAATACTCAAAAAAGAGAAGAAGATTCAAAAAGACATATTCAACCTAAAACAAAACATCATCCAATTTTAAGACATGTTAAAGAAGGTTCTCAATATGAATATACTTCTTTTATGGAAGGATTAAATCAGGTAGGTAAATTTACATACCTTGATGTAAATAGAAATCGTGGATATATTAATTTAATAAAAACACAAGTTAATAAATTAATTTCAAATTATGGTTGTGATCTTCAATACTTTAGAAAATATAATACATTTTTTAAAGAAGGAGAAGAAAATAAATCAAATTTAATTTATGGTGAAGATACAACGGCTGAATTTTATGCAAGTGGAATGATTCGTTCTTTTGTATCAGTTGAATCAATGGCTTGGAATTTTAATCAATTGGGATATGAAAACACTGAACAAGTTAATATCATTATTTCAATTGATAATTTTTCACAAATATTTGCCAAAAAAACTTCAAAAATTGAAACAAAGTTTTTTACAATACCAATTACCGGAAATACAATTTTTAATGAAGTATCAGGTTCAATAGAATCAAATGAATTTAATGCTTCAATTTATGGTTCATTTGGAAATGATTTATATGTTCATAAAACATTTATTAAAATGATTCCAAAAAGAATTAATGATTCATTTTATGTTTCTGATAATTATAATTCAGATTTATATAACATTTCAGGAAATCTAGAAGGACAAATGGAATTCGATGATATTTATCCTAATCTTGTATCCGGCATCATCTCAGGTGATTTAACATACCATAATTATGAAAATATTGAGGATAGTGAAACATGGAATCTTGCTCCACAGGTTGGAGATTATTTTAAATTTATGACCTCCACTGGAATTGATGAAGAATGGGAAATTACACAAGTATATGATAGAATGTTAACCAATAAAAGTGGTGGATTAAATCCATTATTAGGAAAATATATTTATCAATGTTCAGCTGTTAAACGTCAACAATCATATGAACAAAATACAGATGAATTAGATGCCGAAATATATAATCCTGGTTCAGATATTAATGAATTATTTAAAGGACAAATTGTTTCAGAAACAGATAAATATGCTGATCAATTTAAAGTTAAAAAAGGTGAAAATAAACATAATACCAAAACAAATACTATTGGTAAAAATACATTTGATTATCAAGATGAATCTGATATAACCTATGGCGGTTATCAAAATATGCCGAAATCAAAATAATCAAATTTTAACTTCTTTTAATTTATAATCCTTTCCATAATTTAATCCATAAAAATTTTTATATAATTCAACTCTTTCAAAAAAATGTTTTTCTGAATATCTATAATTATGGAAAAAGTCTAATACAACTAATGTATTTTTTTCAACACGTCTTAATCCACGACCAATACTTTGAATAATTTTAGTCGGACTTGATTGATTTGTCATAACACAAACAACTTCAATATTTTTAATTGTTAATCCAACTGCAAATGTCTTACTTTGAGCAATTGTTATATGACCGCCTTCAGGTGCATTCATTTCTTTAATAATTTCTTTTCTTTTTAAAACATCAATACTTCCATCAACATAATGTTTATTTTTAAAATCAAGTAAATCAAATAATTGTTCACCTTGAGCAGTAAAATCAAATAATATTAATGCATTCCAGTTAGGATGTGACGCAATAATATTTTTACATAATTGTAATGCTTTTTTATTTGCAGGTTCATTAATTCCTAAATACATTGATTCCTTTCTATAAGCATCTTTAGCTACTTCAAATTTCTTTTCATTTATCTCATCTTTAGATAAGCCTTCCAATTCTTTAGGATCAATATAATTAAAATTTTCTTTATGTTGATGAACAAATTTAATTGGATAAATTTTTACATTGGCTAAAATCTTTTCATCTTGTAAAGTTTGAATTTCAATTTCATCTAATACTGGACCAAATACACCTGAAATATTCCATTTATCAACTAAACTTTTTGGTAATGTACCAGTACAGCCAAATTTATTAGGAATCTTTACCCCTTTAATAACCTTTGAAATGGCAGCAGATTTTGACATACCGTGAACTTCATCAACTATAATTACATCAATATAAGGAAGTTCATCACCATGTAATAAAAGATATTGTGTATTTGCTATGTATATATTAAATTTATCAACAATAACTTTAGCACCTTTTTTACTCATTGTTTTAGCTGTAAACATTTGAATATTATAAAATTTATCTAAACCATAATCAGCCAAATCTTCGGCCATCTGAAATACAAGATTAATATTTGGAACCAATAATAAAATATTTTGAAACTTATTTTTATCATAATTTTGAAAAATATTATGACATAAACCTGCAAGGATTAATGATTTACCAGAACGAGTTGGAGAAATTATAACACCTCTACCATTTTCTAATAAAGATGATAATAATTGTTTTTGATACCAACGATATTGATATTCTTCATTAGGAACATCTAAAATATCATCAACATTTAATGAAGGTTTAATTAATTTTAATAATTCATCATCAACCGTATATTCTATATTTAATGCTTCACATTTTTCAATTAATTCATCAGTCATTCCAATATTATATGAACCAAGAGGACTTACCACATACACATAAGGATTAATAGCAAATCTATATGATTTCATAAATTTTGTAGCATCATTTTCAGTTTTAAATTGCTCACGTAAAAAATCAAATTCTCTTCTAGAATCTTCATCAAACTGAATTTTTGCTTTTGTTAATGATTGATATTTAAATGTTAACATAATAAAACCACACTTCAATAAAATTAAAATAAAAAAAATGGGATTTATTTAAAATCCCATTTAATATAAAAATTTAATTTAATGAATTATTAAGCTTCATCACCTTCTTCTGTGGCAGTATCACCACCTTCTTCATCACCTTCTTCTGTGGCAGTATCACCACCTTCTTCTTCACCTTCTTCTGTGGCAGTATCACCACATTCACCGATACAATTCATACTTCCACATTTTGGACATTTACATGATCCATCACATTTAGGATCACCACATTTTACACAAAGACCATCTTCAAGCCAATCCTCAGCGGCTATTTCCTCATCTTCACCTTCTTCATTTATTTCTTCTTTTTCATCTTCGCCTTCGCCTTCTTCACCTTCCCCCTGTTCTTCTTGTTCTTCCTGTTCTTCCTCTTCATCTTCTTCCGTGGCGGTGGCATCACCACATTCAGTTGTTTCAGTATCCTCAGCCGTATCATCAATAACTTCTAATTCACCAAATGCTTCAGGACCAAATTTAACTTCTTGAACAGTATCTTCACCATTTTCATCCTTTGCATTTACAAAAAATACTACTTCTTGAAAACCTGAATTAATTGTATCAATTAAATTTGGATCAGTTGTCTTAAATGAAACAACCTTTCCACCTTCACAGGTGCATGGATCTTCACCACATTCTGGACAGGCATCTTCATTTTCAACCTTTGTTTCAACGGTTGTTGTATTTTCTTCAGCAATTATCTTTAAATAAGTTTCTGTAAATTTTGAATTTTTCATATTCATTTTATATTAAATCCTAAATATTAATTTTTTGATATTTTTATTTATTTATAACTTTTAGATATTTTCAAGCTTTAAAACCTCTATTGAATTTTTAATATCAAAGCCAAAACCACTTATAATTTGTTTTGCCTCCATAATAAATCTAATAATATCATCCTGATTATCTAATTCATCCTTTATTTTTAAATATTGAGATGATTTTTTTAAATGTTTTTCTGCTTCTAATTTAATTGCAATATCAGTTGTTTTTAAATTTACAATAGAATCTTTTTTCTTTTCATATAATTTTTGACATATTGCTTCTTTTAATTGTTCAACGCTTTCTGTCATTTTCTTTTTAAAACGTTCTTCTTCAAAACAATATCTTGCCCACTTTGCAGCAATTGCAGATCTTTGCATTGATTTATCATGAATATTATCTTCATTCAATTTCATATCTTCCTCAAACTCTTTCATATAATTTTCAAGTTTTTCTGGAAGAATATCTTTTACATGATCCCTATTCATCTGATTGATTTTCCTTTCCACTATTATTAGATAATAATTCATCATTATAACCATTTAAAATTTCTAAAATCATTTTTATCATATTTCCCATAAAATAGGCCCAACATTCAGTTGTTCCTAAATTTATTTCACAATTATTTGCTCCAGCTATAGAAATCATTAAATGTGTTAATTCATGAACACAAACCGCTATATCATCTGTATTAAAATCATATTTATTTAAACAAATAACACCAATTAAATTTTTCAAATCATGAACATAACATGGTGCTTCTATTGTTTCATCTTTATAAGTTGTATCAAATTTACAAGATTCATAGTCATTTAAATGATCCAAAATATCTGATACAGATTCATTATCAGATGTAATAGCTAAAAATATTCTCCAATTCCATTGGTTTGGAAATTCATAAGTAGTTATCATAAAAATATCTCACATGGAAAAACCTATTCTTCATCCTCCCCTTGAATAGGTTCTTCCTCAGAATTTTCTTCAGGTGTAGGTAAAGTAAAAATAAGTTTTGATTTAATAACATCAACCGATTTCTTTAATAAATCATATTGTAATCCATCTTTATTTTCAAAATCAGGTTTCATTGTTTTATTTTTACCTGAAATTAAAACATATTTAATTAATGAATATATTTCTTCATAATCAACATATTTATTAACATCAAAAGTTTCTGATAAAATACATTCATCATTAATTTCAAATAATACACGATAAACATCATTTGTAGGATCACTTTCTTCAGGTTCTCTTGCAACAATTAAACAAACTTTTGGAGAAGTTTCACCTTCTTGTTGATCACAAATTTGATAAGCATGTTCATCAATTTTTTCAAATCCCATCTGAGTTAAATCAAATGGCTGAGCAATTTCAATTCCTTCATGTATAACCTTTAAATCCTCATCAGATAGTCCAGTTATATTTTCCGCCAGTTTTACATTAACCCATCTACATGCTAAAATTTTACAATCGTTAAATTTAACATTTTGTAATGTTGCTTTTTCAAAATCACATTTATAAAGTGTACAATTAGTAAATGTACAACTTTCAAAATTTGCATTTGTAAAAGATGACGAAGTAAATTCAGAATTTATAAATTCCATTCCATAAAATCCACAATCTTTAAATGAACAAGATGCAACATTGGCCCCTGTTAATTTAATACGTGAAAATATTCTTCCATCAAAATTTTTCTTTAATAAAACAAGATCAATTCTCTCATTCATTGATTCTCGTAAATCATTAATATCACCTTTTTTAAATTCCATAATTTAATTCCTAATATTAAAAATTAACATACTAAAACTATTTATATCTTTAAAAGTTTTATAAATTTATATTTCATATATAAGATAAAATATATTATTTTTAAAATAAATAGTTATAGAATTTTAAAAAAATTATGAATTTAAAATGGATGATAATAATACATCAAAATTATTTAATGATTTAATTAATACAGTAAATAAATTAATTTCAATAGTTAAAACACAACAACAAAAAATAGATCAATTAACAGAAATTGTTTATCAAAATTGTAAAATTAATAATCTTACTGAACAAAATTTATTATATGTTTTAGAAAAACATAAAACAAAATTATTCAAAAATGATGAAAAATTTTCTTTTGATGGTAATTTAAATGATTTTTATAATTTTTTAATAGACAAACATCCAGATCTTATTGAATATTTTAATTCTTATCAAAATACTGAAAATCAATAATTTTTTAACTTCCATGCAATTAAAGCCCAACCTTCAGGAATGTGTGGAAGTTTTTCTATATTAAATTTTTGTCCGTTCCAAATTACTAACATTTTTCTAACTACGGCATCTTGATCAATATAATTTTCAATTTTTAAAATATTTTCATAAGTTTGTAATTGTAATCCATAATGCCAATAATTTGAATCAGGAATATTTAATGTTGGTAAAATATGTCCACATTGATTATTAAAACCAACCTTTTGAATATCTTTGCTTAATCGTTTCCAATCAATAAGAATATAACTTTTATCATTGATTTTAATTAATAAGTCAATACTTCCAGCAATTCCAAATGTTGGAGAAAATATTAATTTTTCAGGTTCCATTAAAACTGGATTATATTTATTTCTAATTGAATCAATAATTCTAACGGTTCCATCAAACATTATTTTCTCTTTAACATCCTCTGGATTTAACATTTTATCATGTTCATTTAGTATATAATGTTCGATATTTTCGTGAAGTCTGGTACCATAATGGCGAGCATTTTCACCTTTTTCCGCCCATTCCTTAAGTAAATCTTCTTTAGAAATGCCACGTTTTTCGGCACATTGTTGTGCAATTTTTTCACTGTCAAATTTTGGAAATGCTTCTGATACTAAAGTTGTTACACTCATATATTTTTTATTTGTTGAATCAATATATGAATGATTTTTTTCTGTAAATGTAATTTTTAAATCTTTTTGTACTGGATGATATACTTCATTATTTCCTGGCATTTTTCAATCTCACTTTCCATCATCTATCATTCTTATAACATCAATTAAATATGCCCAAGAATGAATTAATTTTAACATAATTTCATTTCCATTTTCTATACGAAAAAACCATTTTTCTTCATCTGGCAATAAATCAATATTTTCAAATTTTGGATTATAAATATGACCTTTTTTTAATCCAAAATCATATGCCTCAGCTTGTTGTTTAAAAAATGTAGTTTCTTGAAAAGGTATACAAATTGCCATTGCATAAACTAAATTTCCGTATCCACCTTTATATCTAATTAAAAAATTTGTTCTTGTACTTTTAGGTGCTTCATTATAATGCCAAAATGTATTATCTTTTCCAAATCTACATTTTAAACATCTTTCAATATCATTTAATTTATTCATTCATATCCTTTCTAAATTCATTTGCATTATTTTTAATCTTATGAAAAATTTTATCATTATCAAGATTAAAAATTTCTTTCTGAAATCCTACAAGCCAATAACAAAGTTCATTATCATTAATAAATTTTTCGTAATAATGCATTATGAATTTTCTTGATAAATCTTTTTGAAATCTAAAACAATCCTTTAATAATTCTCGTTTTTGACTTTCATCAACCATATTTCCGTCAAGCATTTGCATTAAAAATTCTTCATTATATTTAATAAATTTTAAAGACTTCATAAATACAAACCAATCAGTCAATTTATAT
>Ga0310690_10012484_pt1 | contig 10427 bp, 8 predicted proteins | sample AusTroGonzalo_MG_2_FD_207661 | JGI IMG/M metagenome (GOLD analysis project Ga0310690, IMG submission 207661) | Bovine rumen microbial communities from tropical cattle in Woodstock, Queensland, Australia - Gonzalo_04 (v2) (version 2) | ecosystem: Host-associated > Mammals > Digestive system >...
GGCGTACGAGAAGGCCATCCGCCTGGCGGGCACGAACTCCGCCGTCACCGTCGCGAAGGCCCGCCTCGGCCAGGCCCGCAGCTCCTGGAAGCAGGGCTCGCTCGCGGAGGCTCGCGAGGCGCTCGACCTCTTCCTGCAGGACCCGAAGATGGCGAAGATGACGATCGCGGCGGACGCGAACTTCATGCTTGTCGAGGTGGCGTCCGAGCAGGGCCGCACGGAGAAGGACACGGCGATGCGCGGCAAGTGCTTCGGCGCGGCGATCGGCGCCTTGAAGAAGGTGCGCCAGTACTGGTCGAAGAAGCCGCAGTGGGAGCAGGACTCGCTTGACCTCCTCTCCGGCGACGTGCTCGTGAACCGCGTGAAGGCCGAGGAGGCCATGGGCCTCAACGAGGAGGCGAAGGAGACGTGCGGCAAGGCCGCGGCGGTGTTCCAGGTGTTCATCCAGGCGCACGGCCCGACGGAGGAGCGCCCGCTGGACAAGATGGAGGCCGGCGAGGTCGCGAACCTCGAGCGCGCGTACGCAACGATGGTGCCGCTCTTCGCGAAGCTCGGCGGCGAGCAGGCCGACCGCGTCATGAAGTTCGGCCAGGAGTACATGGACCTCTTCCCGAACGGGCGGGCTCGCACGGAAATCGCAAACTGCATGAACCAGGCCAAGGCCGACCTGCCTGCGGGCAAGCAAAACTGACAACGAAAGGCGCAAGGAATGAAGACACTGATCATCATGGCGACGGCGGCGCTGGCCGCGGCGGAGGCTTTCGCGATCCAGGGGGCCGTGTCGACGGAGACCGAGACGTTTGCCGGGGACGTGAAGTGGCACGCCCGCGACAAGAAGTACATCGTGGAGAAGGGCAAGGTCACGAAGGAGTTCAAGCTTGCGGACGTGACGTCGCTCGACATCCCGAAGCCGCAGGGCTACGACAAGGCGGTGCAGATGGTCGAGGGCGGCCAGGGCTCCGGCGCGGTGGCCATCCTCTCGAAGATCGTCGGCGACTACCGCATGCTCTACTGGGACAAGCCTGCCGGCCGCTACCTGGCGCTCGCCCACCTCGCGGCGGGCAACGCGCAGAAGGCGTACGACGTCTGCTCGCCGATCGTGGCGGAGGACAAGGCGGCGGCGTATTCGGGCGACCTGGCGGCGGCGTACTGGCAGGCGCTCCTAAAGCTCGGCAAGCGCGACCAGCTGGAGAAGCTTCTCAAGGACGCGGCCACCAAGGGCGACAGGCAGTCGTCCGCCGCGGCGCTCGTCATGCGCGGCGACATCATCGCCTCGGCGTCTAACGACGCGCCGGAGGAGCTGAAGCGCGCGTTGCGCGACGGGTACATGCGCGTCGTCCTGATGTACATGGACGAGTCGTGCTCCCGCGAGCGCGGCGAGGCCATGCTCAAGGCAGCGCAGTGCTTCGACAAGCTCGGGCAGTCCGCCCGCGCCGAGAGCCTCCGCGCACAGGCGAAGAAATAAGGAAGAAGTAAGAAGGAAGAAGGAAGAAGTAAGAAGGAAGAGGGAAGAAGTTTGGAAGCTTAGAAGCGGGAAAAATTTGTTAGGTTAAACCAAGGTTCACACAGGAAAAAACAAAAATGAAAAAGATCAGAAAGTCAATCCTCGCGGCATCGGTCCTAGTCGGAACGTGTGTCGCACCAATGGCGGCTCTCCAGACATACGGTCAGGAGCTTACCGACGCCGAAGGCAACAAGGTCGAGTCCAACGCGGCCGCGCCGCAGAAGTCCGGCGGCGGCTTCTACGACATCGTGTTTGGCTCCGGAATCGTCGGCATGATCCTGTGGTTCGCGCTGTTCGGCGACGGGGCGCTGGCGATCTACTTTGCGATTGACTCGTCCGTCCTGATCAAGCCGGACAAGCTGATGCCCAAGAAGCTCATGGACGGGGTGCAGGGCGCTATGGCCGAGGGCGACGTCGTCAAGGCGATGGAGATCTGCCAGCAGAACCCGTCGGCGATGTCGTCGATCGTGCTGGCCGCGTTCCAGCACATCGAGGAGGGCTTCGAGGCGATCCAGGAGGCGGTGACCGCGGCCTCCGACCTCGAGCAGGAGAAGATACAGCAGCGCCTGAACTGGATTTCGGTCTGCGGCAACCTCGGCCCGTCGCTCGGCCTTCTCGGTACGGTGCAAGGCATGATCCTGACGTTCCAGGCGCTGGCCTCCGGCGGCGCGGGCGACGCATCGGCGCTCGCGAGCTCGATCGGCCAGGCGCTGTGGACGACGGCGGGCGGCCTCATCGTGTCCATCCCCTCGATCACGATCTTCTACTCGCTCAGGAACAAGGCCAACCGCCTCATCCTCAAGATGACGGCGATGACGATGGAGATCCTGAACGGCCTGAGGAACGTCTCGGTCGACCCGGGCGCCGAGGGCGCGGCAGAGGAAGTCCCCGCCTGACATTCCCATGGCAAGGAAGACTAGCGAGAATCCGCAGCTCGACATGACGCCGATGATCGACGTCGTGTTCGAGCTCATCATCTTCTTCGTCGTCACGCTCACGGAGGCCCAGAGGAAGGACGAGACGATCGAGCTCGAGGACGGCAAGTCGGGCATCGTGCTCACGCCGGAGGAGCTTCCACCGACGCACATGATGGTCGACATCGGCCTCGACAGGAAGGGCAAGCCGCGCATCTCCATGGGAGACCGCGACATAACGCCCGACGAGATCGGCCGCCGCGTGAAGGAGAAGATGCGCAAGGTGGGCGAGTTCCCGGTGCTGATCCGGGCCGACTACGCCGTGCCTCACTACGCCGTCGCGAAGGTCATGAACGCGTGCACGGCGAACGGGATATGGAAGATTTCGTTCGTGGCGGTCCAGGAGGACAAGACGTACAAGGACGACGCCGGCCTCCGTGCAAAGCTCCGCCAGATCAACGCGGGCAAGCGCGTCAAGGGCGGCCCCCGGGCGAGGTTGCTGACGAAGTTCCCGAACCAGAAGCCGAAGAAGAAGGGAAAGTGAGGGCTTTAAGATGGCGAGAAAGTCGCAGGAGAACCCGCAGCTCGACATGACGCCGATGATCGACGTCGTGTTCGAGCTCATCATCTTCTTCGTCGTCACCATCCAGCAGGAGGACATCTTCTCGCGCCTCAACGCGAACCGCCCGGCCCCGTCGTCGAGCTCGAGCTCCAGCGAGTCCGACACGACGGTGACGATCGAGATCGGGCGAGGCCGCGACGCGAACGGCGTCCTCGTGTACAACAAGAAGGAGGTGCGCAGGTCCGAGCTGGACCAGAACCTCCGCGAAGTGGCGCGCACGTCGAAGAAGACGCCGATCGTGATCAAGTGCACTGAGGACTCGCCGCACAAGGCGCTCGTCGACGCGCTTGACATCTGCTACCGCAACCAGCTCTACAGCGTGAGCATCTTCACGATGTGAGGAGACGAAAGATGGCCGAAGACATTGTCGAGGAAGAGGAAATCGTCGAGGAGGCTCCGCTCTCCGCCGAGGAGCTGTTCGAGCAGCACAAGGCCGAGATCGACGCGGCTTTCGAGGAAAAGGGGTTCTTCAGGCGCATGAAGGACATGTTCGCGGGCCTGTCGCAGCCGCGTTCCTCCGCCGAGTACAAGCTTGCGCGCACCGAGCTGCAGCGGCTCATGGCTCCGCTTCTTGCGATCCTGCTGCCGACCCTGGGCGTCGGCATCCTCATCGTCGTCACAGCCGTCTCTGGTCAGAACAAGAACACGATCCAGGTCGACATCGCCAGCATCCAGGACGAGGAGCCGGAGCTCGAGGAGGAGCAGCAGCAGGAGGAGGTCGAGGAGCAGACCCCGCCGGAGGAGCCCGTCGACATCACGGTCGACGCGCCGAACGTCAACGTGGCCGACGTGGTCACGCCGTCCGCGACGCCGCAGAACGAGCCCGTCTCCGTCAAGCCCGCCTCGCAGGACTCCGTCGCGCTCATCAAGTCTCCCGTCACCATGAAGTCGATGACCGGCTCGCGCACGCCGGGCTCGATCGGCGCGGCGACCAGGGGCGGCGCCAACTACGGCGACGCGCAGACCGAGGGCGCGGTGCTGAAGGCGCTCAGGTGGCTCAAGAAGACGCAGAAGCCCAACGGATCCTGGACGCCCAGCCCTATCTCCAACACGGGCCTCGCGATTCTCGCCTACCTCGCCCACGGCGAGACGCCGGCGGACTCGAAGGAGTTCGGCAAGACCGTCGAGAGGGCGCTCCAGTTCCTGATCGAGTCCATAACCATGAACAAGGACGGAGAGCCGACGTTCAAGGGGACCGACGGCAACGAGTACGCGACGCTGATTGCGACCTACGCGCTCTGCGAGGCGTACGGCATGACGCGCAACCCGAACACGAAGATCGTCGCGATGCAGACGCTGCAGCGCATCGTCAACAACCAGTCGCCGACCGGCGGGTGGGACTACAAGATCAACAAGAAGTCGACGCGCGACGACATGTCGTTCGCCGGATGGGCGCTCCAGGCCCTGAAGGCCGGCAAGATGGCCGGAATGCACCCGGACGGCCTTGACGAATGCATCAAAAAGGCCGTCAGGTGCCTCAAGACGCGCAACTTCAAGAACGGCGGCTTCAACTATACGGCAGGCGGCGCCCCGACAGGCCTCACCGCGACGGGCTGCCTCGCCATGCAGCTCCTCGGCTACATGAACGAGCCCGAGGTCAAGGCCGCGCTCGATACGATGCGCCCATGGACGCCGAGCTTCACCGGCGTGAAGGGCAAGAAGCTGACGGAGGCGCTGCCGGAGCACAATCCCCAGTACTACTGCTACTACGCCGCGCAGTGCAAGTACCAGGCAGGCATGTGCCAGGGCGCGACCGCTGCAAATGTGAAGTCGTGGCAGGAGTGGAACACCGCCATGAAGGCCCTATACCCCGGCAAGATCATCACTCCGCCCGAGACTATCGAGGGACCGGACGGCAAGCCGCGCAAGATAGGCTTCTGGAAGAACAACGACGCGACATGCGCGGCCGGAGGCGACACGATGGCGACATGCCTGTGCGCCCTGCAGCTGATGGTCTACTACCGCTACCTCCCGACCACCCAGACCAAGGCCGCCAAGGCCATCACGGAGCCGGAGGAGTCGGGCAAGAAGGACAAGTCCAAGGACCTGGACGTCGAAGTCGACATCTAGTCCTGGAGCCTAGCGAGCAGCGCAATCGTCGCCGTGTCGGTTCGCAGTATGCGCGGGCCGAGCGAATGCCGCTCGAATCCCTTCGCCTCGAGCATGGCGACTTCGTCGTCGGTCCAGCCGCCTTCCGGGCCTATAGCCAGCAGGAGGCGCCCTGTCGCTGGGGGTGACGTCCTGGGCGGCTGCGATTGGGCCGCATACGGATGGGCGACTATGCGCCGCGCCGTCGGGAAAAGCGCGTCAAGCTCGTCGGCGACGAAGCGCCTGAAGCTGCGCCGCGTCTCCAGCGCCGGCATGATCGACGTTCCCGCCTGCATGAGCCCTTCGACGAAGAGCGGCCTGTAGTTCTCCTCCTTCAGGAGCGTCGCGCCCCAGAAGTCCTTTTCGACCTTCCTTGCGCCGACGAGCACTATCCGCCCGACGCCCATCGCGGCGAGTTGCGGCAGCAGGCGTTTCATGGCACGCGGCCGCGGCGGCGCGAGGACGAGGTCGGCCCAGGGGCGGGGCGATTCGGCGTCGTGGCGCGTCCTGACCGACACCACCGGGCCGCCGTCCGCGTCCCGCCCGATTGAGACGATCTCGCCGGTGCCGATCATGCCGTCGATCTCGCCGGTCTTGAGCGTCTGCCCGACCTCTCCGTGCAGCACGTCGAGGACGTGCTGCGCGCGGACGCCGCCGAAGGTGGCGACCCCGCCGGAGATCTCACTTTCTTCGAATAGTATCCTGTTCATAGTCCAGTCTGTTTTGAGCACGCCATTCGCGCATCGTGCAGCCGAAGCGCCGCTTGAATAGAACCTTTAGGAAGCTGGGATCGGCATATCCGCACTCTTCCGTTATCGTCTTTATCGGTCGGGTGGTCGTTGCGAGGAACTTCTTCACCGCGTCCAGCCTGTGGCGGGTGATCGTCTCGTTTATCGTCTCGCCGCTGAACTGCTGGAACCTGAGGTCGGCGAGGCGCCGCGACACGCCGAGGAATGTGGCGACGTCCTCTACCTTGATGCCTTTCGCGGCGTTTTTGCGTATGTACGTCGTCGCGCGGGAGAGAAGGTGCGCGGCTGGGGCTGAGGCGACGGCAGACTCGCGTTCGACGACTTTCACCGGCTTTACGAGGAATGGCGACGAAGTCCTGGCCTGTCGCCCCGACATGAGGTTGTTCAGTACGCGGGCCGCCGCGTAGCCCAGCTGCTCGTGGTTCGGCAGTATGCTCGAAAGCGGCGGGTCGCTCGATTCATCGAGAAGTTCGTCGTTGTCTACGCCTAGTACTGCAATCTGTTTCGGTATCTTGATGTGCGCGTCTTTGCACATCGCGAGAACCTGCGTCGCGCGCGTATCCCATGACGCCATCACTGCGGCGGGCTTCGGGAGTGCGGCGAGCCAGTCCCGGAGAGATGAGAGGTCTTCGCGCGAGCCGACCTGCCCTGGCGATTGGAAGACCTCTATGTTCGTCTTTCTTGCGGCGAGCGCCGCCTTGAAGCCATTGAGCCGCGATGCGCTCCAGTACTGGTTCGAGACGGTGGGCACGAAGCCATACGCGCGGCGCTGTCCGAGGGAGGCGAGATAGTGGGCACCCATGCGGCCTATCATCTCGTCGTCGTTTCTCGTGAAGGCGATGTGGTCCTTTCGCTCAGAGAGAACCGGCCCAGGGTCGCCGATGAAAGAGACCGGAACGCCAGACTCGCGGACGAGCCGCGCCGTCTCGTCGGGCCCCGGCTCGCTTGCTATTATGCCGTCTAGTCCGACGGCCATTTCGGCCTTGAACGCATCGGGGGTGAACTCGTCTGGCATCTGGAAGAGCCGCGTTCTCCAGTTCGCATTGGAGCGCGTAAAGTAGAAGATGCCGGTAAGTATGTCGCGCCCGGCCGTGCCCGACATCCTGAGTACTATGGCGACCCTCTTTGTTCGCTTCATGGAAAGAAACCCTTTGCCGCATATTGTATCACAGCAATGGTGAGGGTGCAATGGCCTTTGCTTGAAAATCAACTCGATTGTTGCTTTATTGCCAATCTTGTATACATATCGATCTTGGACGATGTGTATCGGCGTATTTGCGGCTTGAAAATCGTGGAATGGCTATTTCAAGCCCACGATCGTCACCTCTGCGTTGGGCTTGAAATCTGAAAAATGAGCATTTCAAGCCCATTGACTTGGAGGCTATTTTCTGCTACAATTCCGCCATGTTTTTAGGTCGAGATAGAGAAATGGACAGTCTGCAAAGGCTGTGGAAGAAGCGGACGGCTTCTTTTGTCACGTGTCGCGGACGGCGCCGGATTGGGAAAAGCCGTTTGATTGAGGAGTTCGCGGCGAGAAGTGATTGTCGATTTATGGAGATTACGGGGCTCGCACCGCGTCCGAAGATGACAAATGCCGACCAGTTGGCAAACTTCGCTTCGCAATTGGCTGCGCAGAGCGACCTTCCTTCTTCAATCAACCCCGGGACATGGGCGGAGGCGTTCGTTTTTCTGAATGCCGCAGTGCATGATACCGAACGGACTGTCGTTTTGCTCGACGAGGTGTCTTGGATGGGTCGGTACGATCCAGACTTCGCCGGAATGCTTAAGAATGCATGGGATACTCTTCTTAAGCGGCACGATAAACTTGTCGTCGTGGTTTGCGGCAGCGTATCCACGTGGATCAACAGCAACATACTCGAATCCTCGGCTTTTGCCGGACGGACATCTCTGAACATTACGCTCGACGAACTCCCGCTTGACGTGTGTACACGGTTTTGGGGACGAAGAGTGTCTCGACTTGCCGTTCGAGATGTATTGGACGTGCTTTCCGTTACGGGAGGTGTGCCCAAGTATCTGGAGGAAATAGACCCTTCAGCTTCCGCCGACGAGAACATACGACGTCTTTGTTTTGTCTCCGATGGCGCTCTTGTTGAAGAATTCGAGCAGATTTTCAGCGAGGTGTTCGAGGAGTCTGCGTCTGTCAAAAAGGAGATTCTGCGTATTCTCGCCTCTGGCGCCTTAACTGCAAGCACGATAGCCGAACGGATGTCCGTTGTAAGGAATGGGCATCTTACCCGTCACTTGAGCGAACTTGAGGCGGCAGGGTTTGTGCAATGCGACGCTGGCCTTAATCCGGAGACCGGGAAGCCGGCCAAGATCGGTTACTATAGGATTCGTGACAACTATACGCGATTCTATTTGCATCACATGGAGCCGCGCATGTCGGCGATAAAGGCTGATTCGTTTGCATTCGAGACGCTTGACAGGCTTCCTGGGTGGCAGGCCATCCTTGGCCTTCAGTTCGAGGCACTTGTCGTGAATCACTATCGTGAGCTTCTTCCTTTGCTAAATCCAAGCGGTGGACTGATACTTTCCGCCGCCCCATACAGAAAGCCTGCGACTGGAGGATGTGCTGGTTTCCAGATTGATCTTCTTCTGCAGATGCGCAATGCGGTGGAACTTGTCGAGGTGAAGCGCAAGTCGTCGATTGACGAATCCGTGGAGGAAGATGTTGAAAAGAAGATAGCAAGGCTTTCGCTCCGTGGACGTAAATCGATCCGAACGGCCCTTGTCTACGACGGAGAGCTTTCTCCGTCTGTCCGTGAAAACGGCTATTTTGACGCAATCATCCCGATACGGCAAATTCTAGGGATGGGGGATTGATTGCTAAAATATGTGAAATAGGTGAGGCTCTGCACTTGCAGCTCTGAATCTTGTGTTGCTCAATAAACAATTTATTTCTTGCTTGATAAACCGTGATTTTACATTGACCGCAAAAGGCAGCGTGTGGTAAAATCCGTTGCGTCATGAGGATAATGGACTTAAAGTCGGCCATGTTTGCGGCAGCGACGGCGTTCGCTTTCGCCGCGTCTGCATCTATTGAATTCAAGTCTGACGATGCCGTGCTTCGGCTCGCCGACAGAAATGGCGCGGTCGAATCGCTGGTTGCGCCCGACGGCTCTGAGCGAGTCGTCGTGTCGACTGAGGCGTTTACGCTTCAACTGCTTGACGGCAAGGGCGAGCCGACGCGGCTTAAGTCAAGTGACTTCGTGTTTGTGGGATATAGCCGTGTAGAACATGTAGAACGTGTAGAAAAATCTCTACATGATCTACCTGTCCTACATGGTTCAACAATCACATGGAAGCATCAGAATGGGCTTGTAGTCCGAATGGAAATAACCGCCGTCGCCGGCGAGTTTCGCTTCAAGCCCTCGGTCGAGGGCATCCCCGCCGGAATGCTTCTCGAATGGTTCGACGGCCCGCAGGTGTGTATCTCTCCCGATAAAAAGCTTTTCTGGCCTGATTGGGATGGAATAGAGGTTGCCAACTATAACTCTCGCCCGTATCGCCCCATTGCATACAGAAAACGGTTCACGCCGGGCTTTGGCAGCTCGCTATACCCTGGCCTTGCCCAGATGCAGTTCATGGCGGCGTACAAGGACGGGAAGGGCGTCTACTTTTCTGCCGTTGACGACCGCCATACGCCAAAGGCGATAGATTGGGATCAACAAGACGGCAAGGCAATTCGCCTCACGCTTCAGACCTTCTGCGGAGATCTCGACAAAGACGGCGCGTGGCGTCCGAAGTTCCACTACTCGCTTCGCCCATACGAGGGCGGCTGGATGGAGGCCTGCGAAATCTATCGTGATTGGGTGTACACTCTGCCCGATTTCAAAAAGAAGCCGAATCGCCCGAAGTGGATGTATGACTCGCCAGTGAATCTCATCTATCCGGTGCGTGGCGAAGGAAACGACAGTGGCCGCGACATGAAGCCCAACCGCTACTTCCCCTACATCAACGCAATGCCTGTTGTTGAGAAATACGGCAAGTGTCTTGATTCGCGCATTATGGCTCTTCTTGTGCATTGGGAGGGAACAGCCCCGTGGGCGCCCCCATACGTCTGGCCGCCATACGGCGGCGAAGAAGAACTCGCTAAATTCCGCGATGCGCTTCACGCTCGCGGCGATCTGCTTGGCGTCTATTGCTCCGGCACGGCCTGGACGCAAGTTAGCGCCATAGTGCCTACCTACTCGCTTGAACAGCGCTTTGAGGATGAACACCTCGGTCGCCACATGATGCGCGGACCGAAGGGCGAGATTACCGCTTGCGTCTGCAATGGATTCGATTCGCAGAAACTTGGCTATGACATGTGTCTTGCCGAGGGCTGGTGCGTCGGCGAAATAGTCGCAGAGGCAGCGAAGCTCTCTCGCTTCGGCATCGATTACAGCCAGTTCTTCGATCAGAACATGGGCGGCGGGTGGCTTCTCTGCTACGCGAAGCATCACAAACACCCGCCGATCCTCGGCGCATGGGCGGTCGATGCGATGCTTTCGCTCCAGAAACGGCTTGTCGCAGCAGGAAATGGAATG
>Ga0310690_10012486_pt1 | contig 10426 bp, 10 predicted proteins | sample AusTroGonzalo_MG_2_FD_207661 | JGI IMG/M metagenome (GOLD analysis project Ga0310690, IMG submission 207661) | Bovine rumen microbial communities from tropical cattle in Woodstock, Queensland, Australia - Gonzalo_04 (v2) (version 2) | ecosystem: Host-associated > Mammals > Digestive system >...
CTCCGATTATGAAAATGGCTCAATATGCCGTGGAGGGGGATTTGCACCAGGTAATCCCTGCTTTACTAAAAGAGCTGGATAAATAGAGCAGATTAACTTTGTCCCAATTTTATTTATCCAACGGTTGACGTTCTGTGTGATGAACTAAGGTGCCCCAGTGGTATTCTACACTATTGAGCAGATGGCCCTCTTCATCGTAAGTTTTGCGATAGCCGTCTAATTTGTCGTCGGCATAAGATTCTTCTAAAAATTTGTTTCCGTTATTAAAAAAACCATAACGGGCGCCTTCTAATTTTCCATTTGTATAGTTTTCTTGATACCACAAATTTCCGTTTTCGTAATAAATAAATCGTACTCCGTCTAGTTTTCCGTTCTCAAAGGTCTCTTTAATGTTGACAGAGCCGTTATTGTATAAGGTTAGGCGTTCTCCTTGTAATTTTCCTTCTTTATAGAAAGCTTTTATACAGATGTTTCCCGTTGGAAAAGAGGAAGTCCATTCACCATCTAACTTAGAGTCCTTATAATTGGCTTGTACCGTCATGGTCCCTTGAGGAAGGGTATAGGTGAAGTATTGAGCCGGGCCATTTAGTTTGCCATCTTCATAATTTTCTTTGCATAATACTTGCCCTTGTTCATTGTAGCGCAGTAAAATGCCTTGCGGAGCATTGTTCAGATAGGTTGTTTCCATGCGGAGCTGTCCATTTTCGTCAAGTTCTTTGACAGGCCCATCCGGTATTTCTCCTAATTGCTCTACGGTTGTTCCGTCTATGGAAACGGTTTGCTCGGCCACTTCTTTCCCTTTTACATAAAAAGATTGAGTAGCTTTGTTTACTTTTACAATAGTTCCTTCATGTGCAGCGGCAGCTTGAGTGGAAGGTAGTAAATCTTTATTGGTGAAGTCGGCTACGTTAAGCAATACGCCATCTTTGTATTCTTCCGTCAAAGTCACCTTGTCGTTAGTTAAGTCTATCATGGATAGGGTACCATCCAACTTTCCGTTTTTATAATGCTTAACGATTTTATTGGTGACTTTGATTTCGTGCACCTCTCCTTCCGGTAGAGCGCCAGTGGTATAAACCACGTTGTTATCTTTATCCAAAAATTCCGTTGCTATCGGAGTCACATGCATATAACAGCGTTTCGTTGGCGAAACAACACAAATTGTTCTGGGGTGGCAGGTGTTTTTATCGTTCATAAAAAATCCTCTCTTTTGTTTATTGTACTATACTTTTCGCGCGCGTAGGCAAATAAATACTTGACAGAACGCTCTTTGCTTGGTAATCTGTTAGTATAGGAACATTTCGAAAGGGGGCAGTATTTATGAGTGAAGTTGTGTTGACAGATGCAAATTTTGAAAAGGAAGTTTTGCAAGAGAAAGGAGTTGTTCTGGTCGATTTTTGGGCGCCTTGGTGCGGTCCCTGCCGTATGCTTGGCCCCGTAGTGGAAGAAATAGCCAACGATTATGCCGGTAAAATTAAGGTTGGCAAATTGAATACGGATGAAGGACCTCAAACAAGTTCCAAATATGCCATTACTTCTATTCCGACTTTAATTTTCTTTAAAGACGGACAAGTAATGGCCCAGACGAATGGCCTGCAATCCAAAGCAGCTTTAGAGGAAAAAATTAACTCTTTATTATAGGAGCTCTATATGAAAAAAGTATTAATTGGTTTATTGGTTCTGGCAATGCCGGTATTGGTATTTGCCCAATCTTGCGTAGGAGATCGTTGTGCGCTAGAATCCTCTGGAAACACCGGATCGGTCGTTTCATTTAAGCCGATTCCCAATGATCTAAAACAAGCCATTTTAAATGGGGATAATATTAGCAAATTTGGTGTGGTGGTTGTGTTTTTGTCTATGCCCGTTTGCGACGGTTGTGTTAATTTTAAAAACGCTATAGAAAAAGATAAAACCCTGCAAGGTTTGATGCGAGATTCCAAAGTAGTCATATATGAATGGAGTAATGCCCATACAAGTGACTGGAGCCAGGCTAACTTTACATTTTCATGTTATCCCTATGTGAGAATTTTCAAAAACGGAGTAGATCAATCAGCAAGCGTGGCGGGTTATAGTTCCTCTAAATTCCAAGAATTTATGGGCTATATCAGAAAATTAACAAAATAACTTTTGTTTACAAAGCCCGCGCTTTATACGCGGGCTTTTTTCCTTTATGTCGGAACAATTACCTCATACTTTTTACTTAATTGATGCACATGGTTTCTTGCACCGTAATTACCATGCTTTGCCTAAGTTGTCTACTTCTTCCGGATTAGAAGTGGGGGCTTTATATGGTTTTGCGCGTTGGCTAAGTAAATTAGTACAGGAAAAACATCCGACGTATGTGGCTGTGTGTTTTGATTCAAAAGGCGGATGTGCCCGTCGCAAGCGCCTATTACCCACTTACAAAGCGAATCGCAAAAAGCCGGATGAAGCCTTAGTCATGCAACTCGATCTGGCCCGCGATATGGTACGGGATATGGGGTTTGCCGTTGTTGCCCAAGAAGGCATAGAAGCAGATGATTTGATGGCTTTTTTGGCTTTGAAAGCTCAACAACAAAATATTCCCAGTGTACTGGTGACATCCGACAAAGATGTTTACCAATTCTTAAGTGACAAAATTTCGGTTTGGCCGGCAGGGGGAAAGGATGGCGTCAAGGGGCCTGAAGCTGCCGTAGAACGGTTTGGGGTAGAAAAAGAATTTCTACCGGATTATTTTTCAATTGTAGGTGATGCCTCGGATAATGTGCCTGGGGTAGCCGGTGTCGGCCCAAAGACCACAATCGAGCTGATTAAAAATTTCGGGCATTTGGAAGATATTTTGCGCGCTGCTCAAAATGATGATCCGCGTATGAAACCGGCTTTGGCCAAAAAACTACGGGAGCAAGAAGGGAGTGCCTTGCTGTCCAAACAGTTAGTAATTTTAGATCCGGAACTGAATATGCCGTTTTCGCTGGAAAATTATAGAGTACAAACACCGGATCCGGTGCGTTTTTCGGCTATGTGCCAACGTTATGAATTTAAAAATCTAATGGGAGCGTTCAGTGCGTCCGCGCCGACTACGATATCAAATGAATCTGGCGGTTTATTTTCAACCAAACAAATAGCGCAGCAATCTTCTTTACACGATTTGCTGGCATTAGCCGAAAAAGCCACAGAAGTATTTTTGTATTCGGAAGATGAACAATTTTTATTTTCTATATCACCTGAAAAATATGCTTTATTGCCTTTAGCAGATATTGAACCGTGGGAACTGGCGCAGTTAAAGGAAATTATTTTCAATAAGCATATTTTTAAAATCGGTTATGATTTGAAGTTTACATTGCGTGAGCTGGGCATTGATTGGGCACATCAGACGCTTTGCTGCTTTGACGGACGTTTGGCCAGATATATGTTAGATCCATCGGGAGATTTAAGTCCGGCAGGAGCTATTGCACACTATTTCTCCGCCTTAGTAAATCAAGAGGAAACGGCCGAGCGTTTGGTTTTATACAACCGCTATATTTACTCTTTACGCGAAAAGCTGGAATCAGAACTAAAAGATAAAAATATGTGGCAACTATACCAAGAGTTGGAATTGCCGCTGATGGCTGTTTTGGCTGAAATGGAAACGACCGGTATGAAAGTGGATTGTGCGTGGCTGGAAAGTTTCAATATCTTGCTAGAAAAAGAAATGGATAATTTGAAGGAATCAATCGATAAAACGGCCGGCGGGCCTATTAATATCCACTCCACCAAGCAATTGGGGCATCTTTTATTTGAACAATTAGGTTTGCCTCCCGTCAAAAAAACAAAGACGGGTTATTCTACGGATGAAGAAGTTTTGCAACAAATTGCTCATTTGCATCCGGTGGCGCAGCAGATTCTAGATTATCGTGCCAATGCAAAACTAAAGGGAACCTATGTGGATAATTTACTTTTAATGGCGGATGAAAATCAGCGGGTACATTCTTATTTAGACCAAACCGGTACGGTGACAGGCCGCTTGTCCAGTTCTGCCCCAAATTTACAAAATATCCCCGTTCGTACGGAGAAAGGACGGCAGCTAAGACGTGCTTTCTGTGCCGAAAAAGGGAATGTGTTGCTGAGTATAGACTATTCGCAAATCGATTTGCGTGTGCTGGCGCATGAAAGTCAAGACCCTGTACTAGTGCAGGCATTTCTAGATGGTGGAGATATTCATACGCAAACTGCAGCGCAAATTTTTAATGTAATGCCGCTAATGGTGACACCTGAAATGCGTACTGGCGCAAAGGCCGTTAATTTTGGTATCATTTATGGGCAGGGTCCGTTGGGCCTCTCCCAAAGTCTAAATATCCCCATGCGGCAAGCCAAAGAATACATAGACAATTATTTCCGGAATTTTCAAGGGGTACGCCGTTGGATTGATGACAATATCGCCAAAGCACGTCAGAACGGATTTGTCAAAACAATGTTTGGACATATTCGTTATTTACCGGAATTTAATATGGGTGTAGGAAGTATGACTTCTTTTGCCCAACGTGCGGCAATTAATACGATTGTGCAGGGAGGCTCTGCTGATATTATTAAAAAAGCAATGGTGGACATTGCCCACAATTTAAAAGGAACTCCCGTAAAAATGATTATGCAGGTGCATGATGAACTCATTTTTGAAGTACCTGAAAATCAGTTGCAAGAATATGCTGTATCCATTAAGATGCAAATGCAAAACGCAGTCCAATTACGTGTACCATTGGTAGCCAGTGCAAAAGCCGGAGCCAATTGGTACGAACTGAAGAAAATAATGTAGCTTACCATGAACTTTAAAGCCCGAAATAAATTAACAATTGGTTTAACCGGCGGAATTTTATGCGGGAAAAGTACTGCCTTGCAGGTATGGCAGCGCCTGGGCGCTTTTGTATTATCTTGTGATGACTTGGTACGTGAGATTTCTGCTCGTCCGTCCGTGCAGAAAGAATTGGTATCTGTATTTGGATTAATGGACCGTGGCGAATTAACCAAAAGAGTATTTACAAATAAACAAGATCGTTTGAAATTAGAACATATCTTGCATCCGTTAGTGATGAGAGAAATAGTGCGGCGTTTAAAGAAAAATACGGCGCAGATACGGGTAATAGAAGTTCCTTTATTATTTGAGGCAGCGTGGCAAGATAAGTTTGATTTAACAGTAGCTCTGCTTGCTCCCAAAAATGTGTTGTCTGCCCGTGCCAAAAAACGCGGACTAACGCAAACCGATTTATTAAAAAGAAGTAAAGTGCAATTGCCACAGGAGCAAAAAGCGGCGCGCGCCGATATTTGCATTCTTAATGGCGGTTCTGAGGCGGAGCTAACCGCTAAAGTGAAAATACTACACAAAGCGTTTTCCAAAATTTATAACGTAAAATAAGGAGTCAGCATGCCAGAAAAAATGCAGGAAAAAACCACCAAAGCTTCCACGAAAGCGGAAGCCAAAACCGAAAAGAAAACGGAAGCTAAGGCAGATAAAGTAATCGAGACAAAAGCTGAAGTAAAACCCGAAATTAAGACAGAATATAAACCGGTCCGTACGGAGCAGAATCGTCCGTATCGTCCGCAGCGTCATGTCATGCAAAAAACGGGTAATGCTTCTGCCCCCTATGCCCCGCAACCAATTTCGCGTCAACCCAATGGCGCTAAACCAATGGATGCCCGCGAGCTTAATAAACTGAGTATTGCCGAATTAACCAAACTTGCTGTCAACTATAACATTGAAGATATTTCCGGTTTGCGCAAAGCGGCATTGATCGGTAAAATCATAGCCATTCAAGCCAAACAAAACGGTTCTGTCTACGGCGGCGGTGTGCTGGAAATTCTGCCGGATGGTTTCGGTTTCCTGCGCGCAGTAGAAAACAACTATTTAGCCGGTCCGGAAGATATTTATGTGTCTCCTTCCCAAATCAAACGTTTCGGTTTGCGCAAAGGGGATACTATTGAGGGGTTGATTCGTCCGCCTAAAGAAGGAGAACGTTTCTTTGCTATGCTGCAAGTGCAAAAAGTGAATGGTTTGGACTCGGTCAATGTTTACAACCGTCCTTTATTTGAAAACTTGACGCCCTTGCACCCTAATGAACGTTTTAACTTGGAAATAGATAAAAATTCATTGACACAACGTGTTATTGACCTGATGTCTCCTATTGGTAAAGGACAACGTGCGCTGATTGTGGCGGCCCCCAAAACGGGTAAAACAATGATTATGCAAGCGATTGCGCATTCCCTGGAGGCAAACCACAAAGATGTGGTGCTGATGGTTCTTTTGATTGATGAACGTCCGGAAGAAGTGACCGATATGGCCCGCAGTGTCAAAGGAGAAGTGGTGGCTTCTACTTTTGACGAGCCGGCCGAGCGGCACGTGCAAGTGGCTGAAATGGTGATTGAAAAAGCCAAACGTTTGGCTGAAATGGGAAAAGATGTGGTTATTTTGCTAGACTCCATTACCCGCTTGGCCCGCGCGTACAATACGGTAGCCCCGTCGTCTGGACGTGTATTAACAGGCGGTTTGGAAGCGACTTCTTTACATAAGCCCAAACGCTTTTTGGGCGCGGCGCGTAAACTGGAAGAAGGCGGTTCCTTAACAATTATTGCCAGTGCTCTTGTTGAAACAGGCAGCCGTATGGACGAAGTTATTTTCGAAGAGTTCAAAGGAACAGGTAATAGTGAACTAGTACTGGACCGCAAACTTTCCGAACGGCGTATTTTCCCAGCGGTAGATATTAACCGCAGTTCTACCCGCAAAGAAAATCTACTTCTGACGGAAGATGAATTGAATAAAATGTGGATTATCCGCAAGGTGTTGGCGCCTTTAAGCAGTGTGGATGCCATGACGCTATTATTGGATAAATTATCTTCCACTAAGTCCAATAAAGATTTCTTAAAGCAAATGGAAGTTAATGCGTTTTAAGTAATCCGAAAAATATAAATACTCCGGCTATTTGATAGCCGGAGTATTTTTTATGAAAATAAGGTAAACCCAATCAATCAAAACGTTTAATGCGCCTATGACAATAGGGTTGTGTACCCTTGCGTGCGTAATAGTCTTGATGATATTCTTCCGCGGGCCAAAAAGTTTTTAAAGGGAATACTTGAGTAGCTACTTTGTATCCTTTTTGTGTTAACAAAGCAATTAGGTGTTTAGCAATTTGCTCCTGCTCCACATCAGCATAAAAAATAGCAGATCGATATTGACTGCCTATATCAGGTCCTTGTCCATTTGTTTGTGTAAAATCATGAATCTCAAAAAAGGCTTTTGCCAAGGTTTCATAATCCGTCAACTCAGGATTATAGGTAATACAAACAGCTTCATAATGACCGGTCTTGCCCGCGCGTACTTGTTCATAACTGGGCGCGTCCACCGTGCCGCCCGTATAGCCACTTTTTACATCCAATACGCCGGTAATACCTTGCATTAGGTGTTCGACTCCCCAGAAACATCCTCCGGCAAATACAGCTTGTTTAGTAAGTAGATTTTTCATATGGGTATGGTATTAATTCTGTTTTAAATTTGTCAAACTTAAAAATAATTATATGCATATAAAAAACCCTGCCAATGCAGGGTTTTTTACACTTACTTTAGTAGATATAATTTTATTCTCCGAACTGATCGGCTTGTTCGATACTTTGTACCAGTGCTTCAGCAGATGTATCATATTCATCTAAGCCCAAAAACACGGCGCACAGTTTTTTATCTTCATCCGGGTATTCTGTCCCTGCCACGCAGAGCATTTTTTTGTCTTCATTCTTATAAAATTGTGCGAGTTTATAACTATATCTACCGCTATTAACACGCTGAGCTACTACTCCTGAATCCAGGGAAGTCGTGCCATATAGCGTTATTTTGTATCCGCTGGACGAACAAGTTCCATTTGTGGTTTGTACGCTATCGCGGGTGCAGAAGTAGTTGTTGTCGGGGGGCAGTTCTTGTTCCGGCCCACGTTTGGCAATGTCTAAAGACCTCCAATAGCGGGCATATCTGCCGCCGGTACTCATGCGGTATCTTTGTTGTGAAAGCCGAACGGCTCCCAGCCACAGTTCCGCTTCAGACATACGTGACTGCTCGGCAGATAACACGTACACGGATATGGCAATAGCAGAGAGAATGGAAATAATAAGTACGACCACTATTAATTCCATTAGCGTAAAACCTCTTTTAAATGTTAGTCTTCTAATCTTCATACATTAAATTCCATATATAAATATTATTTTTATAGTAAGTGCATAGGCACTCACTCTCTAGTTTAGCAGTAATATACCGTAAAATCAAGCAAAATTTATATGTTTCCGGCTAACAATATAAACAAAGCCAAGAAAACCAAACACAATAGTAGTTTTGTTAGTCCCAGATGTTTTCTTAAGAAATCATTAAATGTTTTGGACTCATAGCCGACCAATGCCAAGGCAAAAATAACAATAAGAGGGACAATAAACATCAAGTTGTATATCAGTAAATACAGGATGGCTTTCAGACGAAAAGCCGGATCTTGCATAATAAGTACTACTGTAGGTAAATATACTTGCCCGGTACAAACGGCTTCTACTAAAGATACGCAAAAGCCAACCGCCAGAGCAGCCACGGTTAAACGCCATACGCTATCGTGCTTTTCCCGCAGGAAAAAGTGCATAATTTTATGCGTAAGCGTTTTTAGGCTAGTGGGCAATTGCAGAATTGTTTTTTCGGCTCTTCCTGTCTTTTTGTAAATCCAAAAATCATACAAAGCCAAAACAAAGAACAAAAGACACAGGGCCGCTGTTAATATGTAAAACGCTTTGATAACCCAATAAAATCCTTTTAAGGCATAAAGAAATTTAAAAAGTCCGAGCCCAATTAGTACATATGCTATAAACACCGCTGCACAATAAGCTGAACCGACAATTAAAATTTCCCGCCGAGTGTATCGGTAAACGGTCAAGAAAGATACAAAAAACACAATTACCGCAAATGCGCACGGATTAATTCCGTCTACCAGTCCGGCTCCGATAATTGCCCAAAAAGTAATTTTGGAAAAAGCGGTTTTTGTATCTTGCAGCGGTTGCGAAATTTGTGTTTTTTTACCCAGCAGACGTGCTTTTTCTATGGCGCTTTCAGCGTAGGTTTTAATTTCATGCGGATATCCCACTAAATAAGTGTCACCGATAATGGCAGTAGGAAAAGCGGGTGTTTTACCAAATTGTTTAGCAGTTTCTTGCAGACGTAAATTATTGTTATCTTTGGAAATATCGTATAGCGTGAAATGGACGGTATCTTTGTATTGCTCTTGTAAAACGGGTAAGTATTCATTCTCGAAATGTTTGCAGTGTATGCACGTCGGACTGACGAAAATGGCCATCTCTACTTTTTGTTCTGCGGGAGCCGCGTTTAGTGCCAGCGTCCCCAGCAGCAAAATAAGAGAAAACAGATATTTCTTCATGTTAAAAACTTCCCTTGATAAAATCGGAAATGCCGCCCATAATCATGTTGACAGACATTAATACCAAGATCATACCGGAAAGTCTTTCAATAGCTACTAAACCGCGTTTGCCTAAAAATTTGCTGATAGGGAAAGATAATGCCAGTACGGCTGAATTAAAAATAGAGGCAACTAAAATAGCTAGGAAAGTGACCATTTTACTAGGATGTTGAGCAGATAAAATCATAATCATAGACAGTACGGCCGGTCCTGCCACCAGCGGAATGGCCAGCGGAACAATAAACGGCTCTTCATCGCGCGGATCGGAAGTGGGCTCGGTATCATTGCCAAAGACTAATTTAGCGGAAATAATAAATAAAATAAGACCGCCCGCTATGCTCATGGAGAATGAGTGAATGTCAAACGCGCGCATAAACCAACTACCCATGAACAGAAAAATGAGCATAATGACCATAGCAATGGCCAGTTCTCTAAATAATACGGCGGTGCGACGTTCGGGGGATACCTTTTTCAAAGCAGAAATAAAAAGAGGTATATTACCAAAAGGATCCATAATTAAACATAAAGTGACAACGGAAGAAATAAACAGTTCCATAACAAACTCCCGGCCCGAAGGGCCTAAAACCTACTATATTATAGCATTTTCTATTCGATTGTGCCCCAGAACACAGTCTGAAAGAGCTATATTTGATTTGCTACAATAAATATATGGGTAAACTTAAGCAAAATCAAATTTACAAGATGATTAAGTGGTTTGTGCTCTCTTCCCTGATCGGTGCAATAGTGGGTGGGGTGGATGCTGCGTTTTTAAAAACATTGGATGCCACTATTTCTTGGCGCAATCAATTTCCGTGGTATTTTATGGGATTGCCTATTTTTCTGTATGTTATTTATCTGCTCGCTCGTAAAGTTTCACCTAAAAATCTTGATTATTCTACCGACGATGTAATCGATAAAATAAATACGTATCAAACCGTCAGCTGGGTGTCTGCGGTAAAGGCGTTAGCGCTCTCTTTACTAACGATAGG
>Ga0310690_10012487_pt1 | contig 10425 bp, 8 predicted proteins | sample AusTroGonzalo_MG_2_FD_207661 | JGI IMG/M metagenome (GOLD analysis project Ga0310690, IMG submission 207661) | Bovine rumen microbial communities from tropical cattle in Woodstock, Queensland, Australia - Gonzalo_04 (v2) (version 2) | ecosystem: Host-associated > Mammals > Digestive system >...
TACCAGTGGGCGCGTGTCGCTGGTGGTGAGCAACAAGCCTGATGCGCCGGTGCTGGAGCGTGCTCGCCGCCTGGGTGTGCCTGCTGTCGTGGTCACGAAGGCAGAGCTGCAGCAGCCCGATGTCGTTCTGCCTCTGCTGCGTGAGTATCATGTCGGGTTCGTGGCATTGGCGGGTTTCCTGCCGTTGGTTCCCACCTATATCATCGATGCCTTCCCTCGCCGTATCGTGAATATCCACCCCTCGTTGCTGCCGAAGTATGGCGGAAAGGGCATGTGGGGCCATCATGTACACGAGGCCGTGAAGGCTGCCGGAGAGTCGGAGACCGGCATGACGGTGCACTACGTCACCCCCCAGTGTGACGAGGGCGATATCATTGCACAGTTCCGTGTCAGCCTCTCGCCAGATGACACCCCCGATGATATTGCTGCCAAGGAGCACGTGCTTGAGATGGAGTATTTCCCCAAGGTCATCGAAGAGCTGCTTTGCAATGATCGTTTGTAGGCGGTTCATCGTCAGCATGGATAGATTAACATTATTATAATAATTATGAGAAAACTATTGCTTTTCCTGGTGCCGCTGCTCATGCTGGGCGCATGCAGCCGACAGAAGTATGAACAGGTGAAGGGTGACATGACGCAAACGCGTATCTATACCCTGAAGAACGGCCTGAAGGTCTACCTGAGTGTGAACAAGGAGGAACCGCGCATCCAGACTTACATCGCCGTGCGTACTGGTTCGAAGAACGACCCCGCCGAGACCACTGGTCTGGCCCACTACCTGGAGCACCTGATGTTCAAGGGTACTGACAAGTTTGGCGTTACTGATCCTGCTGCTGAGAAGCCCTTACTCGATGACATCGAGGCCCGCTATGAGCGCTACCGCCAGCTGACCGATGCCGAGGAGCGCCGCGTGGCCTACCATGAGATTGACTCCGTGAGCCAGTTGGCAGCTCAGTATTTCATTCCCAACGAGTATGACAAGCTGATGTCGGCCATCGGTGCCGAGGGTACCAATGCCTACACCTCTAACGATGTGACTTGCTACACAGAGAACATCCCCTCCAACGAGCTGGAGAACTGGGCCCGCATACAGGCCGACCGCTTCCAGCACATGACCATCCGTGGCTTCCACACCGAGTTGGAGGCCGTCTACGAGGAGTATAACATCCATCTGTCGAGCGACGTGGACAAGGTACTCAACGCCCTGAACGCAAAGCTCTTCCCCAACCACCCCTATGGCACGCAGACGACCATCGGTACGCAGGAACACCTGAAGAATCCTTCGATTTCGAACATTAAGGCCTACTTCAAGAAGTGGTACGTGCCTAACAATGTGGCCATCTGCATGGCTGGCGACTTCGATCCCGACGAGGTGGTGGCGACGCTGGAGAAATACTTTGGCGAGTGGCAGCCCGGCGACGACGTGGAGCAGCCCACCTTCCCCGAGCTGCCCGCGCTGACGGCTCCCGCCGACACCAGCGTGGTGGGTCTGGAGCAGGAGATGCTGTGGATGGGCTGGCGTTTCGACCGTGCCTCTTCGCTACAGATAGACACGCTGCAGGTGATAGAGAGCATGTTGAACAACGGTACTGCCGGACTCATCGACCTGGACATCAACCAGCAGATGAAGATGCTGCAGGCTGGTGGTGGCGTGATGCCGATGATGGAGCACTCACTCTTCATCCTGATGGGACTGCCCCGTGCCAGTCAGACGCTCGACGAGGTGCGCCAGCTGCTGCTTGACGAGGTGGAGAAGCTGAAGACCGGCGACTTCCCCGACGACCTGCTCCCCTCGGTAGTGAACAACCTGAAGCTGCAGTACTACAACTCGCTGGAGAGCAATCAGGCTCGTGCCAACATGTTCGTGCAGGCCTTCGTCAACGGTACGCCGTGGGAGCAGGATGTGAAGGCGCTCGACCGCATCAGCGGAATCACGAAGGAGCAGATCGTCAACTTTGCCAAGCAGCACTTCACCGATGGCTATGCCTGCGTGAGCAAGCTGCAGGGCACCGACGAGACGCAGAAGAAGATTGACAAACCGCAGATCACCCCCATCCCCACGAACCGCGACCTGGTGAGCGACTTCGTGACGGAGATACAGCAGACGAAGGTTGCCCCCATACAGCCTGTCTTCGTCGACTTCAAGCGCGACCTGACCTTCGGCGACATCAAGTCTCAACTGCCCTACGTTTACGTGCAGAACAAGGAGAACGGACGCTTTACCCTGGAGCTGCGCTATGACTTCGGCGAGGAGAGCGATGTGCGCTATAGCTATGCTGCCGAGTACCTCGACTACCTGGGTACCGACAAGCTGACGCCTGAGCAGGTGAAGCAGCAGTTCTACAAGCTGGCATGTACCTATAACATCAATGTGGGCGCACGCACCATCACCGTCAGCCTGAACGGTCTCGGCGAGAGCATGCCTGAGGCCCTGGGGCTGCTGGAAGACCTGCTGCAGAATGCCAAGGCCGACAGCACCGCCTATGCGAAGTACATCGACATTCTGGAGAAAGCCCGTGAAGACGCGAAGACCAGCCAGCAGCAGAACTTCCAGTGCCTGGTGAGCTATGGCCTCTACGGTCCCTACAATCCTCGCCGCAACATCATGACGACGCAGCAGCTGAAGGAGACGAACCCGCAGGAGCTGCTCGACCTGCTGAAGAACCTCTCGCAGTATCAACACACCGTGCTCTACTATGGTCCGCTGAGCGACAAGGAGCTGGCCGACGTCATCAGCACCAAGCACCAGACACCGACCGAGCTGCTGCCCGCGCCCGAGGGAAAACCCTATACGCTGGAGTCGACGCCCGAGAACGAGGTGCTGCTGGCACCCTACGATGCGAAGAACATCTACATGCGCATGCTGCACAACGAGCAACGCCCATGGAACCCGCAGGAGGCTCCGGTGCAGGCTCTGTTCAATGAGTACTACGGCGGCGGCATGAACACCATCGTCTTCCAGGAACTGCGCGAGGCTCGCGGACTGGCCTACAACGCCTATGCTGCCTACATGCAGCCGGAGTACAAGGGCGAGCCGGAGTACTTCTTCACCCATATCATCACGCAGAACGACAAGATGATGGACTGCGTGCGACAGTTCCGCCAGATTCTTGATACCATTCCTGAGAGTAAGGCGGCCTTCAAGGTGGCACGCAAGGCGCTGCGCAAGCGTCTGCAGAGCCAGCGTACTACGAAGTTTGGACTCATCAACGCCTGGATCGTAGCCCGCGACAAGGGCATCGACTATGATGAGAACGAGGTCATCTACAATGCGCTGCCCGAACTGAAGCTGGAGGACATCGTCAGCTTCGAGCAACAGCAGATGGCTCACAAGCCCTACCGCTACATCATCCTTGGCAACGAGAGTGACCTTGACATGGAGGCGCTGAAGCAGTTGGGAACCATCAAGAGAGTAAGTACACAGGAGATCTTCGGGTACTAAAATAAAATCCCCCAGCACCTTCTCTGAAGTGCTGGGGGATTTTTATGCCCGATTTAGAACTTGGCCATTTTGATGGCTACCACGGCACACTCATCGCCCTTGTTGCCCAGACGGCCGCCTGCGCGGTCAAGAGCTTGCTGGAGGTCATTGGTCGTGAGGAGACCGTAGACAACAGGAATGTTGCTGGTGGCGTTCAGACGGGCGATGCCAGCGGTGACGCCCTGACAGATATAGTCGAAGTGGGGTGTCTCACCACGGATGACGCTCCCCAGGATGATGATGGCATCGTAGCCGTCGTTGAGCGTCATCTGATGGGCACCGTAGATAAGTTCAAACGAACCGGGCACTCGTTTCACATGGATGTTCTCTGGCAGCGCTCCGTGCTTCTCAAGGGTTGAGACGCAGCCGTCGAGGAGCGCATTCGTAACGTCGGGATTCCACTCAGAGACCACAATGCCGAATATCATGTTCGAGGCATCGGGCACGATGGTGGGGTCGTAGTCGGAAAGGTTTTTCGTGGCCATAATAAAAAAATGGGTGCCCCTGCGGAGCACCCTGTGTTTAGAATCGTTTTCTTATTTTGCGCGCTCAATGTATTCGTCGATCATCTCTACGTAGGGCGAGGACTGCGTGTTGCTCTTCATGGCCTTCACCTTCTCGTAGAGCTTCAAGGCCTCGGCCTTCTTGCCCTGGCTCTCCAGCAGCTCTCCGGCCTGGATGTAGTAGAGGGGCGACTGCATGATGTTGTCGGCTTTCTCGGCAGCCTTGGTCAGCGTGTTGATGGCCTTGTCCACCTGATTCACGTGGGCATAGGCATTGCCCAGTGCTCCGAGGGCGGCCGGTGAGATGATAAAGTCGCCAGCATCGTCGAACTTCTCCAGATACTTCACGGCATCCTCCCACTTGTTCATGTGGGCGTAGCAGAGTCCTGCATAGAGGTTGGCCAGGTTGCCGGCCTTCGTCGACGAGAACTCATCGGCAATCTGCAGGAAGCCCTTCGTGCCGGTGCTGTCGCCCATGAGAGCGCGCTCGAAGTTCTGCTCACCAAAGGCTTCGGTCGACTGCTGCAGTTGCTCCATAGCGGTCTCGAGTGTCAGCTCGGGCAGCTGCATGGCGGTCTGTGCGGCCTTCAGCTTGTCGGCCTTGTAGTTGTTGTAGTAGATGATGCCAACCACGATGACGATGAGGGCCACCACGGCTCCGATGAGGAGGTTTTTGTTCTTGAGGACAAAGTCCTCGTGCTTGCTTAGCGTGGGCTGCTGCTCAGCAGCCTGGATGTTGTCTTTTTTTGCCATTATTGCTTGTGATTTTTTTGATATGTCGCGTTTGCGGGCGCAAAATTACTGAAAATCTTGCACATATTGAAATTTATTTGCGACTTTTTTTGTTTTTAACCGTTAAAAGCAGTAATTTTGCACGAAAATAGACAATCATCGATGGTTCTAGAGCAACTATCCATCATCAACTACAAGAATATTGGCGAGGCTCAACTGCGCTTCTCGCCGAAGATAAACTGCTTCATCGGCAACAACGGTGCGGGCAAGACCAACGTGCTCGACGCCATCTTCTTTCTCAGCTTCTGCCACTCGGCCAGCACCACGCAGGACCAGCTGGTGTTGCGCCACGGCGAGGAGATGTTCGTGCTGGAGGGGAAGTACGCCGACTTCGACATCTTCTGCGGCATGAAGCGGGGCACGAAGAAGCACTTCAAACGCGACGGGAAGGAGTACAAGCGGCTGTCGGAGCACATCGGGCTGATACCGATAGTGATGGTGTCACCTGCCGACACGGCGCTGGTGGATGGCGGCAGCGAAGAGAGGCGGCGGCAGATGGACTTGGTGATAGCTCAGATGAACCGGCCCTACATGGAGGCCCTGAACCGCTACAACAAGGCGCTGCAGCAGCGCAACGCCCTGCTGCGCGACGAAGAGCACGAGCCCGATCCGGCCTTGATGGAACTGCTGGAGGAGCAGATGGCCAGCGAGGGGGAGAAGGTGTATGTGCAGCGGCGTGTCCTGGTGGAGCAGCTGTCGCCGATCTTCGAGAAACTCTACCAGGCGGTGGCCGGTGGCAACGAGCGGGTGGAGTTGGGCTATGTGTCTCATTGCCAGCGGGGACCGCTGCTCGACACCATCCGCCGCGACAGGCAAAAAGACCGGGCCGTGGGCTACTCGCTGCACGGCATCCACCGCGACGACCTGGAAATCATGCTCGACGGACATCCCATGCGACGCGAGGGTAGCCAGGGACAGCTGAAGACTTTTGTCATCGCCCTGAAGTTGGCTCAGTATGAACTGCTGGCTCGGTACGAGCTGCATGGGCTGGAGTATGTGGAGCGGACAGAGCGTGACGAACGCAATCTGCCGTTGCTGCTGCTCGACGACATCTTCGACAAGCTCGATGCCACGCGCGTGGAGCAGATAGTGAAGCTGGTGGCCAGTCCGGGCTTCGGTCAGATCTTCATTACCGACACCAACCGCGACCATCTGGACAGCATCCTCACCCACGGCAACTTCGACCACCGTATCTTCCACGTAGAGGACGGCGTTATCCAGTAAAAAGCAAGTCAAACAATTATACTTGATGATAGAAGATGTTCAGACGCAAAGAACAACACGTGTCAGCATTGGTGCTTCACAACCTGCGACAGCTGGGACTGGAGACGCCTTTGCTGCAGAAACGCCTCGTCGATGCCTGGCCTGAGGTGGCGGGCGAAGCCATTGCACGTCTTACTACCAGCGTGAGCATTCAAAACCAGACGCTGGTGGTGAAGACCTCCGTACCCGCACTTCGCGCCGACCTGAGCATGCGCCGTCGGGAACTCGTCCAGCAGCTGAATGCCCACGTCGGTGCGCAGGTGATCACAGACATCCGCTTCTGCTAGGGGAAAGGCAATTCCTCTCTACTTGAAGCATACTCTCTTATGACAGCAAGGAATTCCAATCCGTATGTATCGCGTTTATGCTCACCTATGCCGAAGACATTGCCAAACGCCTGGAGGGTTGTGGGGCGTTCTGTGGCAAGGGCATGCAGCGAGCGGTCGGACATCACGACGTAAGCAGGCCAGTGGTTCTCGTCGGCAATGCGCTTGCGAACCTGACGCAATTTCTCGAAGAGTTCTTTGTTCTCGTCTTGTGCAATAGGAATAGTCGCAGTTCTCTGCTCTTCCAGCACTCTCTTTCGACGTGCTTTCACGCTGAAATCCTCGCGGTTGACAACTGCCAGCTGTAATGTCCGTTTTCCAAAGAGGACCTCTTTGCCAAGGTCTGTAACGTGTATGTGGCGGTCTTCATTATAGGCAATCTCGATGAATCCCATTTGCAGCAACTGAAGCAGATAGTCGTGCCAGTCGCGATGAGGAATATCCCGTCCTGCGGCAAAGGTCTTCAGCAGATTGTACTTGTGAAAAACCACATCGGCAGACATGTTTCCACGAAGGATGTCTATGGCAACGGTAAAACCAACGGACTCGTTGGTACGCATGATGGCAGACATCGCTTTCTGGGCGATAATGGTGCCATCGAATACTTGGGGTGGCGTATGGCAGACATCGCAATTACCGCAGCTCTTATCGCTGGTCTCTCCAAAATAGTTGAGCAAAATACGCCGACGACAGACCTGAGCCTCAGCATACTCCTGCATGCGCTGCAACTTTTCCAAATTGATCTCTCGCTGTCCGCTCTCATCCACGAACTTCCGCAGGGTGATGATGTCCTGCAGATTATAATAAAGAATGGTCTCACAAGGCAGACCATCACGTCCGCCACGACCTATCTCCTGATAGAAACTCTCGATGCTCTTGGGTAGGTTGTAGTGAGCCACAAAACGAATGTTGCTCTTGTCGATGCCCATACCAAAGGCGATGGTAGCACAGATAACCTGAATCTTGTCTGCTACAAAATTATCTTGCACTTGGTTTCTCTCAGAATTCGGAAGCCCAGCGTGATATACGCCAACAGAAATGCCTTCCTTCTTCAGCTTCTCAGCAAGTTCTTCTGTCGTTTTCCTTGCCAGGCAATAAATGATACCGCTCTCTCCTGCATGTCGCCTGATTAAATCCAGAAGTGAACGTAGCTTCTCACGAGCTGAATAGCCGCGTTTTACATCAAGGCTTAGGTTCGGACGGTCGAAGGAACCAATAAACGTCTGTGCATGCTCTATGTGGAGTTGAACCAGGATGTCCTGTTTTGTTATCTTGTCAGCAGTAGCGGTAAGAGCCATGATGGGAACCTCAGGGAACGACTCCCGTAACTTCCCCAATTGTGTATATTCTGGACGAAAATCATGACCCCAACTGGAGATACAATGCGCCTCATCAATAGCAATGAGCGAGACATTGGCGTTTTGCAGCATTTGCATAACCCCACCCACAAGTCGCTCCGGAGAGATATAAAGCAGCTTGATTTGTCCTGCGATACAGCGTTCCACGATATTACGGTTCAGCCCTTCGTCGTTACTGCTGTTCAATGCCTCTGCTGCAATACCATTAGCACGCAGGCTACCCACTTGGTCTTTCATCAGAGAGATGAGCGGAGAAACAACGACTGCCATACCTTCCATCATCAACGCTGCCATTTGAAAGCACAACGACTTGCCGCCACCCGTCGGCATCAGAACCAACGAGTTGCCACCATTGATGGTATGCTGTATGATGTCCTCCTGCATCGAACGGAATGTATCATACCCAAAATAGGTTTTAAGCGTTCTATATAATGTTTCTCTATTCATAATGACTTGTTTGTTTCTTCCGTTTGTTTCCACAGACCACGTCGTACAATCATCTCCGGTTTCGTGTCCTTCGACCGGATAGCCGCCATATTGGCATGTTGTTGCTGTGATGAGAGTTTATCCATATTACTTCAATGCTTCAATAATCTCTTCTATCGAGCAACAAACCTTGTTGAACAGCTTGTACATCAGTTCGGGCTCCTGTCGTTCTGGTATATAGGCAATAGTTGTCCGACCTTTGCCAGCGAACCAACCAGCTTCTGTGTGGGCACTTCTTCCGCAGGGCAGAACCAGTACGCATGTGTCGCAAGCCTCCATAGCCTCAATGTCGTTATGGAACTGTCTTTCAGCCTTAGGATGCTGCAGTATATCGCGGTACTGTTGTGGCGTCCATTCCATATAGTCCTCACTCACGCAGTTCCACTTGAAACCCGGGTCACCCGACGGAGGATTACGGAAATCATAGACATCGTGTCCTGCCTCCCTTAGCTTCTTCACCACTTCAGGGTAGTACCCGTTTCGCCAACTGCTGGCTACATATATCTTGCGTTTCATGACTCAGAATTTCTGTCCCGTTTCTTTTCAGCGGATTACATCCGCCCTCCTCCTTGGCTCATCTCCGTTCAACCAACATCCGCCCCATCTCATTCAGGGCCACAAACCTGTATCGTTGCGATTCCGCAGGAATCTCTGTGTAGGCGTAATGCTTTGCCTCCGCCTTCTTCCGCAACGTTTCTTCAACAGCCGTCCTTATTGCAGGATTAACAAAAGCGCTCTTATCGGGCTCCATCAGCAACAGCCTACCCTTTGAACAAGCCTCGAAATAAGTCCCGCCAGGTTTGTAGAAACGCTCTTGAGGCGACCCCTCTACAGGAAAACCTTCGTTCAGAAGCACCACCAAAGGGAATCCATGCTCACGTACCGCTCTGGCAATCTTCTGCTCCCCTTTGCTAATCGCCGCAGTATAGGTCACCGCACCATTATGTGCTGCCACCATTATCCCTTTCTGTCGCTCCGCTATCTGTTCTTCGCTAGCACTCCTGCTCATCTCCACTAGTTGCCTGTCAGGCCAATCCAACAAAAAATGGTTACCCATAGAAGTGAACTGCAGCCCACACACTTCCGTCTTGCGATGCATACGGAACAGTTCAGGATTCTGCCTGCGCAGCCACGCACGCTCCGTGTTGGCTTTCACATATTCTATCATAGCATGTAGTTGCCCCTTGTGCGTCAACACGCGATAGAATGGCGGCGCATCATACAGGTTCTCTGTAAATCCCAGCTTACGCGCCTCACCTTTGCAGCCTTGCATATATCCGCGTATCACCTCCCTGATGCTTCGGGGCATCGTCCGCTGTACCTGCAGAACCATGTGATGATGATCAGGCATCACTTTGTCGGCAAGAATTTTTATCTCAGGACATAGCTCCAACATTCTGCGCTCTTGATTGATGAGAGCCCAGCCTATCGGAGTCTTTTCCACAACCGCTTCAGAACCATTATGCGTGAGTTTGCCAAACAACGGCTGACGTGAGTTAGCTACCATTGTGACATGCACAATGCATGGTTTACGCCATGTTCCAGGCTGCAACCATGTGAATGTCTCGTTCTTAGGTGGGTTTAAGCTCTTGTCAGTCATTAGCAAATACAATTTGCAGTCAAGCAACGGGACACCATCTCCATTTACTCGCAATTCGTCTGCAAAGATAATCATTTTTTTGCATATGACACTACATCAACGCGTTTTTTGATACATCTCCCGTCTTTTTTTTCTGCTTTTCCCTGCGGATTCCATCCCCTCAATTTTTGTCCCTTCTTTTCCCCTGCGGATTCCATCCCCTCAATTTTGTCCCGTCTTTTCCCTGCGGATTCCATCCCCTAAATTTAGTCCCGTCTTTTTCCCTGCGGATTCCATCCCCCTAAATTTAGTCCCGTCTTTTCCCCTGCGGATTCCATCCGCATTCCATCCGCGAGTATCAATAGCACGAACAACGATAGTATAGTGCAATCATTCCCCTGCCCACTTTTGCGCTGCATCTAGGCTTGCTCACGAATATGGCAGCGAAGCAAGAACGATAGAAAAGCGAGGGAATATGCGATAGCCCACAATGAGCATGATCCATCTTTTTGGTAAAGTAAGTGTTGATATCCATCACATAAGATTGCCTGATAGCGTAACTCAGAACTCACGATTCGTGAAGTTGAGTATTTGTGTGTATCTTAAATAACTTCTTCAGTTCGCTCAGCGGAATCGT
>Ga0310690_10012492_pt1 | contig 10420 bp, 6 predicted proteins | sample AusTroGonzalo_MG_2_FD_207661 | JGI IMG/M metagenome (GOLD analysis project Ga0310690, IMG submission 207661) | Bovine rumen microbial communities from tropical cattle in Woodstock, Queensland, Australia - Gonzalo_04 (v2) (version 2) | ecosystem: Host-associated > Mammals > Digestive system >...
AAGATACTCTTGGTGAAGAGCATGGTTGTATCGGGATGCAGGTAATATTGTCCCTCTTCTCCCGTCATCATGAAATAGGAGTCGGGGTAGGGCGCCTCTGTTGTAATGATCTTGGAGAGGCGCAACAGCGACAGGTCGGTGGTGATAACACCTACAAATTGCTTATCGGCATTATACAGAGGCTTACAATAGGATGCTATCATACCGTCGAGTGTAAGGGCCAGCGAGTCGCTCTCGTCGTAATACACCACCCAACAGGGTTTGCCCAAAAGGTGAGGTGTCTTATACCAGATCTTTTCGAAGTACTCATATTCCTTCTCGATGACAGTGGTGATAGTGTCGGGCTCTTTGACGGTATAAGCAGAGAAATACCTGCCGAATTTAGGGAAGGTATTTGGCTCGGTGCTGATGGAGCAACCGTCTATTTCGCTATTGAGCATGACGATATAGCGTGAATATGCCAGCAGTGAGTCGGGCTGCAAGTTTTTTATCACCTCCCAATCGTTGATGTTTGTAGCAGTCTCCATAATGTTCATGTGGCGACTGATATGCTGCATGGTGGTGTTGAGCACGCTGTTGGCATGCTTGATGGCTTCGTTCTTGATATTGTTTCTTGATTGTAAGAACATGATGCCTAGTGCCAGCAAGAAGATCGGCATAGCCATCAGCAGGATGCCAAGGCTGAGTTTCAGGGAAAGTGACTGGCGGATATGTCGAATGATACTGCGCATAATCTACATGATATTCTCTGAGTCTGAGATGAGTTGGTTGAGCAGTGCGGTGACTTTCCCCCCTCGTTGTTGTATCTCCTCCACCAGACGATTGGTTTCTTCCTCTGTCAGTTTATTATAGCGGGCACTGATGGTTTTGACATTCGAAAAGATGTTGGTGACAGGCGCCATCATCTGATCCGACATGTTATACAGGAAGTTGGTCTTCATGCGGTCGGCACTCTCTGCCTGTTCGTAGGCAGCCTGCAACACATGGGCTCGTTCCTGCAGGGTGTCTGTCAGTTGTTGCATCTCACCCATGCGGGTGGCTAATGACTGCTGCATCTGCTGGAAGTGCCGTTGCAGGCGACCCACCTCATCTTGTTGTCTGGTGTCAGGGATGGGATCATCGTAACAGCCTTCGGCAATGCGCTGTGCCGACTTGGCCAGTTGTCTGAGTGGTAATAACTGGCGGTGGATAAAGAATCGGCAGAGCAACAGCAACAACAGCAGTCCGACAATAGCAATAATAAGCACCGTATAAAGCAATTGGTGGTATTCACCAAAGATATCATCCTCGGGATAGACAATACCTGCACTCCAACCGAGTCCTGTCATGGCACGCCCAGGTACTTCGGCACGCTCAAAAGGTTTATAGAACACATAGAAGTCCTCTCCATCCAGTTTGACGCGCCTGTAGCCAGTCTCACCATTTAACATGGCCTGTGCTGCCTCCAAGACAGAGGACTGACCATTTTTCTTCGCCAGTTCGAAGACATTATGGTTCAGTTTGTTGCTGTCGGGGTGTACGATATACGAGCCGTTTCTCCCCAACAGCGTACTGAAGGAGTTGGGCGAGGGCTTGAATTCGAGCATGATTTTCGACAATAGCGTCAGTGGTACATCGATGACCATCGTCCCAGCCTTCTGCCCTCCTTTATAAAGAGGTAAAAGAAAAGAGGTGATAGCTTCCCCCTTACGGTCGTTGTCTGTCAGAGGGTCTGTCCAGGAGGCAATGACAGCATCTGTGGTACTGGAGTCTGTTTCCCATTCAATCTTGCAGTCAGAGATATAAGGGTTGCTCTCAACCAGTTTACGGCAGTATTCGTCTATCTTGTCTGGCTGTCCGAGATTACCCTGTAACTTCCAGTAGATATTGCCTGTGGATTGTTCTACGCTTAAGAGAATATTATCGATATGCTGTACTGTCGCCTCTAACGTCTGCTCGGCATTTTGCAAAGCCTCTTGTTTCAAGGCCTTGCGTGAAAAAAAGAGCATCACAGTCAACGAAGCCAATAGCAAAAAGGCTATTGCGCCAACCACTATCAGACTCAAACGGGTCGATAAAGTTCTGGTGACTATCTTAGGCCATTTAAACATATCTGGGGCAAAGATAAAGTAAAATTCTGATAAAAACAAGAGAATTGGCTAAAAAACGTATATCGTAATACATTTTTCATTCCTTTGTGGCCATTATTATAACATACTATCACGGTATTCCTTGATGGCATTGACGAGTGCATCGTTCTCCTCAGGAGTCTGAGCAGCGACGCGGAAGCAGTGACTATCAAGGCTATGGAAATTGGAAGCATCGCGGATCAGGATGCCATGTTGTTCGATGAGCCAATTCTTCAGGTTGAGGCTCGTCGCCCAGTCGATATTCACCAGCATATAGTTGGTCTGTGTTTCCATCACTAATATTCCCTCGATGGTCTGCAATTCGTTGCGCAGCCTCTGAGCCTCAGCCAGATATTCCTCCATGTCAGGCAGTATCTGCGGGTTGTGTTTCAACAAGTATTTACCGGCTTCGATGGCGAGGGCATTGACGGTCCAGGGCTGACGGATGTCGCGCAGACGGTCGATGATGATGGGTGAAGCGGTGAGGTAGCCGAGGCGCAGGCCTGGGATGCAGTATTTCTTCGAGAGCGATTGGAGGATCATCACGTTATAGCAGTCCAACAATTCCTTGGGTTGGAGCATGGGTTGCAGGGTGTAGTCGGCATAACTCTGATCGATGACGTGCAGGTATCGGGGGTGCTGCTTGATGATGTAGGTCACCAGGGGCTTGAGCATCACGTTGCCTGTGGGGTTGTCAGGGTTGCAGACCCAATAGATGCGGTCTTGCGGCAATACGTTCAGTTCATCGTTACGTTCATACGTGATGTTATGGTGGAACAGGCGACAGGCATCGGCAAACTCGTTGTAGGTGGGCTGCGGAATCACAGAAGCCCATCCGCTGTAAAGTTGGGCTATGAGATAAATGGCCTCGTTGGCACCACTGGTCACCATCACCATATTCTCGGGGATGTCGAGTCGTTCGGCAATGAGGGCTTCCAACTCCCTCGCTTCCGGCTCGGGATAATTACCGATGGCATCAAGCCTTGTCGCCAAATAGTCTTTCAGTTCCGTCAGATCTGCTTTTTGGTAGATGTTAGAACTGAAGTTCATTTTTATTTTGTCACCGTATCGGTAAATGTCGTCACCGTGTCCGTAGATCATCCTAATTTACAATTTAAATATATTATCATTTTTTGACTTTAACAGAGAGGGTGGTGGGATCGAATATGATACCCGGACGCTCCACATAGCGGGCGAGAGCACCTGAGTCGGCCAGTTCACAGGGAGTCCCCATGCTGATACCCTGGGATTCCATCAACCAGAGGGTGTCAGCCACCTGTAGGGCCAACTCGAAGTCGTGCGTCGATAGGAAGATGGTCTTCTGCTGTTCCCTGGCCAGTCGTCGGAGCAACTGCATCATCTCAACTTTGCTGGGGAAATCGAGGAAGGCAGTCGGCTCATCGAGATAGATGACGGGTGTCTGCTGGGCAAGTGCCTTGGCAATCATGACCTTCTGCCGCTCTCCGTCGGAGAGGGTGTGAATCATACGGTCGCGCAGAATTTCAATTTTGACGATGCTGATGGCCTCATCCACCACCTGCCAGTCGTCATCACGGAGTGTTCCCCAGAATCCTGTATAAGGCGAACGCCCCAAGGCCACCAGTTCACGAACAGACATATTCCTGATGTCTGGCTTTTCCGTCAGCACCACACCAATCATCCGACTCAGTTCCTTATCAGTGAATTCTGAGATTTCTCTTTCCTTCAAAAAGATTTCCCCCTCCAGTTTGGGCTGGAATGCAGAGAGTGTGCGCAGTAGTGTTGATTTACCCACACCGTTGGCTCCTAACAGACAAGTCAGTTCTCCACTTCTAATAGTTGCGTTGATACCCGTAGCTACTACCCGAGTACCGTTTTTGCTGCGATACCCGATGCTCAGGTTAGATAGTCTGATAGTCTCGTTACTCATATCTGTGGGGCAAAGGTAATACAAATCGAATGAAAATCCAAATTTTTTAGTCTTAAATTAAGATATATCGAAGAAATTAATAGTTAAAACTAAGTTAAAAGTCAGAGCAAGGAATCTTCTCTCGTTTATAATGAGTACCTTTGCGAACTTTAGAAACCATTCTCAGATGAGAAAAAAGTGATATTGCCTTATGAGGAAACTGTTTTTGACAATAGTTCTGACCGTGCCACTTTTGTTGTCGGCGCAGTCGCAGAGTGACCATCATTTTGAGGTGGCCAAACATTTGGACATATTTAATCAGATATATAAGAATCTGGAACTGCTCTATGTCGATACGCTCAACCCGAAGGAGACTATCGGCACAGGTATCAATGCGATGTTGCGCAGTCTGGATCCCTATACGGAATATTATGCCCAGGAGGATACCAAGGATCTGAAGATGATGCTCACGGGTAAGTATGCTGGTATAGGTTCATTGATACGTAAGCACCAGAAACTGGATCGCGTCGTCGTCGATGAGCCGTACGCCAATATGCCTGCCGCTGAAGTCGGACTGCAGAAGGGTGACATCATCCTGAGTATCGATGACTCGCTGATGATACATAAGGAGGTTGGTTACGTGAGTGACCATCTGCGCGGCGAGCCAGGCACGAGTTTTCTTTTGAAGGTGTTCCGTCCTTCCACGCAGAAGGAGATGAAGTTCAAGATTACCCGCAAGAACATCAAGTTGCCCGAACTTCCTTACTATGGCATGCGTGAGGGGAATATCGGCTATATCAACTTCAACTCGTTCACACAAGAGAGTAGCAAGGAGGTGCGCCGTGCCTTCGTCGATCTGAAGAAACAGGGTGCAACTTCGCTTATCTTCGACCTGCGCAATAATGGCGGTGGCTCGGAGGCAGAGGCTGTGAACATCGTGAACCTGTGGATTCCGAAAGGTGTCACCGTGGTAGAGAATCGCGGTAAGATAAAAGAGGCTTCGCGAACCTACAAGACGTTGTTGGAACCCGTAGATACTGTGATGCCCCTCATTGTTCTGGTGAATGGCGAGTCGGCCAGTGCCAGCGAGATTACCAGCGGTGCCTTGCAGGATCTGGATCGTGCCGTCATCTTAGGTACACGTACTTATGGTAAGGGTCTCGTCCAGATTCCCATTGACCTGCCTTACAATACTAATCTGAAGGTGACTACCTCGAAATATTATATCCCCAGCGGACGCTGCATCCAGGCCATCAACTATAAGCATACTGGTGGTGGATATCGTGAGCATATTCCCGATTCGCTGACCAAGGTGTTTTACACTGCCGCAGGTCGTGAGGTGCGCGATGGTGGTGGCATTAAGCCCGACGTGGAAGTGAAGTCAGACACTATACCTAACATCGCCTTTTATCTCTCAGCCAGTGGTCAGGACTCTACGGAAGTGATGTTCGATTATGTGGTTGATTACATCGCCAAGCATCCCACCATTGCACCTGCTGCTGAGTTCCATCTGACGGATGCCGACTGGGAGGAATTCAAGTCGCGTGTCATCAAGAGCGGTTTCACCTACGACCCCGTCAGCATGAAGCAGTTCGACCAGTTGGTGAAGACGGCTAAGTTTGAAGGCTACTACGATGAGGCGAAGGCGGCCTTCGACAATCTGAAGACCAAGTTGAACCATGACGTGGCATTCGACCTTGAAAAGCACAAGGATGTGCTGTTGCAGATTCTTGAGACTGACATCATTGCCGCCTATTACTATCAGGCAGGCAGCATCGATGCAGGACTCAATTACGATCCTCAGTTAAAAGAGGCTGAGAGAATTCTCAAGAACCCTGAGGAGTATCGCAAGTTGCTGGCTCCCCAGAAGCCCAAGGAGACTTCGTCAATCATCAAGATAGATCAGAAAAAGATTGAAAATATCTCCTTGAAACAGAGAAAAATAGAAATATTCAGTGCAATTTCATAAAAAACTTGAGAAATATTTGGTGGAATGGGGAAAAAGTAGTACCTTTGCACCCGTTCAGTGGAATGAGAGACCCGCAAGGGCCTCTCTTTTTCATTATTATTACAGTATATCGATGATTAATAAAGAGACAGTAAAAGCATTGGTGGAAGAGTGGTTGCAGGGCAACGACTACTTCCTGGTAGATGTTATCTTTGGTACAGATGACCGTATTGTGATTGAGATTGACCATGCCGATGGCGTGTGGATTGAAGATTGTGCCGAATTGAGCCGTTTCCTGCAGGAGCGCGTGGGTGATGATCTGGGCGACTATGAACTGGAAGTGGGCAGTGCTGGTATCGGTCAGCCGTTCAAGGTAGAACAGCAGTACATAAACCATATCGGTGACGAAGTGGAGGTGCTGGGTGCCGACGGCAAGAAGGTACAGGGCATCCTCAAGGAGGTCAGCGGACGTGAGTTCGTGCTGACCGTCAAGGAGAAGCAGACGGTAGAGGGCAAGAAGCGCCCCGTTCTCGTCGATGTCGATAAAACATATTCAATGGATGCCGTGAAGTACGCGAAGTATGTGCTGGCATTTAAGTAAAGGTAAGAAAGTAAAAAAGGTAAAATAAAAAATAAAGTAATGGCAATTAAAAAAGATGCGAAAGGCCCCTCGATGATCGAGACCTTTCAGGAATTTAAAGAGACGAAGAACATTGACCGTACCACACTTGTAAGCGTGCTGGAAGAGAGTTTCCGTAATGTCATCGCCAAGATCTATGGCTCGGACGAGAACTTCGATGTGATTGTAAACCCCGACAAGGGCGACTTTGAGATTCACCGTAACCGTGTGGTGGTAGCCGACGGAGAGGTGCAGGATGAGAACAAGGAAATTGCACTGAGCGAGGCTCAGGAGATTGAACCTGACTACGAAATCGGTGAGGAGGTGTCGGAAGAGGTAAACTTCCAGAAGTTTGGACGTCGTGCCATCCTGAACCTTCGTCAGACATTGGCTTCAAAGATTCTGGAACTGGAGCACGATTCTCTCTATCAGAAATATAAGGATCGCGTGGGTCAGGTGGTCAGTGGCGAGGTCTATCAGATTTGGAAGCGCGAGGTGCTGCTCATCGACGATGAGGGCAATGAACTCCATCTGCCGAAGGCTGAGCAGATTCCCAACGACAACTACCATAAGGGTGAGACCGTGCGCGCTATCGTGAAGGAGGTGCAGAACGAGAACAACAATCCGCGTATCATCCTCTCACGTACCAGTCCACTGTTCCTCGAGCGTCTGTTGGAGGCTGAGGTGCCTGAGATCAACGATGGTCTGATCACCATCAAGAAGGTGGCCCGTATGCCGGGCGACCGTGCAAAGGTGGCTGTGGAGAGTTACGACGAGCGTATCGATCCAGTAGGTGCTTGCGTCGGTGTGAAGGGTAGTCGTGTGCATGGTATCGTGCGTGAACTCTGCAATGAGAATATCGATGTAATCAACTATTCGAGCAACATCCAGTTGTATATTACCCGTGCACTGAGCCCTGCCAAGATCTCCAGCATCACCATCGATCAGGAGAACCACAAGGCTGAGGTCTATCTGGAGCCGGAAGAGGTGTCACTGGCCATCGGACGTGGTGGTATGAATATCAAGTTGGCTTCGATGCTGACAGAATTTACCATCGATGTCTATCGTGTCGTCAACGAGAGTGAGGCCGATGAGGATATCTATCTGGATGAGTTTGCCGATGAGATCGACCAGTGGGTCATTGACTCTATCAAGGCCATCGGTCTGGATACAGCCAAGGCTGTGCTGAACGCACCGCGTGAGATGCTGCTTGAGAAGGCCGACCTGGAGGAGGAGACCGTAGATCATCTGTTGGAAGTGCTCCGTTCGGAGTTTGAGTAAATTGTCAAATTGTAAATTGTCAAATTGTAAATTTAGATGGGAGTCAGATTAAATAAGGTATTAACAGAACTGAATATAGGTCTTCAAACGGCAGTTGATTACCTGAAGCATAAAAAGAGCCTGGGCGAGATCAAGGACGACGCCAATGTCAACACCAAGATCACCGATGAGCAGTATGAGGCGCTCGTCAAGGAGTTCAAGGGTGACAAGGACGTGAAGAAACGTGCCGACATGATCTTCCCCAAGAAGAAGGAGAAAGATAAGGAAAGGCCCAAGGAGCAGCCGAAGGTCGAGGTGAAGAAAGAAGAGCCCCGACAGGCTTTCACTCCATTGGGAAAGATTGACCTTGACAGTCTCAACGGCAAGAAGCCTGCATCAGCCAAGCCTGCTGCAGAACCTGCCAAGGAGACGAAGAAACCTGCACCTGCGGCTGCTGCCGAAAAGCCACAGGTAGGCGATGGTACGTCGGGAGTGAGTCCAGTGAAGGAGGCTGCGAAGCATGAGGAAGTCAAGCCAGAGTCGAAGCCTGAGCCAAAGGTGGAGAAAGTGGCCGAACCCGTCGAGGAGCCAGTAGTGGCAGAAGAGCCTGAACAGGCAGAGTCTGTCGAAGAGGTTGAGGTCTATAAGTTGAAGACTGAGAAGAAGGCTATGCCTAACCTCAATGTGGTGGGTAAGATTGACCTCGACTCACTGAACCAGAGTACGCGTCCGAAGAAGAAATCTAAGGAGGAGCGTCGTAAGGAGCGTGAGGAAAAACAAGCCCAACTGCATGCCAATACCAACGGCGAGAAGAAGAAGCGCGAGCGTATTCGTGGCGGTAAGGAGCGTGTGGATATTGAGGCTGCCGCCAACCAGGATAATGGCAATAATAAGAATAAGAACAAGAAGAACAAAGGCGGTAACCAGAACTTCCAGGATAATAATCAGCAACAAGGTGGCGGTAAGAACAAAAAGAAGAACCGTCCTGTGAAGTCTTTGGAGGTGGATGATGAGGCTGTAGCACGTCAGGTGAAAGAGACGCTGGCTCGTCTGACCTCGAAGAACCAGAACAAGAAAGGTGCCAAATATCGTCGTGAGAAGCGTGATGCCGTGGCTGAGCGCATGCAGGAGGAGATGGAGACACAGGCAGCAGAGAGCAAGGTGCTGAAACTGACTGAGTTTGTGACCGTCTCGGAACTCGCAACGATGATGAATGTCGGTGTCAACCAGGTCATCGGTACCTGCATGAGCATTGGTATCATGGTGTCCATCAACCAGCGTCTGGATGCTGAGACCATCAATATCGTCGCTGAGGAATTCGGATTCACCACAGAATATGTGAGTGCTGAGGTGCAGAACGCCATCACTGAGGAAGAGGATGATGAGAATGATCTGGTGACTCGTGCGCCGATTGTGACGGTGATGGGTCATGTCGATCATGGTAAGACATCTCTGCTCGACTTCATCCGCAACACCAATGTGATTGCTGGTGAGGCTGGTGGTATCACACAGCACATCGGTGCCTACAACGTGGAGTTGAAGGATGGTCGTCAGATTACTTTCCTCGATACGCCAGGTCACGAGGCATTTACCGCCATGCGTGCCCGTGGTGCTCAGGTGACGGATATTGCCATCATCATCATCGCTGCCGACGACAGCGTGATGCCTACTACCAAGGAGGCTATTGCCCATGCTCAGGCTGCCAACGTGCCGATGGTGTTCGCCATCAACAAGATTGATAAGCCAGGTGCCAACCCCGATAAGATTCGTGAGGATCTGGCCAATATGAACCTACTCGTTGAGGAGTGGGGTGGTAAGTACCAGTGTCAGGAGATCAGTGCCAAGAAAGGTATGGGTGTCGATGAACTGTTGGAAAAGGTACTGCTTGAGGCTGAGATGCTTGACCTGAAGGCTAATCCTAACCGCAAGGCTACGGGTAGCATCATCGAGTCGTCACTCGACAAGGGTCGTGGTTATGTATCTACCGTCCTCGTGTCAAACGGTACCCTGAAGATTGGCGACATCGTGGTGGCTGGTACCAGTTATGGTCGTATCAAGGCCATGTTCAACGAACGTAACCAGCGTATCGAGGAGGCAGGTCCTGCAGAGCCCGCCATCATCCTCGGTCTGAACGGTGCGCCTACGGCTGGTGACTCCTTCCACGTGATGGAGACAGAACAGGAGGCCCGTGATATCACCAACAAACGTACACAGTTGCAGCGTGAACAGAGTCTCCGTACCACGAAGACTCTCGGTCTTGACGATATCTCGCACCGTATCGCTCTGGGTGAGTTCCACGAGTTGAACATCATCGTGAAGGGTGATACCGACGGTAGTATTGAGGCATTAAGTGACTCGTTCATCAAACTCTCTACCGAGAAGGTGCAGGTGAATGTCATCGCCAAGGCTGTGGGACAGATTTCCGAGAATGATGTCATGCTGGCTTCGGCTTCCGATGCCATCATCGTCGGCTTCCAGGTGCGTCCTTCTGCTGATGCCCGTCGTGCTGCTGAGCGTGAGGGTGTCGAGATCAACACCTATTCGATCATCTATGATGCCATCGACGAGGTGAAATCGACCATGCAGGGTATGCTCGA
>Ga0310690_10012493_pt1 | contig 10420 bp, 7 predicted proteins | sample AusTroGonzalo_MG_2_FD_207661 | JGI IMG/M metagenome (GOLD analysis project Ga0310690, IMG submission 207661) | Bovine rumen microbial communities from tropical cattle in Woodstock, Queensland, Australia - Gonzalo_04 (v2) (version 2) | ecosystem: Host-associated > Mammals > Digestive system >...
ATCGCTTCGATCAATTCGGCTTTGTTCATGGTATAACATCCTTTCAAGTTTTGTTTTTGCGACGGACATCGCCCATCACTGTTGTTATTGTAACATGTTTGTTCACAAAATGCAATAGCATTCCGTAAAAAAATCTCATTTTTTTGCTTTTTTTGTCAGTTTTTTCGCCTGTTTCCACAGAATGTCGAGGTTTTCGGGGGTCATATCGGCCATATCCTGCCCTTTTTCGGCGGCCAGCGCCTCGACGGCGGCAAAGCGATCGATGTATTTATCGGTGGCGGCAGAGAGCGCCTGCTCGGGTTCGACGCCCGCTTTTCTGGCGAGATTGGCGGCGGCGAACAGCAGATCGCCGATCTCCTCGGCCACGGCGTCGGGGTCGGCGGCGGCCAGCGCCTCGTCGACTTCGGTCATCTCTTCGTGGGTCTTATCGAGCGCGGAGGCGACGTCCGGAAAATCGAGCACGTCTGATTTTTTGCCCACTTTGGCCGCCCGCATCAGCGCGGGGAGCTGGCGCGGGATGGCGCGCAGTTTATCGGTGCGGGTCACGCGGCTCTTTTCTTCGCTTTTGATCTTATCCCAGTTGGCGAGCACCTCGGCGCTGTCGCTGACTTTGATCTGCCCGAACACGTGGGGGTGACGGTGGATCAGTTTTTTACAGATGCCGTCGGCGACCTTGTCGAAATCGGCGCGGCCGGCCTCCTCCTCCATGCGGGCGTGCATGGCGACCTGCAGCAGCACGTCGCCGAGTTCCTCGCAAAGCAGGTCGGGGTCTTGTTTGTCGATGGCCTCGATGACCTCATACGTCTCTTCGATAAAGTCGTTGCGAATGCTCTCGTGCGTCTGTTCCCTGTCCCACGGGCATCCGCCGGGCAGGCGCAGGATCTCTACTATTGTGATCAAGTCCGCCGCCGTGTATGCGTTCTTTTGCAGCAGGGCGGCCATTTTTTCGTCTCTTGTCATGGTGAACTTCCTTTCTTTTATCGGGGTCGGGCAAAAGGCGGCAGAGATACCGCCCGCCCGGCAGAGCGAGCAGGTCTTCGCGCGCGGCCGCGCCGATGCGGAGCGCAAACGGAAAATAGATCAGAACGGTCAAGGCGAACGCCGGAAAAAAGCGCGTGACCCCACCGGGCAAAACAAAGTAAAGCAGTATGCCGCCGCCCACCGCCGGCACGGCCGCGAAAAGAGGCGGCAGCAGGCGCACGGCGGCGTGCGACAGCACCGGCAAAAGGCGCGACAGGCACAGCAGTTCCGCAACCAATACGGTCACGGTGCAGACGAGGGTACTGACGGGGGCGGCCGTGACGCCGATGCGCGGCAGCAACAGCCACTCGAAAAGCAGTTTTACGCCCGCGCCCGCCGAGAGCGCGACCACGGGGATACCGGGGCGACCGGCGGCCTGCAGGGCGGCGGCCGTGAGCGTCAGAAACGACGCGGGCAACACCGAGAGCGCGAGGTAAGAAAGCAGCGGCGCCGCCACGGCGACGGCCTCTGTCTGTCCCCTGTAAATGAGCGTCAGCACGGGCCCCGCAAACGCCGAAAGGCCGAGTGCGGCCGGCAGCGCGAGAAAGGCGGTCAGGCGCCACGCCGACGACCACGCAGACAGCGCGCCCGCCTTGTCGCCGCGGGCGAACGAGGCCGACAGCAGCGGCGCGAGCGAGAGCGATACGGGTGTCAGAAGCGCGGGGACCAGATTATAAAGCGGCACGGCCAGATTGCCGTAACTGCTGTAAAGCGCGAGCGCAACGCCCTCGGTATAACCGGCGCGCAAAAGGCCCGACGGGATGACGAGCGTATCGACCAGGGAGAGAAAACTCATGACCGAGGCGCTGACGGTGATGGGCAGCGCCACACGCAAGAGCGAGGCGAGCACCTGCCGCACGGTCGGCACGGGCCCTTTGGCGGGCGTGCGATCGCGGCGGGCGCGGGCGGCGACCGTCAGCAAACAAACGCCGAGAAACAGCGCCGAGAGCAACAGGCCCGCGGTGATGCCGAGCACCGCCGCCGCGGCCACATGGGGCGTATCCAACCCCCGCCGTTTGGCCGCCAGCGCGAACAGAAGACCGAAGGTCAGTTTGCCGACCGACTCCGCGATCTCGGAGACGGCGGTGGGAATCATGTTGTGCCGCCCCTGAAAATAGCCCCGCGCGCCGCCGCAGAAGGCGGCCAGCAGCAAGGCGGGCGATATGGCCGCAAGGCAGGCGGCCGCTCCCGGCTGCGAGAGCGCCGCGGCGAGCGGCTTTGCAAAAAAGAAAAGCGCCGCCGCGCCGGCGAAACCCAGCGCGGAAAAGACGGCGAGCGACGCGAAAAAGACGCGGCGCACGGCCGCACGGCCGCCCGTGACACGCGAAGCCGCCGTCTGCAGCGCCAACGCCGCGGGCAAGCCCGCGGCGGACAGCACGAACAGCAAGGTATAGACGTGGTAGGCGGAGAGAAAATGCGCCATGCCCCCGACGCCCACGATGGAGAGGAGCGGCACCTTGTAAAATAAGCCCACTACCTTGGAAAAAAGCAAGGCGGGCGTTAAGATCAAGGCGCCGCGCAGCAGTTTTGCGGAATGTTCCCGCGACAACAGTGTTCACCTCGCAACGGGAACAATGCGTCAGATCAGCCCCTGCTCCCGGTAGAATGCAAGGATCTGATCCAGTTGGCCGTGCCCCGCGTCGCCCGCCAGGTACTCGTAGGGATACTTGGGGTTGGCGATGCGGCGGATGACCGACTTTTTGCCGGAGAGAGGCGGCTCGTAGGCCACCAGCTTGGTGACGGCGCCCGCGCCGGCCGCGATGATGGAATGGACTTCTTCCATCATGTAGATGTTATAAAGCCCTTCCGTTCCCTCTTTGGCAAAGCCCACGTTTTCGAAGTTGCCCACCATGTTCTTCTGCCGGTACATATAGTACGGCACATAGCCGGACTCGGCGGCGCGCAGCTGCGAATAGTCCACGCACTTGCCGGCGTCGCCGCCGCGCAGGTTATAGACCCGGTTGCCCTGCCGCAGAATTTCGGCGGCGCGTTTGACGCAGAAAGTGTGCACGGTGATGTTCTCCGGCGCAAGGCCGAGGATCGCCTCGATGGTGGCCGAAAACGTGCCGAAGTCGTCCCCCGGCAGGCCCACGATCAGATCGGTGTTGATACACTGTATGCCGGAACGCCGCGCAATATCATAGGCGTGGTAAAAATCGGCCACGGTATGGCAGCGGCCGATGCCCTGCAGCACGCCGTCGCACAGCGTCTGCGGATTTACGCACACACGCGTCACGCCCGCGTCGCGCGCTACGGCCATTTTTTCGGCGTCGATGGTGTCGGGACGGCCGGATTCCAGCGTGAATTCACCGAGCGTCGAGACGTCCGTGCTCTCGCCGATGACAGAAAGCAGCGAGCGCAGCTGATCGGCCGTCAGGATCGTGGGCGTGCCGCCGCCGATATAAATCGTGCGCACGTGCAGGCCCATGTCGCGGATGAGCGCGATTTTTTCGCGGATCTCACGTTCGAGCAGGGGCAGATAGTCGGGGATGAGTGACAGCAGCCGCTTGGACGTATAGGAGACGAAAGAACAGTAAGAGCAGCGGGTGGGACAGAACGGAATGGAGATATAAACGCTGCAATCCCGCCGGTCGGGGTCGCCGATGATGCGCTGTTCATACAGCGCCACGTCGGTGGCGAGCGCCGCTTTTTTGGGGATGACCATATAATCGGAGGCCAGAAGACGGCGCACGCGCGTCTTGCTGACGCCGCGCAGCAAAAGATCGGTCGCGACCTTGGAGGGGCGCACGCCCGTCAGCATGCCCCACGAGGGGCGGTAATGCACCAGTTCACCCGCCGTTGCGAGCACCACGTGCCCGACGGCGATCTTGGCCGTGCGTTCGGCGGTCAGGTCTTCGCGGGCGGCCACGGTGCGGGAGCTTTCTGCCCGCTTGCCGCCCCGGGTCAGCACGGCGTGCGCCGCGGCCCCGTTCGCGTCGGTCTTCACCGAGACTTCCATGCACCCGCCGCCGTCGTCTTCATCGGTGTATTTTTCGCCCGGGAAAAAGATCATGCACAGCGTTTGCACATAGTAGGGGTTAATACCCGTAACACGCAGTTTCATGCCCTTTCTCCTTTCTTTTTCAGCGCGTCGCTCTCCATGACGAGCGTCACGGGCCCGTCGGCGGCGAAATCGATGCGCATGTGCGCGCCGAAGCGGCCCGTTGCCACGCGGTCAACGCGCTCGCGCACCCGCGCAATAAAATATTCGTAGAGTTTTTCAGCCATGGCGGGGTCGGCCGCGCCGAAAAAATCGGGGCGGTTGCCGTGGCGGTAGTCGCCGAGAAGCGTAAAGTTGGAGACGACCAGCAAAGAGCCGCCCACGTCGAGCACGGAACGGTTCATGCGGCCCGCCTCGTCGGAAAAGATGCGGCAGTTCACCGCTTTGGCGGCAAGCAGATCGGCGTCATGTTCCGCGTCGCCCGCGGCCACGCCGAGCAGGAGCAAAAGCCCCTCTCCGATTTCGCCGACCGTCTCTTCATCGACCGTGACGGCGGCGTTTTTGACCCGTTGCAATACCAGCGTCATGAGTACCCCCGCGTGATGTCGATCACGTCGTTGAGCGCCTTTAAGCGCGAAACGATGGAGTGATAGTGCTCGACGTTCTTGCAACTGATCTTGAGATTGATGATGAGCCGGTCGTCGCTCTTTTTCTGGGTGTTGACCTGCAGCAAAAGGACTTTCATATCGGCCAAGGCCGTGGTGACGTCGGCCAACACGGTGAGCGTGGCGTAAGCGTGGATCTGCACCAACGCCTCATAGACGTCGGAACTCGTCTCGCGCGCGTCTTTCTCCCAGTGCGCCTCGACCCAGCGCGCCATATATTCCGGTCGCTGCATGGCGGCGGTGACGTTGGGGCAATCGACCTTGTGGATGGAGATGCCGAATCCTTTTGTGATGAAACCGATGACCCCGTCGCCGGGCAGCGGGTTGCAGCACTTGGCGAACTTGACCTGACAGCCGCGCTCGCCGTCGACGACGATGCCGCCGTTGCTGCGCAGATGTTTCGGCTTGTCGGAGATTTTGATCTGCCCCGCCTCGGTGGGCTGCGGCGTGGGCTCCGGCCGCACGACTTTGTCAAATTCCTCGCGCAGACGCGCGGCGATCTTGGAGACGGATATGCCGCCGTAGCCGATGGTGTTGTAGAGGTCGTCTGCCGAGGCGTAGCCGATGCGCGCCGCCGTGGCGGCGACGATCTCCTGCCGCTGTGCCTCGGTCGAGGTGCGGCCGTATTTTTTCATTTCCAGTTCGACGGCTGCGCGGCCGACCAGAATGTTGTCGGGCCGTTTTTCCTTTTTGAACCACTGCCGGATCTTGGTGCGCGCCTCGCCCGTTTTGACGATGTTCAGCCAGTCGCGCGACGGGCCTTTGGAGGCGTTGGAGGTGATGATCTCGACGATCTCGCCGTTTTGCGGCACCCGGTCGATGGAGACGATGGAGCCGTTGATCTTGGCGCCCACCATCTTGTTGCCGACCGCCGAGTGGATGGCGTAGGCAAAGTCGATGACCGTGGCGCCCTGCGGCAGCGAGATGACGTCGCCTTTGGGGGTAAAGACGAAGGTTTCGTCCTGAAAAATGTCGGTTTTGAAGGTGTTGATGAACTCGTCCGGGTCGCGCGTCTCGTTCTCGTTTTCGAGCAGGCGGGAGACCCATTCGAGTTTTTTATCCATATCCTCTTTGCTCTGCGCGCCGGATTTGTACTTCCAGTGCGCGGCGATGCCGTATTCGGCGATCTCGTGCATCTCGCGGGTGCGGATCTGCACCTCGAAGGGAATGCCGTAACGACCGATGACGGTGGTGTGGAGCGAGCGATAGAGGTTGGGCTTCGGCGTGGAGATATAGTCCTTGAAACGGCCCGGGATGGATTTATACATCTCATGGATGATGCCGAGCACGGTATAGCATTCGAGTTCCGTCTCGACGATGACGCGCAGGGCGTAGAAGTCGTAGATCTCGTCGAAACTCTTATGCTGGGTATACATCTTTTTGTAGATGCTGTAAACGGATTTGATACGCCCCTCGAGCGTGAAAGGAATGTTGTTCTCGCGCAGTTTTTTATCGACCTCGCTGCGGGTCTGCTCGACGAAGTCGGTGTGGCGGCCGTAGCGCTGTTCCACATCGGCTTTGACCTCGGCGTAGCCGTAGGGGTCGAGGTATTGCAGACTCAAATTCTCCAATTCCTGCTTGATGCGCTGCATGCCGAGGCGGTGTGCGAGCGGCGCGTAGACGTGCATGGTCTCGAGCGCCGTGATGCGCTGTTTATCGACGGGCTTGGCCGACAGCGTGCGCATGTTGTGCAGACGGTCGCAGAGTTTGATAAAGATGACGCGCACGTCCTTGGACATGGCGAGCAGCATTTTGCGCAGGGTCTCGATGTGGGCTTCCTCTTTGTTCTCGACCTGCAGAATGACGATCTTGGTCAAGCCGTCGACGAGCAGGGCCACGTCGTGGCCGAAACGCTTTTCGATGTCTTTGATGTTGGTCTTGTCCTTGCAGTCCTCCACGGTGTCGTGGAGCAGGGCGGCGCAGATGGAATCGGAGTCAAGACCGAGGCCCGCCACGATCTCTGCCACGGCGATGGGATGCGAGATATAGGGCTCGCCGCTCTGCCGGAACTGGCCCGCGTGGAGTTCGGCGGCATAGTTATAGGCGTCTTTGATCTTTTCGATGTTGTAGTTGTTGCCGGAGCCGGACAGCATTTCAAGCAGCCGAGATATATCGGTATGCACACCTTCGGCGGTCATAGGGTCTTTGCTCCTTTCTCTCCGGTGCGGCAGCGGCGTTTCAACTGACGCAGGACGGAGGATTTTTCGATATTGGTCTTGGCGCGGTGGTTGTAAATTTCAAAGCGGTAGCCGCCCTCGGTCTCCTCAACGCCGCAGATGTTCAGCTCGCGGAAGATCTCGATGACGTATTTGAGACAGACGTAGCCGACGGGCCGCGGCGCATCCAGATTGACGAGCGTCAGCAGCGACGCCTCCGAGAAGAAACAGCGCTCGGCGCGGGCAGCGTTCTGCAGCACGCGATAAACGCGGGCAAAATCGTCGCGTTCGGGCACGATGCCCTCCTCCGGGTCAAAGTATGCGCCGGCGCGCACCTCGGCGTAGCGGCGGCGGCCCGCCGTCAACGCGTCGGATAGAACGGCGGACGAGCGAACGTCGCGGGCCCGCAGCTGTACCTCGGGCATGTCGCGGTATTCGCCCACGTCCATCTCGACGAGCAGATCGACGCGGTCGCCCGCATCGAACGGAAAGCGATCGCGCGGCGTGCCGAAACACATGACGCTGACCGAACGACGCCCGTCGGAGACGAGCAGTTGCAGATGCTTGCCGCCGGAGCGTTCGAGCACGCGGGTGACGACAAGATCGGGCAGGATGAATTGCGGTTTGGGATTGGCCACGCCGAACGGTTCCAACTGCTGCAGATCCTCTGCCACCGAGACGGTGACGTCGTCGAGCGACAGGGTAAGGTCTGCCGTTTCGGTTATGGGCAGACCGCCGGCCGGCAGATAGTCGGCGGCATACGCGTTGATGCGGCGGCGGAAGTCGTCGATGCGGTCGCGCCGCACCGTCAGCCCCGCGGCCAACTCATGCCCGCCGAAGCGTTCGAGCAGGTCTTCGCAGGCGATGAGCGCCCCCACCAGATTAAAGCCGGGCACGCTGCGACCCGAACCCTTGCCCCGGTCGTCGGGGCTCTCGAACCCGCGGGTGTTGCCGTCGAACGAAATGAGGATGGCGGGACGGCCGTAGCGCTCGGTAAGGCGGGACGCCACAATGCCGATGATGCCCTGCGGCCAGCTGTCGTCGCCGAGTACGATCACGTGGGCGTGCTCTTCTTCGGGCTCTTTTTCAATGCGGTCGAGCGCCTGATCGACGATGCGGTTTTCTTCGGCCTGCCGGCGGCTGTTGAGCTCGCACAGTTCCCTTGCTTTGGCGCGCGCCGTCTCCGGCTCGTCTGCGAGCAGCAGTTCGGCGGCGAGCGTCGCGCTTTGCATGCGGCCGGCCGCGTTCAGACGCGGGGCTAATGTAAAACCGATGTAGGATGCGGTGATCTTGCGCCGCACGGGGCGGGCGTCGCCCGCGGAACGACCGGCGGCCTCCTCGATGAGAGCGGAAATGCCGAGACGCACGGTGGCGGGATCGGCGATCAGGCCGAGACCCTTTTTGACGATAAGGCGGTTCTCGCCGCACAGCGGCATGACGTCGGCGACCGTGCCGACGGCCACGAGATCGGCGTAAGCGTTGCTCACGTCCCGCACGGCCTCTGCGACGTTTTTACCCTGTTCCCGCGCCTCGGCCACGGCATAGGCGACCGCCAGTTTATACGCCACGCCCACGCCCGCGAGATCGCGGAAGGGATAGTCGCAGTCGGGGCGATGCGGGTTGACGACGGCAACGGCCTCTGGCAGCGGCAGGCGGCATTCGTGGTGGTCGGTAATGATCATATCCACGCCGAGTTGTGCCGCGCGGGCGGCCTCGTCGTTGGCGGTGATGCCGGTATCGACCGTGAGCAAAAGGCCGACGCCCTGCCCCGCCAGCTGTTCGATGACGTCGGCAGAAAGGCCGTAGCCCTCTTTGTCACGGCAGGGGATGTAGTAGGAGACGTCTGCGCCGCGGCGGCGCAAAAAGAGATATAAAAGGCAGACGGACGTCACGCCGTCCACATCGTAGTCGCCGTAAATGACGATGCGCTCGCCCGTGCGCACGGCTTTGGCAAGGCGCGCGACGGCGCGATCCATATCCCGCATGAGAAACGGGTCGCAGAGCGGTACGTCCTCACAATGGATAAAGGCCCGCACTTTTTCGGCCGTGTCGTATCCGCGGCCGGCGAGCAGGCGCGCGACAACGGGTTCAAGTCCCGTTTGCGCGGCCAGAAGACGGGCGGCGGCAGGGTCGGCAGATGCGGCCGGGCCTGGCGCCCAGATTTTTTGTTTTTCACCGAAAATCATAGTATGCAAAAATCCTTTCCGTCCACGCAGCCCCATCTGCCGACGGCGCGGAAAAACGATCAACAAATATAAAAATCAGTCGGCGCGTTTGACGATCTCGACGATCGCGGCGTCACGGCGACGGGCGATGCCGAACTTGGAATACAACGCCAGCGCGACGAACGCGGCCGCGAACAGGCCGAGCGCCGTAAACAGCCCGCCCCGCTCGGTGCCGAACGCGGCGCGGCCGATCAGGTAACCGGCTATGGCCAAAAGGAGCGGCGCGACAAAAACGAGAAACGCGTATAGCAGCACGCGGCCCGAGGCGGTCTCGACCGTGACGGTGTCGCCCACGGCGGCGCCGAGCGCGTTGTCGGCGCGGTTTTCGAGTTCTGCTTTGCCGCCGAGCAGTGTACAGACCGAGCAGTTGCCGTCGGCGGCTTTGTGGCAACCCTCGCAGGCGGCGCGTCGGCTGACGCGGACGGTGGCGCTGCCGTCTTCATGCACGGCGGTCACGACGGCGGTGATTCTCATGTTTCTTTCCTTTCCGGCGCAAAGCGCGCCATCACGGCAAGGGCGGTGCGCAGGCCGTCGAGCGCGGCGCTGGTGATGCCGCCGGCATAGCCCGCTCCCTCGCCAACGGGATAGATCAAACGTGTGCCCGCCGCCGTGCGGTCTTCGCCGCGCAGGATGCGCAGGGGCGACGAGGTGCGCGTTTCAACGCCCGTCAGCACCGCCGCGGGGTCGGCAAAACCGCGCAGTTTGCGGTCGAATGAGTAAAGGCCGTCGGTAAGGCCGCGGATGACGAAATCGGGCAAAAATGCGGCAAGATCGGCCACCCGGACGCGGCCGCCGCCGTAGGTGGGCAAAACGGTCGAGGGCGCGGTGCCGCGAAAACCGCCGAGAAAGTCGCCCACCGTTTCGACCGGCGCGACATAATCGCCGCCGCCCGCGGCGTAGGCGGCTCTTTCGAGTTCGCGCTGAAAGGCGACGGCGCGGGAGACGTCGCCTCCCACGTCGGCGGGATCGACGGTGACGGCCAGCGCCGCGTTGGAGTTGACCCCGTCGCGGGCATGGTAACTCATGCCGTTGACCACCACGCCGCCCTCTTCGGAGGCGGCGGTGACGACCTCGCCGCCGGGGCACATGCAAAACGTATAGACGCCGCGGGGGCCCGTGGTGTCGGAGAGAGCGTATTCGGCCGGACCGAGGGCGGGATGCCCCGCAAAACGGCCGTAAAGCGCACGGTCGATATCTTCGCGCCGGTGCTCGATGCGCACACCGACCGAAAAGGGTTTCGGCGCCAGCATAAGACCGCGCCGGGCAAAGAGCGAAAAGGTGTCGCGCGCGCTGTGCCCCACGGCGAGGATGAGCGCGCCCGCCTCGAACGTACCGCGGGTCGTTCTGACCGTAACCGTGTCGCCCCGCTCTTCGAAATCGTCCAGTCGGGTGCGATAAAGCACGCGGCCGCCG
>Ga0310690_10012494_pt1 | contig 10420 bp, 8 predicted proteins | sample AusTroGonzalo_MG_2_FD_207661 | JGI IMG/M metagenome (GOLD analysis project Ga0310690, IMG submission 207661) | Bovine rumen microbial communities from tropical cattle in Woodstock, Queensland, Australia - Gonzalo_04 (v2) (version 2) | ecosystem: Host-associated > Mammals > Digestive system >...
GTGTTTTTTATAACATCAAAACAAACATTTACATTCATTTCTTGGCACAATCTATCACAAACACTATTTAGATTTACCTTACTAAAAAAGGGCATATTTACTGAGTCATGACCTGATTTTGTAATAATCGCATAAACTAAATCATAATCTCTTGCTTTATTAAATGAAAAGGCATTGCCTTTTATTTTACTAATTTTTCTTTCGGCATTACCTAAAAATACTTTATCCTTTATCAATAACTGCATAGAAACTAATCCTTGAGAAAATAAATGGCTTAGCACGCTTGACCCTGAATATTTTTTCACATGAATTATTTTTTTGTTAACTTCATCTAGCAAATCACAAACTTCAATCTTACTATTTCCGCCTCCATATTGTATCTCTTTCTTATCCATACAAATTAAATTTTTCTGTTGGGCCATTTCCATGTTATAGCTATCTTCATTTGAAAAGCTACATTCAATAAATTCTATGCCAGATTTGTTATTAAAAAATTCGCTAAATTTTTGATTCGTCTCAGTTCTAAAATCTTTATTAACCTCATACCAATTTTTATCAATCAACATGAAAGTTCTTGTCTGACCACCATAATTTAATTCAATCTCAGCATTTAAGCATTGGAAGGCATCCCACTCATATAGAGAATCATTTCTTTGGGCATCCTTAGCATATATATGATTCTGTTTCAATGTATTAATATTAAATGGTTTATCTTTACTCTTTAAGTAGTTTCTGTATTCAATGAGATCTAAATCTTCAACTAACTTATTTTTATCGCGACCATAATAAAAACCTGCTATTTCTTCCCATTTGATGATTACAGGTACAGCAAACCATATCTTTTCATTCTCATCTGTTATTTTCTGTAGTTGATTGTCTAATTCTGAGTTCAATCTTTCTACAAGAATACTGTCATTTCTAATATATGAAACATTATCAATCCATCCAAACCCCTTTTTCTTATATTTTTCAGAATTATAAGCAGCTCTTACTAATTTTAAAATCTTATCGATGTTTTGTATGTCCGCTTTAGCTGAAACAGAAAATCCATTTGTTCCTGTTATTGTTTTTCCTATTAAGTTGATAAAAATTTTATCGCGCTCGTTCTTATCATCCAAACTACCGGTAATTCCTGTTAATATATCTGTTTGATAATCAAGATTAAAATCTATTTGCGAACCTTTTTTAGATAATTGTTGGCTAGTTTGTTTCGGAGAAGAAGATATATCATACTTAGATAATTTTCTAAGACTAGTATCTTCCGATATTAGATTAAGTACGCACTTTAAACCAAAATTAGGCATATATGAATCACTTTTTAACATATGAATTCCTGTCCCAAATGGTATTGCGAACATATGCTTCCCTTTTGAATCTTCAAACTCTCTTATAAATACAGCTTGAGATGAAGCAGTGTTGAAAATATTTAACTTATGTTCAATTCCATCTTCATCTTTATACGAAGTTACTAGACTTTGTTTAAAAAATCCCTGTACCCAGTCTGGCTCACGAATATGTTTAGGCTTATAATAAAGAATTCCCTCCTCAAATCGAAATTTTTTATAATTCTCTGGATCATCCTTAAATACATCAGTTATTGTTTTGGAAGGTTTTATATAGTATATATTTAACTTGTTTCTTTCAGTCATCTATTAGTTCCGGTAACAACAATCTTCTTTAATATAGCTAGGATTTTAATTTTAAAATATCAATAGATAAACCTAAAGAATCCTTTAAAATATCAAAAAAAATCATTATAACCTGGTCCGTGTATTGCACGCTCACTCCAGCCACAGTTCAAAAAGGACGAGAAATCGTCCTTTTTTCTTTTATTTACAAGCATTTAACCTGGTTCGAATGTTTGATATAAAATAAGCCATACCCCGGATAATCTTCGAACTAATTTTATTGAGAAGATAATAAAATCAATAAGTTAAGTTCGAATAACATCCAGCCACCCTTATAATCACGGTATCTGCACGGTGTTTCTGTCCGGGCGGCAAGATATAACGCTCATTTCATCGTTTCTGAAAACAAGAGCGACACAATCATCTATCGACCATCCGCTAATATTCATTTCTTTGAGTTTAAGATTAATTCTTCTTTTTTCATCGGCGGATAATTGGTTGTAATGCGGTACGCCAAAGCCCTTAACCCAAGATAACCCCGGCAAAATATCTAAATCATTGATATCGATAATATCATCCATATTATCATAATATTCAAACCAACAAATGGCGCCGGCCGAAATCCCCGCTATAACTATCCCTTTTTCGTATGCTTCATACAACATCTTATCCACACCCAACCGTCGCCACACCCGCAGCATGTTGGTGGTATCGCCACCCCCCACATAAATAATGTCGGCAGCCATGATTTTATGCCGAATTTCGTCTGCCGACAAGGTCGTATTCACCAAATTTAACGGATCCACTGAACCACATCCCAACCGGTTTAAGAAATGCTCTCTGATAACCTCCAGATATGTCGTTTTATCGCGAGATGCAGTTCCGATAAAAAGTAATTTCGGATGCGTTTTTCCCGATGCTTCCACAATAAACCGATCTATTTTGGTTGTTTCTATATCTGTTTGATGCGCAGAACCGTCCGGCAGGATTTCGATCCTTCCGATTTCCCCGCCACCGACAGCTATGATAATTTTATCCATATAATTCTCCTTTGTTTCTTGAATTTCTAGCACACAAAAAGATTTTTTTCAACGTTAACTTTCAACTCGGGGATTGATTTTTTGTTAAAAGGATTTTCTCCTGCCTGAAATAAAAAAGCCCGACTGAACACCGAGCTTTTTTAAACATAAAATTTATTTTTCAAATTATTTCTTCAATTTTGCATAAATGGTTAAAATGGCCGCTATGGCAATGGCGATAGACACAATTTGACCAATATTTGCCGGCAATTTTTCCAAGAAATTATAACCGAAAGCCATCAGGCCATAGTTTAACGCTCCGATAACAACCAACCAATAACTAATGACATTTAACATATTTTATTCCTTTCATATAAAAAGATTGCAACCACACAGACAGATTACATTCTTATCAATAAATTCCAATTCATATTTTCATCTTATGAACCGGAAATTTCGACAACTGCGCGGCTGATTTTTCTTTAGAAAAGTTTTCCAAGCAGTCTTTTGGTGTTTATCAGGAAGAGCCGTTTGATGTTGAGTGGCTGTTTGATAAAGACGTGGCAAGCGAGGCCGCAAAATACATCTTCCACCCGACGCAAGAAATGACTTTTAATAAAGATGGCACGCTAACAGTTAAATTCCATGCCGGTGGCGCAAGAGAAATGGATTGGCACCTTTATACTTGGGGCAAACACGTCAAAGTCATCAAACCAAAAGACTTTAACAAACGCAAAGTTTGGAAAGATTAAGCAACCCAATTCGGTTTACTATTCACGTCATATTTATCTTGTTTGTTTGAAAAAATTTGCTAAAATGAATCGCAATGAAATTTCTTAAAGGATCAGATTGATGATAAATATTTGTCGTATAGATCGTCGAAGCGACCATACGCGTTTTTACCTGTTCGGATTAAAATTGATAAGCTTTAGAACCGGCTTATTTGATTTATCTTATATTCGCAGGATGGAAACATCGTATGTTCGCGACATCAAAATATTTAAGTTTCTTTCACAAAACAAGCCGGCATTTTCAACATTGATTTTAGGTTCATCACACGCCCGCGATGACTTTGTTTGTGATGAGCAATCGTTTAATCTGTCGGGCGCATCACTTGACCTATACCGCATATATCATCTTTATCTGTGGGCTATGAAAAACAATCCTTCTTTTGTTCAAAACGTCATCGTCTTTTATGATGTGTTTTCGCCGGGACTGCAACTCGAAAAAACAAAACACGCTTTGCGGTGTGTGCCCTATAAGCTTTTTTACCAAATTCCTTATGCTTTTGAACTTACCGCAGAAACTGTAAAAAAAGAAAAAAGCTTTATCAAAAAACTCAAAAAAGCATACGATAAAATGCCGGCAATAGAAAGCTTTTATCGTGGAAATGCCGAACAAGTTCAATATCCGGAAGGCTCTGAAGGAATTCAAAAAAAAGTTGAAGGCCACCTAAAAAACAACACGCGCTGCAACAATCAAACCAAATATATCGAAAAATTTGCTAAAGAAACACAAAAACGAGGGCAAAATTTATATGTTATTACGCCACCCTACAGATCGGATTATTCATCGCTGTTGCCACCTTATGAAACACTTTTTGCAGAACTTTTACAAGTCCTGCAAAAAAATCCGAACGTGATTTTACTTAATTTTCAAAATGATACTGATTTTGATGACACAGACTTTTACGATGCTGATCATTTAAACAATAAAGGAGCCCTCAAACTGACGGAAAAAATCAAAACACACCTTTAATACTCATGAAACAACATTTAAACGCATATCCCAACACGGCCTTTGTTTCAAAACAAAACACCACTGTTTTAAATTTACAGCCTAAAATTCCGTGTAAGGGTTTGAATTTGTTATACAGTCAAAATGTTATTGAATACGAATAGAATCAACATCAATTTTGGTCGGCTCAAACATCTCTTTGTCAAGCTCACCGAAAATTTCTATTGTATCTTCGGGCGTCACCTTTCTGCCAGCCCAATCTTCGTCATCAATTTCAACAATGACTTCCGCCGTTCCGTCTGTAAACGTATATTTTTCATCGCCCAAGCTGTTAACAATGTGCCCTTTTAACACAACTCTTGAATTATCGTGCAAATTTAAGGCTTGCTTGACCGTTATCGGTGCAGTGTTAAAACCTGACGGACCTTCAAAACCACCGCCGAATTGAGCATAAGACATATTTGCAAAAACACACGTTGCAAACAACACGAAAAGCATTTTTTTCATTTATTTTCTCCTATAATCCTAATTTAGGACCAAGGTCAATATAGCAAACAATATTCTTTTTAACGAGAAAAAAATTAAAACAATGCTCTTTAAAGTGTTTTTTGCTTATAAAACACCCTCGTGTTTGAGAAGCCACACTTTTTTATCAATGCCGGCGGCATATCCCGTTATGCGCCCGTTTGCACCAATCACCCGATGACAGGGCACAATCAACGCAATCGGATTACGCCCGAGCGCATTTCCGACCGCCCGCGCAGATACCGTTTTCAACCCATTTTTTTGAGCAATTTCAGCCGCAATTTTTCCATATGTCGTTGTTTCGCCGTAAGGAATTGAAAGTGCAATTTCCCACACAGACTTACAAAAAGGCGTTGCCGACAATGAAAGCGGCGGTATAAAATCGGGTGCACGGCCGGCAAAATAAGCATCAAGCCATTTTTCGGCGCAATCAAATATCGGCAATTTCTTTTCTTCAAGTCTGCCCAAAAGCATATGCTCATCAAAAAACAAACCTGTCAAAGCCTCACCGTTGCTTGTTAAGGTTATATTACCAAGCGGCGAAAGATAATGCTCTGCATGGTTCATTTTACGCTTCTTTCAGAGTTTTTACAATATTTTTATGCCTGTTAAACAAGAAAAGGCACCGATTTTTCAGCGCCCTTTCTTGTTTTGTTTTGCCTTGCTTTATTTTTTAGAAGCAGGCTTTTTATCTTCATCAAAAGAATATAAAACCTCTGCGGTTACTTTTTTATCTTTCAGCTGCACTTTGCTTAAGATAAAATCAACGATTTTTTCTTCCATAACCGGTGCTTTTAAGGCTTCAACCGCGTTTTTGTTTTTGAGATAATAGTCAAAAACGGCCTTTTCCTGTCCGGGATATTTTTTGGCCTCGGCCATAATGGCTTTGTTGAGATCATCGGACGTAACGCCAATCTTTTCTTTTATGCCGACTTCCGAAAGCAAAAGCCCCAATTTAACCCGACGAACGGCAATTTCTTTATATTCTTTAAGCAGATCTTTTTCGCTTTTTGACTTTTCGTATTCATCAAGATGATTGTGCTCTTTGGCATGTTCATATTGCTTGACAATGCCATCATATTCGGCATCAACCAATTTTGAAGGAACGTCAAAAGAATATGCCTTGTCCAAAACATCAAGCAAAGCCCTTTTAAGCTTCATCTTTGAGGCCGCATCATGATCTTGCTTAATGCGCTGCGAAATTTTTTGCTTGAGCGCCGCCAAATCTTTTTCACCGAGCTTAACGGCAAATTCATCATTGATTTCCGGTTTTTTATAAACTTTCAAATCTTTAATTTCAACGGCGAAAACGGCATCTTTTCCGGCCAATTCTTTGGCATGATAGTTTTTCGGAAACTGAACTTTTACATCAACCTTATCGCCTTTTTGGTGGCCGATGAGCTGGTCTTCAAAGCCTGCGATAAACGAATTTGAGCCAAGCTCTAAAGGATAATCCTGCCCTTTGCCACCGGCAAATTCAACCCCGTCAATCGTGCCCTTAAAATCAATTGCCACCACATCGCCCTTTTTGCTTTTGCGCTTTGTTTTAACGCTTTCGGTTTCACGACGTGTTGAAGCAATATATTCAAGCGACTTTTGAATTTCATCTTCACTCACATCTGCCACAAGCTTTTCAAGCTTAAGCGAAGAAAAATCGGAAAGCTTGATTTCGGGCAAAACCTCAGCTTCCATCACAAAGGTGATGTCTTTGCCGTCTTCAAATTTTTCAAGCTTTACGCTCGGTTCAAATGCAAGACGCAACTGGTTGTCTTTGACAATTTGACTTACCGCATCTTGAACCACAAAATCAAGCGCTTCGCCCAAAACCGCCGAACGATATTTTTGCTCGAGCATGGCTTTTGGGGCTTTGCCGGGGCGAAAACCCGGAAGCTTTGTTGTTTTGGCAAGCTTTTCAATGCGCTTTGCCACCTCTTTTTCAAAATCGGAAGCCGCAATAACAGCTTTAAACTTTTTTGTTAAACCTTTTGATTTTTCTTCTGTCGCTTTCATTGTTTCACTCTTTTCAAAATGGTGCGGACGGAGGGACTTGAACCCGCACGCCTTGCGGCACCAGATCCTAAGTCTGGCGCGTCTGCCAATTTCGCCACGTCCGCGGTTAAACTTTTTTGACTGCTGGGATATTAAGAAAAAAAAATCTTAAAATCAAGAAAATAATCACACCTATTGCACAATCACTTAACAAATGAAATTCGTTTTTCTTGTTGACAAAATTTTAGTTTGTGCTACAATCAGACCAGTTTCTCCGGTTTTTACTAAAGGAAAATGACATGAGTTATATCAGCATTAAAGACGCAAACGGCAACAATGTCGAAATTAAGACGGCGGAAGATTTGCTTTCGCTGAATGAAGGCAGATTAGGTATTATCAAATATCGCGATGCGATGCTTGAAAAAATTAGAGAAAACGAAGCTCAAAACAAAGCACCTTTTGATGATATTGATTTTCCGGATTGCACACAAAGAAATTTCGGTTGGAATTACAGCTTGTTTATTGAAGATGAGGGAAACGGCAGCGAATTTCAAAAGGCGATGACACGGCAAATTGAAAAATATGACAGCAGCAAGCTTGAGAAATTTGTTTTGGCGCAAGATATACCCCCTGCATGGCCGACAGGAATGGAAAAAGGTTTGTTACAGGCTTTTAGCAGAGAGCAACAGGAAAAATCGCTTGATGCCGTGATCGCTGCTTCAAGATATGTGTATCAACACCCGAAAGAAAGATATATGCACCTTGAATGGTTTGGCCCGGATTATATCAAAGAGCGCATTAAGCGCGGCGATACGCTTTCAAAAAAATCTGTTCAGCATTTGTCTGTTTTGCTTGAAAGCACCGACCGCAATCATCAATTAAGCGATTCAACAATACGCGCGCTTGCGCCGGCTTTGATGGAAACCGACATATCGGGACTTGATGATAAATCAAAACAAAAAATCGAGGATTTAATTCTTCAAAAAACAGGTATGGATAAAACAACGTATCTTTCAAAATCGAAAGCGTGTAACTTAAGTATAGAATCATTTTTAGAAAAGCCGAATTTAACACTTGAAGATGCTAAAGAATTTGTTAAAAACAGAGGTATCTCGGCTTATGATCTTTGTAAAAAAGCACCGAAGGAAAACGAATCGGCAGCTTCTGTCCGCGGGCAGCTTGCTGTTGAGGAAATTGCAAAAAACGGGTATGATTACACCAAATTTCATGATGAAGATGTTGTTCGCGGCTATAAGGACAATCCCGAAGCGCTTAAAGCTTTTGGCGCAAACGTTGACAACAGCCTTTTAAACCTTGTTGCAAAAGAAGAAACCATTAAAAACAACCCTGATTTTAAGTTTTTGATTGAGGCGCAGCGGTTGACTGACGGCAACATTTCTTCTGCGGAAAAATCCCTTAAAGAAATTGCCGAAAAGGGTTTGAATGCAGGTTTTGGCGCGGACTTTATCACATCAAAGGTGGGCGCTTTTTTAGATGCGCGCAGTGTTGGACGAAAAGAGCTTTTAAAAGAGCATGAAGAGGGCTTGCAAAAAGAAGCGAGAGCGCAACAAATTAAAGACGAATATGAGACATATAACGCAATAAAAAATTCGCTTGAGGCGGTTTGTGCCAATGATTCCAAAGATTATGTGTCGGCTGATGAAGTTTTGCGCTTGGCACTCGAAAAAAGAGCGGGAAAAGACGTTAAGCCTTTTGTTTGTGAAGATATGCCCACAAAAGGTGTTAAGGGTTTGTTTATGAAAAAATCGGCAAAAGAAGCCGAAGCTCAAAACATTGTGCGCAAAAAACAAGCTTATGCGGCAGCCAATAAATTTATTGAAGATTTTGCTCAAAAATATAAAAATGAGCCGCTGGTTGAAAAATTCGATTCGTATGACAAACTGAAAGAAGAATGGAGAAAAGCATATAGCGCACAAGATTCGCTTGAGGGACAATATAAATATTATGGCAAACCGGCAAACGAAGAAAGAATTGCGTTTTATGAAAAAATTGAAGGTTTGTATCAGGCGGCACAAGGCAAAATACAAGAACAAATGCACGCCGAGGTCGGTTTAAGACAAACCGCGCGCGAAACATCGGGCGTGAAAGACGCACAAAACGGAGTTGGTGTTGATATTCTGGCTTTAAAAGAAAAAATCAGGAAGAATGTGCCCGAGGGCAAAGATATGTCTGTTAAAGGTCTTTATAAAACGGTCAACCAGATGCGCGGCCTTGGCAAAGCGGCGCCAAATACAACAACACACAAAGATGCCTCTAAAGCAACCGTTGATTTGAAGTGCATTAAAGAAAATGCGCAGTCGCGATAATAACGGCTCAACAAGATAATGCCCCGTTTTGAAAGATATTTTAACGGGGCATTTTCATTTTTTGCGCACAAAAACAGTTGCATATATTGTTTTGTTTCTGTAATACCACCCAAAATTAAAACAGTTTTGAATCAATTTCATTTTTTTCGTTATTATGGACAAGCAAAAATTCCTCTTTTCCCGGCATGCCATAAAAACATTCCTTACGATTTTTATAAGCTGCCCATAACCGGTCGCCATAAGAATGATGCCACCATTCAAGAGGGTAATTCGCAAAATCCATTCGTTGGAGCGCACTGACAAGAACTTGACGATTATGAGCTTGTTCTTTGGATATTTCTTTGCTATCTGTGTGTGCTTTTGTCGTCATCGACGGATAAGGTGTTCCCATATCATAATTATTTCCTTGTTTGTCACACAACGTTATATCTACCGCACCGCCTGTTTGATGTCCACCGAAACCTGCTCTTGGATCTGCACAAAAAGCTCTCACTTTGCTGATCAGCTCATCTTCCGAAATATTCGGATATTTTTGACGTAACTCAAAACACTTGGATTGCCATTTTTGATTTTGTTCATCTAACGAGCGATATGCCGACATAATTTTAAAATAATAACCTTCCGGTAAATGAGCTGCTTTAAGTTTGTCATACACGGATTTTCGCAAATACACATGTTCTTGTTTACGTAAATTATCGGAAAAAAAGAAATTTGGATCATCCTTAATATCTACCATCGGGTCATGATTTTCAATAATTTTAACATGGTTGATAATTGAGGCTGGAAGCACTTTTATCTTTCCCAGTTCAAAAAGCATCTTCCTTATGTGATCTTTTATTTTCATATTATCCATATATACTCTTTTATCGGAAAACTTGATAATCGGTATTATAAACAACAATAAAAATACGTCAACTATCTTTTTACCCTTAAAAACCCTTGCATTTTTTCTCTTTTTCTGTAATATGCGACTCAATTCAAACAAAGAAAAGAGGAAAAAATGCTTCAAAACAGCTCAAACATACATCAACAAAAGCTCAAATGGTAACAAAAAATGCCCCAACAAATAAGCTGAGGCATGGTTATTAATGCAAATCGTTACTATTTATCCATCAATTTTTTTGTTTTGGCTTTCAGGTATGCTAAAGCCAAGTTTTTAGTATTCTTTTTGTTGATTTTAGGTAAAATTTCGCCA
>Ga0310690_10012495_pt1 | contig 10419 bp, 8 predicted proteins | sample AusTroGonzalo_MG_2_FD_207661 | JGI IMG/M metagenome (GOLD analysis project Ga0310690, IMG submission 207661) | Bovine rumen microbial communities from tropical cattle in Woodstock, Queensland, Australia - Gonzalo_04 (v2) (version 2) | ecosystem: Host-associated > Mammals > Digestive system >...
CCAGTGGGAGAGCGACGGCACGGGTGCGTACTCCGTGGAGGACGGCGCGCGCGACGCCTGCGGCACGAGCGTGATGCTGCACCTGCGCCCGGAGTTCGAGGAGTACCTCGACGAGTGGCGCATCAGCGAGCTCGTGAAGAGCTACTCGGACTTCATCGCCTACCCGATCTACTTCAAGGGCCTGCCCGAGAAGAAGGAGGACGACAAGAAGGACGACGAGAAGAAGGAGCCGGAGGCCCCCAAGCCCCTCAACACGATGGTCGCCCTCTGGAAGCGTCCGAAGAAGGACGTGAAGCCGGAGGAGTACACAGAGTTCTACCGCCATCTCACGCACGACTACGACGAGCCGATCGAGACGATCCACTTCTCCGGCGAGGGACAGGTGGAGTTCAAGGCGCTCCTATTCCTGCCGAAGAGGGCGGGGATGGACATCTACATGCCGCAGACGAAGCGCGGCCTTTCGCTCTACGTGCGCAACGTCTTCATCGGCAACGACTTCGAGATGCTGCTTCCGGAGTACCTGCGCTTCACGAAGGGCGTGGTGGATTCGTCCGACCTGCCGCTCAACGTCAGCCGCGAGATGCTGCAGGACGACGCCGTGATCCGCAAGATCAAGGCGGCCGTCACCTCGAAGATACTCTCGACTCTCCAGGAGATGAAGGAGAAGAAGACCGACAAGTACAAGGAGTTCTACGAGGCCTTCGGACGCGTCGTGAAGGAGGGCATCCATACCGACTGGGAGAACGCCGACCGCATCAAGAAACTGGCGCTCTATCCGAGCGCGAAGACCGAAGACGGCAAGATGATCTCCCTCGACGAGTACGTGAAGGCGATGCCGAAGGACCAGAAGGACATCTACTACCTTGCCGCCGAGCGCCTCGAGGAGGCGCGCCACTCGCCGCAGATCGAGCAGGCGCTCAAGCACGGCTGCGACGTGCTGTTCTTCGTCGATCCAGTGGACGAGTGGCTGGTGGATTCCTTCCGCGAGTACGAGGGCAAGAAGCTCGTCGACATCGCGAAGGGCGACGTGCAGTTCGGCAGCGAAGAGGAGCAGAAGGCGGAGAAGGAGGCGAACGAGAAGGCGTCCGCCGACCTCAAGCCGTTCCTCGACGCGGTGAAGGAGCAGCTTAAGGAGCAGGTGGCGGACGTGCGCGTCTCCACGCGCCTGGCGGACTCGCCGTGCTGCCTGGTTGCCGGCGAGCACGCGATGAGCGCGTCGATGGAGCGGATGCTCCGCGCGATGAAGCAGGACGTCCCGCACGAGAAGCGCACGCTGGAGATCAACGCCGCGCATCCGCTCGTGGAGAAGATGAAGGGCCTTTCCGGGGACGAGCTGAAGGACGCGGTGGAACTGCTCTACGACCAGGCGCTGATCGCGGAAGGTTCGGCCATTCCCGATCCGGGCCGGTTCACGAAGCTTCTGACGGCGCTCATGCTGAAGTAGTAGACTGATGAAGGGGAGCGTTCTCGTCACGGGCGGCGCGCGCCGCATCGGCCTCGCGATCTGCGAGGAGCTGTCGGCGCGCGGCTGGAACGTGCTGTCGCATTCCCGCGATCCGGAAAATCCTCTCGCATCGGATTTCGCGAAATGCGATGCGGCCGCAGATCGGCTTTTTGCCGCCGCGCTCAAGGCCGCTCCGGATCTCTGCGCGATCGTGAACAACGCAGCCGTATTCTCCAAGGCTGCCGAGCTGCCGCCGGACGATGCAAAAGCCCTCTGGTCGGTGAACGTGGCGGTGCCGGTCAGGTTGACTGAACTGCTTGCTACGCACCTCGCGGAGCATCACGCCACAGGCTCAGTGGTGAATCTCCTGGATTGTCGGATCCTCGGCGATTCTCGGGCGGACGATCCTTATGCCGCAAGCAAGGTGGCGTTGGCAAGGGCTACCGTGGAGCAGGCGCGTCGCCTTGCGCCAACGCTACGTGTCAACGGCGTGGCGCCCGGGCCGGTTCTGCCGCCAACGGACCCCGCCAACCGCGAGAAGGGCGGCGACATCCTCCTGCCGCGCCGTCCTACGCCGTCCGACGTGGCGGCCGCTGTTGCGTTTCTCCTTGAGGCCGATGCCGTGACCGGGCAGGTGCTTGCGGTAGACTCAGGCCAGAGCCTAGCCCAATTGCCAGTTGACGTTTCAACGTCTGTGCTGTAGAATCATCCCTAAACAAAGGACAATTAGACATGAAGAAACTTATGACACTTGCAGCCGTCATGGCTGCCATTGCGATGAATGCGGCGTTGACGCCGGCGACGCTGTTCAGCGACCATTGCGTGCTGCAGCGCGGCAAGAAGGTTCCCGTATGGGGCAAGGCGGATCCGAGCGCGACCGTCACCGTGGAGTTCGCCGGCCAGAAGAAGCAGGCGAAAGCGGACGGAGCCGGATGCTGGCGGGTCGATCTCGATCCTCTCGAGGTGTCGTGCGACCCGCGCGAGATGCGGATCGCCGCCGACGGGGCGGCGCACGAGGAGGTCGTGCTCAAGGACGTGCTGGTCGGCATCGTGTGGCTTTGCGGCGGACAGTCGAACATGACGTTCGCGATGTGGCCTGAGCCAAGGATCGGCACGCACGCCGGACGCGAGATGAACGGATACTACGACATCATGCTCACGGATGCGCCGCTCGTCCGCGGCGTGAACATGCCCCAGTGCTGGAGCGCTGAGGAGAAGGATCACGCCAAGCTCAAGTGGTTCGCGTTCACCCCGGCGAATGCCAGGGACGCCATGGTGTTCTCGGGCGCGGCCTGGCACTTCGCGGTCCGTCTCAACCAGGCGCTGAAGATTCCCGTGGGCGTTATCGAGTCCGCATGGGGCGGCAGCTGCATCGAGACGTGGATTCCGCCTGACGGTTATCTCGCGAGCGAGAACTTCAAGGGGCTCGCCACGCGCAAGATCGCCACCGAGGCGACGCCGGAACAGGTCGCACAGGCGAAGAAGACCGGCAGGAAGCCTTCGCTTCACCAGCAGGCCAGGGCCTGCTGGAATGCGATGATCTATCCGCTGGCGCCTTACGGGATCGAGGGCGCGATCTGGTATCAGGGATGCACCAACCGCGGGAAGTGGAAAGAGTACTACGAGATGCTGACGGCGCTGAGGACAGGCTGGTCCAAGCGTTTCGAAGTGGCCGACATGCCTTTCTTCCTCTGCCAGATCACGCCGTATGGCTACGGCTTCAAGACGGAGGAGGCGGATCCCGGAGAAGTGCAGATCCGCGAGGAGATGGAGCGCTTCGGCCGCACCAACGGCAACAACGTCGGGTGCGCGATCCTTTCGGACATCGGCGAACTCGACTGCATCCATCCCGGCGACAAGCGCACGGTCGGCACGCGCCTTGCGGCGCTCGCGCTGAACAGGATATACGGCAAGAAGGACCTGAAGTGCGACGCGCCCGTGTTCGACAAGGCGGTTCTCTCCGCCGACGGGAAGCGCGTCACGCTTTCGTTCCTCAATGTTGACGGCTGGTGCATGAAGGGAATGTATGAGCCGAGATTCGAGCTGGCAGGGGCGGATGGCAAGTATACCGCCGTCAAGAGCGTCATCAAGGCCAACGTCAAGACAATCGATCTGGTTGTCCCGGATGGCATGAAGCCGAACGGCGTGGCCTACATGCGCAGGAGCTGCGTGCACGGATTCCTGAAGAACGAGGCAGGGCTCCCGCTTGGTCCGTTCCGCGGACAGGTCGGCAGCGCCTCGAAATAGCAAAATGGCAGAAGCCGCACCAGAAAAGATATTCAGCGTAGGGAAGCTGACCCTTTCCATACGCAAGAATCTGCTCGCCAACAACGCGAAGCTCGTCGGCGTGTGGATCGAGGGAGAGGTGAGCGGCCTCAAGACATATTTCTCTGGGCATCGCTACTTCACTCTGAAGGACAAGGATGCGCAGATTTCCTGCGTGCTGTTCTCGTTCCGGGTGGCCGGATGCGACGAGGGTTTCCGCGGGAAGCTCGCTGAGGGGGACGATGCCTTGAACGGCTTGAAGGTGCAGGTGACGGGCGAGCTGGACCTCAACATGTCGCGCGGACAGTACTCGTTCAAGGTGACGCGCGTGCGGCTCTCCGGCCTGGGCGACCGCATGGCGCAGTACAACGCGCTAAAGGCTAAGCTGGAGGCGGAGGGCCTGAACAAGCTCGACCATCCGGAGCTTCGGCGTCCATTGCCGTTCCTGCCTCACCGCATCGGAATCGTCACGTCTTCCGCCGGGGCCGTGATCCACGACATGTGCAACGTCCTCACGCGACGGTTCCCGAACATAGAGATACGTCTCTTTCCGGTGAAGGTGCAGGGGGATGGCGCGGCGAACGAGATCGTGGGCGGCATCCGGTACTTTCAGACTAGCGGCTGGCGGCCTGATGTGCTCATCGTGGGGCGCGGCGGCGGTTCGGTGGAGGACCTGTGGGCGTTCAACGAGGAGCCGGTGGTGCGGGCGGTTGCGGAATCCTCCGTGCCGGTCATCTCCGCGGTGGGGCACGAGTCGGATACCACGCTGTGCGACCACGTGGCTGATCTTCGCGCGGGCACTCCCTCGATTGCCGCCGAGCGGGCCGTTCCGGTGAAGGCGGAGCTTGCGGCTCAGCTGGCAGATCTTGCCGCGCGCCTCACCCGCGCGCCTCGGCAGCATGCGGAAGGACAGGTTCAGCAGCTAGACTACCTTTCGCTGCGTCTCGGCAAGGCGCTGGAGGGCGTTGCCGCGCGCGCGGAGCGGCGCCTGCGCGACGCGTCAGCCCGCCTTGCGCCGGCGTTGAAGGATACGGTCGCGCGCATGGAAATGCGCGTCCAGCGGGCTGCGCTGCGGCTGGAGCAGCCGATCCCTTCGGCGCTACACCGCGTAGAGGGCGCGCTGCGCGAGCAGGCGGCGCGGCTGGACCTGCTCAACCCATACGCTGTGCTGACGCGCGGCTACTCGATCACGACGGACGCAGCCGGGCGCGTGGTTAGAAGCGCGGATGCCGTGAAGTCCGGCGACAGGCTTACGACGCGCCTGGCTGAAGGAGAGGTTGCATCCGTCGCCGTCTAGTAGTATAATTGGATTCCGATGTTCAACCTGTTTAGTAGAAACGAAAAACCTAGGTTCCCGTTCGCGACGGCGACGGTGACCGATCGTGGCTTTGTCCGGAAGGCGAACGAGGACAGTCTGCTGTGCAGGGACGAGGACGGATTCTTCTGCGTGTCCGACGGCATGGGTGGCGGAGATGGCGGGGCGCTTGCAAGCCGTTGGATATGCGAATCCTTCGCCGGAGTGATGGATGCGGAGAAGGATTCCGTCTACGAGATCAGACAGTTTGCGCTCGTAAAGGAGATACAGCGCGTCAATGACCGGATACGCGCGTACGCTCGGGAAAACGGCTATCGGATGATGGGAGCCACCATCGCGCTTATGCTGGTAGACGCGGCGAATCCCACAAGGGCGCTCATCTGCTACGCAGGCGATAGCCGTATCTACCGCATGCGAGGCGGCGAGTTGAAACAGCTGACGCGCGACCATACGGTCGGGAACGAGCTGGGGAGGGCGCTATCCGAGAATGCCGCCGCGCGCGCGGCCGACCTGCAGAGCCGCCGCAATCCGCTCACGCACATTCTCACTCGCGCCATCGGCACGGAACTGCGCGCTCGCCCGGACTTGGCTGAGACGGACATCAAGCGGGGCGATCGTTTCCTCTTCTGTTCCGACGGCGTGCACGACATGCTGGAGGACGCCGAGATCGCCGCCCTGTTGAAGGGCGCATCCGCACCGCCAGCTGCCATCTCCAGCTTGTCTGCGGCAGTACGGAACGCAGGTGCGGCCGACAACTTCACGATGATATGCGCATTCGCGTGACGGGGGACAATGCCTGAGACTGTGGAGATCGGCGGCGTTACGGCCGAGGTGGCGCGCAGCTTTTGGGCTAGGCTGAAAGGCTTGATCGGGCGGCGCGGCCTGCCGTCAGGGCGGGGACTGCTGATTCTGCGCTGCAACGCCATCCACACTTTCTTCATGCGCTTCGCGATCGACGCCACCTTCTACGACAGGCATGACCGCGTCGTGAAGACGGTGCGAAATATCCGTCCGTGGCATCCGTTCGTCTGGGGCGGTTTTCGCGCCGTGAAGGTGCTTGAGACGGCGGCGCGATAGGCTAGCGAAAAATAATTTCAGGACGATGTCAGATTCGCTTGTCGTCATCACCTTACCCGTATGTGCGACCTGCACGTAAACGAAAGTGAAGGTGAATCATGAACAAGACGACAAAGACACTCCTGGCCCTTATGGGCGCGCTCGCATTCGCCGGCACGGCAATCGCGGCTCCAGGCTTTGCCCATGCGCCGATGGGCGGCATCGGTCATCATCATGGCGGCCGTCACTGGGGCGGGCCTCCTCCGCGCCACCATCATCACTATGGACGTCCTTGGGGCTACGCACCTCCACCGCCGCCGCCGCGGTTCTGGGGATATCCCCCCCCCCCGCCTCCCCCTCCGCCCCCGCCTCGGTACTGGTGGTGACGGATGAACGGACGGAATTGCCTTAGCCGCGCAAGTCGATGGACTTGCCGGCCGAGGCATCTGCCGCGACAGGCTGGCAACGGCCATAGATGCGCGCAAGCGAGTCCACGCACCGGACAGTTCCCCGCCAGAAAGGTATTGGGCCGAGACGCTTTAGAAATGGTGCTGTGGTGCTGTGGTGCTGTGTTGCTGTGGTTCCTTGAGGGGATAGACAGCATCCGTCTGTCGTCTGCCGTCTGTCGTAATTACCCTCAATCACCAGATCTTCCACCTCTATGCCGCGAAGCGAGAGAAGAGTGGTGGGACGTTGCGCGATCTCTTCTCCCAGCAGCAGCATGACGGCGACAAGGTGCTTGCATGGACGCGCCCAGTCCGGGCATGAGCAGTGCATCTTGACGTCGTAGACGGGCTTTTTCGGCGCGCAAGCTACTGGGAGAACGGGCATCTTGCCCGTTCCATTTGCGGACAGTGGGCTTGCCAATGCAACGGGCGAGACGCCCGTTGTCCCAGTGTTGCGGGCAATCCCACCATTGCCCATCGACAGCGGTTCTGCTTGCGGGAAGAGGGGGATGCCTTCGGCGCGGAAGAGGGACTCGATCTCGGTCGGCAGGTCGTCGGTCAGGAGACGGCCGAGCGTCATCGGCTCGGCGGCGATGGCGGCGGCAATCCGTTCGTGCGCCGCCGAGTCTGGCGTGGTGAAGTCGAGCGTGAGGCGGTATGGGGCTTCGCGCGAACCGACGACTGTCGCTTCCACGTGCGGACCTTCCAGCACCAGTTCGGTCACCTGTCCCGCAACGGCATATTGCCGTCCCCGCCCGAAGCGCGGACCAAGGCGCATCGCCTCCAGCGAGGCGATCCACCTGCGCGCCCACCAGACGGTGCGCGCGAGCGTGCGCAGATCCTGCGCACGGATGCCGTGCGCGCCTCTCGCCACCCTCAGCGGATATCGTTTCTTGCTCACCGGGAGGTATGATAACAGAATTCCGTCATGCAGGCAACGCGAAGCGATTTGACTTTCGGAGGCAGTATGATAAAATTCCCATGATTCATGTTTGAGGAAGGTAAGTAGTCCCGTATCGTAGTTGAAGAAGGAGCCTTGATGAAAAGACGCGAATTCCTAAGACTTGGAAGTGTGGCGGCGGCGCTGCCTGCGGTGCGGTCGTTTGGTGCGGAGGCGGGTGGCGACCTGCCGCCGTGGGCCGAGGCGAAGATCGACGAGGCCGTGGCCCGGTTCCGCACGTGGAAGGGCCAGGACGAGGTGGTGGCGTTCACGTTCGTGACGGACGTCCATTCGAATCTGCTGGAAATCGCGCCGAAGCCGGACTTCTCCAATTCGCGTTACCATGTGCTCTTCGCGCAGGCCGTGGCGGACCGCGCGGGATGCGATTTCCTCGTGGACGGCGGCGACCACGACTACGACCTGGGCAATCCCCCTCCGGCGGATGCCCTGAAGCGCATGGCCGTGACCAGGCACGTGTATGAGGGCTACGCGGCGAAGCCAGTGCTCTTCTGCCTCGGCAACCACGACCACGGTTCGTTCCCGGCCGACAAGAAGTCGCCGCGCCCCATCTCCTCGGAGTTGTTCGGGGACACCTTCAACGGCCTTGCGGTGAGGCACGGGTTCAAGCTCGTGTTCGGCGAGAACAAGTCTTGGGGCTACTACGACGTGCCCGGCAAGAAGTTCCGCGCCATCTTCTGCAACACCTCAGATGACGGCTACTACGGGGTCTCGGTCTCCCAGCTTGACTTCATCAAGAAGGCGCTGGAAACGATGCCGGATGGCTGGACGGCCGCCGCGTTCGGGCACTACTGCATGTTCAGCGAGATCGGGCACTGGAAGAATCCCAACATGACGCTCTACGAGGCAAAGCGCCGCAAAGAGTTCATGGGGGTTCTCGAATCGTTTGTTAAGACGCGTCCGAATGCGCTTGCGGGGTATTTCTGCGGCGACAGCCACTTTGACAACGAGATGGAGCTGCGCGGCGTGAACTGGACGATCTTCCAAGGGTACGGCGGCATCGGGCGCGCGAACAAGCCGTGGGGTGCGCGCACGGTGTCGTTCAATCGCGCGAACGACATGCTCTTCGACATAGTGGCCGTCAAGCCGTCCGTGGGCGAGTTCAAGATCTTCCGCGTCGGGGCGGGCGGTCCAGCCTGCGACCGTCTTTGCGTCTTCCACAACAGGTTTTAGTGCGGCCCGGTGCGCGCCGTCAGGAAGTGCTGATGGCGGGTTCCACGACCGGTTTCAGGAAACGCCAGCAAAAATAACGTAAACTAACTGGCAGGGTTGACGAGACGGTAATCACTTTAGTATAATGCGCCGCGTCTGAAACAGCCGTTGCGGAAACGGCTGTTGCGGAAATGGGCGTTGCGATAGAAGGAAAGGAGCTATAAAGATGGAATTTGTCGGACGTGAGGATGAAATACAGGAATTGAGAAGGATTCGTGAGCTTTCGCGCACGAATGCTCGTTTTACCGTTATTACTGGGCGGCGGCGTGTAGGAAAGACAGAACTCGTCAAAAAGGCCTTGGAGGATGAACCTTATCTTTATTTCTACGTGACGAAAAAGGCACAACCTGAGTTATGCGAGGAATTCAGGCAAATAGTTGAAGCGATTCTACATGTACCTTTCCCCAGTCGCGTCGAAAAGTTTTCGGACATCCTAAAGTTTGTTCTGAACTGGGCGGTTGAACATCCGCTGACACTGTTTATTGACGAGTTTCAGGATTTCCTCAAGATTGACGAATCCATCATTGGAGACTTTGCGCGCGAATGGGATGCCTATCATGTACGGGCAAAGATAAATCTCGTAGTTTGCGGGTCGATTGACCGACTCATGGGGAAAATCTTCAAGGATGATCAGGCTCCACTTTACGGACGCAACACGGCCGAGTTCCAAATTGAGCCATTCGGTATTCCTCTGCTCAAGGACATCATGCTTCGACACAAGCCGGACTGGTCGCACGAGGACTTGCTTGCGCTTTGGACATTCACGGGGGGAATCGCACGTCATGTATCTCTGCTGATGGACGAAGGTGCCACGTCGATGGAACGGATGGTTGAAACCATGATTCGTATCGGATCACCTTTCCTCGGGGAAGGGAAGGCTTTGCTCGTTGAGGAATTCGGCAAAGACTACGGCTGTTATTTCACGGTTCTTTCGTCAATCGCCTCGGGACGGACGCGGCGTACGGAAATCGAGCAGCTGCTTGGCGGGAGTGCTGGCGGATATATTACGAAGTTGGAGGACGATTACGGTCTGATCGCGAAGAGGCAGCCGATTTTCGAGAAGTCGGGGAACAAGAACTGCGTATATTGGATCAAGGACAACTTTCTCCGCTTCTGGTTCCGCTTCATCTGGAAACATGCATACCTTCTTGAACTGCGTTACTACGACGAACTGCGGGAAATCATCATCAGGGACTACAAGGCGTTCTCCGGTCTCGCGCTCGAGGGTTATTTCCGCGCGAAATTCGTTGGGGAACATGCCTACACCAGAATCGGTGGCTGGTGGGATCGCAAGGGCGAGAACGAGATTGACCTAGTCTGCGAGAACGAGTTCTCGGAACAACTTCGCTTCTACGAGGTCAAGCGTGAGCCTTCCCGCTTCGATATGGCTCTTCTGGTTCGAAAGGTGGAGGCCTTCCTGGAAAAGAACCCGCAATTTAAGTCAAAGAAGTTCTCGTGCGGTGGGTTGTCCATGGAAGACATGTGATGGGGGCAGTATAGATTTGTTATAATGCCGGCGCGCAAGGTGGACATCGGCTGCTACGAGAGCATCATCCCGTTCATCGGCGCGACCATCATCCTGCGATGACGTCTTCAAGCGCCGTAATGCGCTCGAACTCGCGCGGGTTCATCTTGAGGAGGAACGATTCGCCGCCCGCGACGACCTCGGCGGCGAGCTGGCGCTTGGAGGAGAGCATCTCGTCGATGCGGTCCTCGAGCGTGC
>Ga0310690_10012496_pt1 | contig 10419 bp, 4 predicted proteins | sample AusTroGonzalo_MG_2_FD_207661 | JGI IMG/M metagenome (GOLD analysis project Ga0310690, IMG submission 207661) | Bovine rumen microbial communities from tropical cattle in Woodstock, Queensland, Australia - Gonzalo_04 (v2) (version 2) | ecosystem: Host-associated > Mammals > Digestive system >...
ATAAAAAAAGCATCTCTTTGGATAACATATCTGCGTGGATTTTCTTGGCCACCATCACTCCATCTAATGAAATGGTGGTGGTCTATAGGTGTTGCTGTCAGCTCAGTAGTGTCGAGATACTCAAACGCACCGCCGCCGTTTACTGAACCAATGTTCTGGTCGGAACTATGCACCTCCACAGTATAAGTGTTCTTGGCGAAACTGGCAGTCAGTACACTGTCCCTGTTAATCATCAGGGTATCTGGATTTGCCATACTGCCGTTGCTCCAACCTGTAAAATGATATCCGTAATTGGCAACAGCTTGAATGACTGCGCTTGAGTCGCATCGCACATCCTGCTGGTCTGCATCCTGAACGACGTTGGCTGTACCCCAATCGGGATTCATGGAGGAAACAGTCATTGATAAATTGACAGATGGCACTACATAAGTGTGGTTAGAGCCAAAAGCAGCATAATACGAGTGGTACGAGCCGCAGGGGATATCAATCACAAGAGTATCGGGAGCATCCGGGAACAAGTTTTCTCCCACCCACGGGGCTACATTAGATTTGAAGATCAGAGAATCAAGGTTTCTGCACCCCCAAAACGCCAATCCCCCGATGCTACCCACAGAAGTGCCGAATGTAACCGACCGGAGACTGTAGCATTGCGAAAAAGCCCCAAAACCAACCGATACAACAGCATCCGGCACAACGACAGAAATCAATGATGTGTCATTCTCAAAAATTCCTTGATCAATCGTAGTCAACGAGTCGGGTAGCACTATCGATGTAATGTTGAAACTGCCGGCAAATGCCTGCATTCCGATGGAAGTCACAGAGTTTGGTATAACCAACGATGTAAGGCTGTCGCAGGCACTGAAAGCCCTGATTACAATAGTCCGTACAGTATTGGGGATCTGCACCGAACGCATAGTTGCATACTCAAATGCTTCAAACCCGATTGCGGAAACTGGATACTTCACACCATCATACTCCACACTGTCTGGGATAATCAAATCGCCATCCAATGTATTTCCATAGTTTGGATAATTGTAATTTTTCTTTGCTACAGAGGCCTCACCATCGGCAATATCATAGTACAATGTGTGTCCCGAAGGAGTGACTGATGGATAATTGTATACTTGTGCCGATGCACAAATAGCCATTATCGAAAATGCAATAAACAATAATCCGCGTTTCATTTATTCTTGCTTACTATTTTTACCAATCGAAAGTAATTGCAAAGATACGAATTGTTTTTCATCCGACAAAATAATTCATGAAAATTCATGGACATTGACAGTAATTCGCGTTAAAGAAAACAACCACGAATCAAACAAATCCAACAAATAATTCGTGATATTTAAATTTCGAACTGTAACGCTGTAACGCTCGACAGCAAAGGCTTGATAGAGAGAGTGTTTGGTTTTTATTCCGTTACAGTTACAATTGTTACAGTTAAAAATGAGATACCCCTTTCCTCGTTAATTCTTTCTATAATTCTTTAGATAGTTAATAATTAAATATATAGATAGAATATAAAATAAGAATATGGAACGTTGTATATCCCTTGAAAAAACAACTGTGACTCTGAGACTGAGACCAAGAACAAACCAAAATACTTAAAACCAATGCATTATCGGGAATACAATCACAGTCACAGTTGTCACAGTTAAAAAAAGGACACCTCATGTATCAGAAACCCCCATCTTATAATACTTATAACTAATTAATAATTAAATATATAAGTATAATATAAATAGAGATTGGGAAAGTTGGATACCCCCCAAAAAACAACTGTGACAACTGTGATTGTGACGCTTATAGACCTATATCCTTAAAATACAATGCATTATAGTGGGATAACAAATACAGTCCATCACAGTTTGCATCAAAAAACGGCTCTTTTAGGCCCCAAAAACTGACAAGAAACACCTCGTTCCGACACTTTACCCCCTACTTGGCACACAAATCATCGTCGCAGAAAACGCCCCTTCACCTCATAAACCCTTCTCATACCCTTCTCTCGTCCTTCTCATACCCATCTCATACCCCCAAACCGTAACTAGAAAAGTGGTAGCGGGGGAAGGATTGCTCGCTGCGCTCGCGTTCCTATATGAGGGGCTTTACCAGAATCAAAAGTGAGCACCGCTTCGCGTTTCTTGCTTTTTTATACACGAACCTCATCTGAAAGCGAGCTTTCGCTGAAGTTTGCATATAAAAAAAGCAGGACTGACGTCCTGCTCACTTTTGATTTTGGTAGCGGGGGAAGGATTCGAACCGACGACCTCCGGGTTATGAGCCCGACGAGCTACCACTGCTCTACCCCGCACTCTATTATTTCAGGGGTTCAACCTCTTGAAATCGGGTGCAAAAATACTAACTTTTTCCCAATCTACCAAATATTTCTTAAAAATATTTTACTATCGTTTGATTATTCGCTGCTTATAGACGCCCGCCGCAGCCCTTACCTGCAACATATAAACGCCGTCAGCAAGGTCTGCCAACGATATTTTGACACTACCACCATTGGCCTGCGGACACTCTTTGCGCAGCACCTCGCGGCCAATCATGTCGGTGACGATAACGGCTCCGGCGTGCGCGGGGACGGTGACCGTAACCTCGCCGGTGGTGGGATTGGGCCATACAGCCAGTTCAGTATCAATCGTCCCGTGGTCGCCGATGCCTACATGCACCGTATCCTCCCAGATGGCATAGAGGCTGATATTGCGGCGTATCCTGAGGGTGTCGCCAGCCATATAAATCTCATCGTCGCCATCAGGCAGGCGGCACCAGCCGACGAATCGGTATCCGTTGCGCACGAAGGAGCACTCCGGAAGCACAGCACCGTTGAGGACACAGAAACTCATCGTTATGGTGTTACCCGAACCTCCGTTGGCGTTCAGGTATATGTAACGTGTCTGTGCCTTAGTGAGGTGCACACGGTAGACTGTGTCGAGATGCACGAAATCATACACGCCGTTCCGCGCAGGGATGTCGTACTCGTAGAAGTAATAGGTGGTGACATCCGGACATACGGTGTCGTAAACCTCCACGGTGTCCATCTGTACTTCCTGCGGCTCGAGGCCGAAGATGGCCGACTGTTCACGGTTGAAGGTATAGGTGGGATTGCCGCCTACACCACCGTGACCGATGGAGATATCATTGAAATAGTAGAAACCGTCGCCGGAACCGGACCAACCCAAGTTGAAGTGGTAGCGACCCTGCAGGTCGGCACCGTCGAGGACGAAAGCGTGACCGCCGTCAGAATCGCGGCCGGTGTAGTATATGGGGCGGCCTGCTGCGAGGTCTGCGTCTATCATAGCTTTCCACACACTGTCCTCAGGGTAATTCACACGTCGCGCACGCGTGATACCGGGCTTGTACTTGAAATACTGCACGAAGGCTGTGGCGGCATCATCGGAATAGGCTCCCGAGCCACCGATGACCGCGGGACCGTACATCATATTCACGGCCACTCCGCAGTGATAGGAAAGTGTGGCCACCATATTGACTTCGCGGTCGGGAGTGTTATGATCTTCAAGCCAGTTGGGCATGTAGTCGTAAACATAGGTAGTGTGGGCAAAATCCGCACTCTGTTCGGGATAGGTGTAACTGTGTCCCTCAAATCTCTGCGCTTCCGGCACAAAAGTGTTGCTACCAGTTCCACAGGAAGGATAACGCCAGAAGCGTATAATCTGCGCCATTGCGGTAGCCACACAGCCCACCACAGTACGAGCGTTGTAGTTGGTGTCGTATGGGCAGTATTTGTTGTAGGGGTTACCCTGGTCCCAGCGGGTGGTCAACATTGCCGGTATGTCAAGCAGCGGCACGGTATCATCCACTTCCTCATCATCGGCGAAGAGCAGCTTCTGCCACGAGGCGGCAGCCTCTGCTGAGCCTTCTGCATCGCTCTCTGCCACTTCGGCAAGCTGGCTCTCATAGCCACCGAGCCAGTATCGCAGCGTCGGGTGCAGCTCTTTGGGGAAGGGGCTGTCGAACGAGTATGCCAGCACAGGCTCCACACGGTCGTCGTCGGAGACTATGACAAAACCCTCCTGCCCAACGGCAAATACATGCATGTGGTTGATGCCGTCATAGACCATCAGCATCATGTCGCTCTCCGTCACAGGCTTCACATCCGCCGGACGGTAGCTGTTCCAGAAGTTCATCGCCACAGTGCGGGCAGCCCGATAGTTTACCGGCGCCGCCTGTATGGTGAGCGGCAAAAGGAGAAGAAAGAGCGCGAGGACAACTGATGATTTGATATGTTTCATGATTGCAACTTTCATTTACTGAAATTGTTTATTCCTTCGTTGAGCCAGCCTATGAACTTCTGCACATCGCGGTCGTACTTGTAGTTCTCCTTGGTGAGCACCTTCCCGTCGGCGTCGACGATAACATAGTAAGGCTGGGCGTTCATATTATATTCAGTCTTCTGAAAGTTCAAATTCTTGCGTCCGAGGGTCTTTAAAATTCTTCCTTTCTCGTCCGTCACCCACTCCTCTTCCGGCAGTTCTATGGTGTTCTCGTCGGCATAGAGCGACACCATAACGAACTCCTCGTTGAGCAGCCGTTTCACTTCGGGGTCACTCCACACGTAGTGTTCCATCTCGCGACAGTTGGCGCAGGTTTTGCCGGTGAAGTCTATAAAGACGGGCTTTCCCTGCTGGCGGGCATAGGCTTTTGCCTCGTTGAGGTCGAAGAAAGCCTCGAAACCCAGCGGCACATGCAGCTTGTCGACATACTTGCGGTCGGCCGGCAGCTTGCCCACCTGCACCGTACCGGCACCGACGGCGGGAGTATTTTCGGCCACTATCTTCTCGATGTTGAAGCTCTGGCTCTCCATCGGCGGCAGGAAACCGCTGATACCCTTGAGGGGAGCGCCCCACAGGCCGGGAATCATATAGACCACAAAGGCCAGGTCAGCGATAGCCAGGAAGAGCCGCAGGGTGCCAATCTCTTTCACCTCGTCGTCACCTTTGAAGCGCAACTTGCCGAGCAGGTAGAAGCCCAGCAGGCCGAAGATGACTATCCACAGGGCCAGATAGGTGTCACGCGGCAGCAGACCCCAGTTGCAGTAGAGGTCGGCCTGCTGCAGGAACTTGAGACCGAAAGCCAGCTCGAGGAAAGCAAAGACTATCTTCACGGTGTTGAGCCACGAGCCGCTCTTCATGTTACCCAGCATCTGCGGGAACATGGCAAGCAGCGTGAAGGGGGCTGCAAAGCCGATTCCGAAACCCAGCATGGTGACGAGGCTCACCCAGCGGTCGGTGCTGCTGGTGGTGAGTCCCACGAGGGCGGCTCCGAGGATGGGACCCGTGCAGCTGAAGCTCACCAGCACGGTGGTCAGCGCTATGAAGAAGGGAGCCAGCAAGCCGCCTTTGTCGGCCTGCTCGTCACTGCTGTTGATCCACTTCTCGGGCATCTTGATTTCAAACAGGCCGAAGAAGCTCAGCGCGAAGATGAAGAAGATGATGAAGAATATCAGGTTGGGAATCCAGTGCGTACCCATCACATAGAGCGCTTCGGGACCAAGGAAGGCGGCCAGTATGGCGCCCAGTACGGCGAAGAGGAAGACGATGCTGAAACCGAAGAACCAGGCCTGTCGGCGTCCTTTGCGCTTGTTCTCTGCACCGCGGACGAAGAAGTTGACCGTCATCGGTATCATGGGGAACACGCAGGGGGTGAACATCGTCAGTATGCCGCCACCGATGGCCAGCAGGAAGACTACCAGCAGGTTCTGGTGCTTCTCCTCCTTGGGAGCAGCGGGGTTTTCGATGACCGGAACGGCAGCCACAGTGGTGTCAACGGCGGCCACTGTGTCGGCAGCAGCCACTGTGTCGGTCGTCTCTTCTTCGCTCTCTGCTTTTGCTCCAGGCACCTTGAAGCTGAAATCGTGGTCTTCGGGGGCTATGCAGCTGCCGTCGTTACAGAGCTGGTAGCTCACGGTGCCTTTCACCACGAAGTCCTTATCCGACAATCGCTTCACTTTCTGGCGGAACACCACTTTGCCGCTGAACGACTTGACGATGCATTTGAAGATATCGTCCATCTCCTCGTGCGGCTTGGGTTCCAGCACCTTACCCACACGCTCATAGTCCCCGTTCTCCTCGAAGGTGAACACTATGGCGAGAGGGCCGTCGGGCGATGTATACTGCGAATAGAGGTGCCAGCCTTTGTCGAGCTGAGCCGTGAAGAGCAGCTCAGCCTCGGTGACCGAGGTCTCTTTGACGGTGTATTTCCACTTCACTGGGTCCAGTTGCTGAGCAGCGGCCACAAGCATTGTGGCCAGCATCAGCACGAGTAACGATATTTTCTTCATTTGAGGTTGAATTTAATCTTTTTCTCTCCGCGCACGGTGTTCACCGTGACGGTGTACATCCCCCGGGGCATCTTCTTGATGGAGATGTGCTGGTTGTTCTTGTAGCCGTTGATGGTTTTCACCACCTTCCCCTGACTGTTGGTGAACGAGACGGTGGCCGATGCACTCTCTATCGAGATGGTAACGTATCCGTCCTGCAGGTGGGGGTTGATGCGGACGCGCTCGTCGCTGGGTCCCTGGGGCGTGTTGCCGGTCGTCGGGGAGCCCGTGTGGTCGTTATGTGAGGTGGTGGCGGCCTTTTCGGGCATTACGAAGCCCGACAGACGAGCCAGTCCCTTGCTGTCGTGTCCGAACCAGTGGTTGCCTTTCTTGTCGCTGGCCACCTTGTAGATGTTGCCGGCCGGCAACGGACTGTTCTTCGAGGTGAACACTACCCACCGGTCCACTCCGTCGAACACCGCCACTCCTCCGCTGGTGCCTATCCACAGTAGCCCGTCGTCGTCGATGCCTATGTCGTTCACCTGGTTGGCCGGCAGCGGGCTGTTGGCCGTGTTCCACGTGTGCCAGTCCTCGCCGTCGTAGGAGCAGAGGCCATTGAGTGTCCCGAACCACTTGACGTTGTCTTTGTCTATAGCTACAGCGGGAACGATGTTATCCGGCAGGCCGCTGTTGTCGACGGTGTAGTTCACCCAACGGCGGTCGTTGAAGACGCACACGCCGGCATTGGTGGTTATCCATTTGCGGTTCGCGCGGTCGACGGCTATGTCGAGGATGAAGTCGCTCAGCAACCCACAGTCGTCGGGGGTGAACTTCTCCCACGTGTAGCCGTCGTAGCGCACCACGCCGCCCAGCGTGACGCCTATCCAGAAGACGCCGTCTTTGTCCTGCACAATCTCCTTCACGAACTTCATCTTCAACCGGCGCGTCTCTGCCGAGTACTCCGTCCAATGGGTGCCGTCGAACTCGATGACGCCGTAGTCGTCGGTGCCAATCCACACCACGCCGCGGTTGTCGGTCATCATACAGTTGATTGACTGGTCTTTGAGCTTCTCGTTGAACATCGAGTAGTCGGTCCATGTGCCGCCGTTGAGACGGCTCAGTCCCTGATAGGTGCCCACCCAGACGCCCTTCGAGTCCGGCGCAATGGCGGCTATGTTGTTGCCGCCGATGTCGGAGGTACGGGTGTCGAACATCGTCCACGTGCCGTTCTGGGCCGTCAGGCTACCGGCCAATGCCAGTGCTAATACTATGATGGATTTTTTCATTTTCATGCTTTCTTAAACTCCTTAAACTCCTTGAACTTCTTAAACTCCTTGAAGTCCTTTCTTCACGTTTTGTGTTTTTCTTTTTTTGCTGCCGGGAAAAGGATATTGTTGAGGATGAGGCGGTAGCCGGGTGAGTTAGGGAAGAGTGAGAGGTCGGTGGGCGGGTCGCCGATGAAGTGGCGGTAGTCCTCCGGGTCGTGTCCGCCAAGGAAGGTCCATGTGCCCTTCCCGTAGTCGCCGTGGAGATAGCGCACCTCGCCGAGTTCCTTGTTGTCGCCGAGGATGACGCACGAACTCTTCACGTACTGGCTGCGGAAGGCGGTGGTCTGGCCCATGAAACCGTGGACCACGCGGGTGTGGTTCTGCGTCAGCATCGTCGGCACCCAGTCCCACTTGGCGGAGAAGTCGAAGAGGACGAAGAAGTCGGTCTTCTCGTTCACCGCCCTTTGGCGGCTGCGGTCGTCGATGTCGATGGAGGATATCTCGTACTCCGACGGATTGGTGCTCAGCCGGAAATCCTTAAAGGCGAAGCAGCGGCTGTAGTCGAGGTGTTCCTGCGCCAGCGGGTCCATGGGGTCGCCGTCGAACATTTCGGCGCAGATGTCGACCCCTTCGGCGGCGAGGGCGACGTCGTAGCTGTCCGGGGCCGAGCACATAGCGAACAGGAAACCCCCGCCCATCACAAAGTCCCTTATCTTGTGGGCAACGGCCAACTTCAGCTGGCTGACCTTGCTGTAGCCCAGCTTATGGGCGGTAGCCTCCTGGAGGCGCACATCCTCGATGTACCACTGCTGCGAGCGGTAGTTGGCCCAGAACTTGCCGTACTGACCCGTAAAATCCTCGTGGTGCAGATGCAGCCAGTCGTAGGTGGGTAGGACACCGGAGATGACCTCCTCGTCGTAGACCACGTCGTACGGTATCTCCGCGTACGTCAGCACCAGCGTCACTGCGTCGTCCCACGGCAGTTTGTTCTTCGGCGAATACACGGCAATCTTGGGGGCCTTCTGCAGCCTCACAGCGTCCATGTTGACGCTGGGGTCGGCGATATAGGAAAGTATCGCGCTGCTCTGTCCGTCGGCTATCACCTCGCAGGAGACGCCGCGGAGACGGCATTCGCGCTCGATACCATCGGCGTACTTCGTCATGAAGCTGCCGCCGCGGTAGTTGAGGAGCCAGGTGACCTCGACGTCGCGCTGCAGAGCCCAGTAGGCAACGCCGTAGGCTTTGAGGTGGTTCTTCTGCGCATCGTCCATGGGCACAACAATATATAACGCGTGCGCCCGCGCGAAAAACAAAACAAGCAGAATTGCCAGCAACCGTTTCATTTCGTGCGGATAGGGGGGCTCGAACCCCCACCCCTCTCGGGACAAGATCCTAAGTCTTGCGCGGCTACCAATTACGCCATATCCGCGGTGAGAAAAATCGTGCAAAATTACTAATAATTTCCGACATAGAGCAAAATATTTTAGATTTTTTCGTACCTTTGCAAAGATGAAATATGCAAACACCATAGCCAACCGACTGGAACTCAACGTGCGGCAGGTTGAGAAAACGATAGAACTGCTGGAGCAGGGCGCAACGGTGCCGTTCATAGCGCGCTACCGCAAGGAGGCCACCGGTTCGCTCAACGAGGTGCAGATTGCCGCCATACGCGACCTGCTGCTGAAGCTCAAAGAATTAGACAAGCGGCGCGAGGCCATCCTCGCCAGTATCGAGGAGCAGGGCAAGATGACACCCGAGCTGCGCAAGCAGATTGAGGCGGCCGAAAGCATGACCGACCTCGAGGACCTCTACCTCCCCTACCGACCCAAGCGCCGCACACGCGCCACCATAGCCATAGAGAAAGGCTACGAGCCTGTCGCCGATGCAATAATGAAGGGACAGTGGGACGACTGGGACGACGAGGCGCTACAGGGCGCACGCGACATCATAGCCGAACGGGTGAGCGAGGACTCACTATGCCGCAACCGCGTGCGCAACGTGTTCAAACGAAAGGCGATGCTAACTTCCAGCCTAGCACGCGGAGTGGACGAGAACGACGAGAAGGTGGGCAAGTTCGAGAGCTGGCTCGACTGGAAAGAGCCCATCTCCAAAGCACCGTCGCACAGAATACTGGCGCTCTTCCGCGGCGAAGAGGCCGGCGTACTCAAGGTGCATGTGCGGCCCGACAGCGACGAGGAGAGCATAGAAGCACTGACCCATACCGTAGAGACGCACCACGGTGCGGCTCTTAACAAGCAATGCCGCGAGCAGATGGAGCTGGCGATAGCGGACAGCTACAAGCGTCTTATTAGCCCATCTATCGAGACAGAGTTCCGCAACATACTGAAGGAAAAGGCCGACAAGGAAGCCATACGCGTCTTCGCCGAGAACCTGCGGCAGCTGCTGCTGGCGGCACCGCTGGGACAGAAGCGCACGCTGGCCATCGACCCAGGCTTCCGCACGGGCTGCAAAGTCGTCTGCCTCGACGCTCAAGGCCAACTGCTTCACAACGAGACGATATACCCATTCACATCGGTGCGCGAAGAGCACGCCGCCGTGAGCAAGCTGGAAGCCTTGGTAGAGGCCTTCCAGATTGAGGCCATAGCCATCGGCAACGGCACGGCGGGACGCGAAACCGAAGAGGTGGTACAGCGGTGTCGCTTCAAGAACAAGGTGATTGCCGTGAGCGTAAGCGAGGCCGGCGCCAGCGTGTACAGCGCCAGCGATGTGGCCCGCCGAGAATTCCCCGACTACGACGTCACCGTGCGCGGCGCCGTGAGTATCGGCCGCCGCCTGATGGACCCCCTTAGCGAGCTGGTGAAGATAGACCCCAAGAGCATCGGCGTGGGACAGTACCAGCACGAC
>Ga0310690_10012497_pt1 | contig 10418 bp, 8 predicted proteins | sample AusTroGonzalo_MG_2_FD_207661 | JGI IMG/M metagenome (GOLD analysis project Ga0310690, IMG submission 207661) | Bovine rumen microbial communities from tropical cattle in Woodstock, Queensland, Australia - Gonzalo_04 (v2) (version 2) | ecosystem: Host-associated > Mammals > Digestive system >...
CAAGTAGCCAAAGCATCCCATATCCAACGCCCGGCTCAGTTTGTGACTCGATTTTTTTGTGACTCGTTCGTTCCAGAACGTAATGAAACTCAAAAAAAGTGAAACTCAAACTGTGATATGATTCGTGATGCCTGGTGATTCGAGTACGCACCCGTGTACACTCAAAAAACAGTACACTCAAAACTTGATACGGCAACAGAAGAATGGAAATACTGGTCAAAAAGTTGACCAGCGCTTTTTCAGGAGGCGGTGATACTAAAGAAAAGTGTTACTAAAACGAGTACAGACGAAACCGGAAACACCCTTGCAATGATCCTGCAGAAAAGCATATAATTTGATCACACGGATGAGGAAGAATGAACTTCCGGAAGTTCCGTACATGAAATAATGGAAAAGAATCAGCGAATAAATATGAAAGGGGTAACTCTGCGAATGAAAAAGATACTCTCTCTTCTGCTGATCGTCACGCTGCTGGCGGGCTGTTTCACCTTCGCGGGAGCAGAATCGCTTCCGGAAAAGGACCTGATCATCCTTTACACCGGCGACGTCCACTGCGCGATCGACAAAGGATGGGGCTATGCTGGCCTGTATGCCATGAAGGAATCCCTTGCAAAAGACCATGATGTGCTCCTGGTCGACAGCGGCGACTATCTCCGCGGGGAAACGCCCGGAATGCTGACCCGTGGATCCGCGATTATTGAGATCATGAACACCCTCGGATACGACGCGGTAACCCTCGGCAATCATGAATTCAGTTATGGGCCGGACCGCCTGGTGGAGCTGGCCGGAATGGCAAACTTCCCCTTTGTCTGCTGCAATTATCTGAAGGAAGGGGAACCGGTTTTCTCTCCCTATGTCATCAAAGAAGCCGGATTAAAAAAAGTCGCCTTCGTCGGCGTAACGACTCCGCTGTCGCTCATGTCCGCCGTTCCGAAGTATTACCAGAATGATCAGGGTGAATATATTTATGATTTTATGGGGGATCAGACAGGGGAAAAGCTTTGCGCAGCAGTGCAGAAATCCGTGGATGAAGCCACGGCTGAAGGAGCGGATTACGTGATTCTTCTGGCACATCTGGGAAACACGGATACCTGCCGTCCCTATACCTATGCCGACGTGGTTTCCGGCACAACCGGAATCACCGCCGTGGTGGACGGGCACAGCCACGATATGGACCAGGTCCGGATGAAGAATAAGGAAGGAAAAGAAGTCGTCCGTACAGCCTGCGCCACAAAAATGGAAAACATCGGCGCGCTGACGATCACAGCAGACGGAAAGGTATCCTCCGAACTGTTTCCCTGGGCAGCGGCAGGCTTTTCCGCGCCGGAACTTCTCGGCCTGAAAAATCCGACGGAGACTGCGGTTGAGGAGATCCTGAAGCGCCTGAACGAACAGACTTCCCAGGTTATTATGCACATTCCGACGGATCTGAAGCGGACGGATCCCACTGTCATGGATGAAAACGGCAATCCGATTGAAATAGACCGCACCACGGAAACCAATCTTCAGGCACTGGTGGCGGACGCGTTCCAGGCCGCTTCCGGCGGGGCGGATTTCACGCTGACCGCTGCCAACAGCGTCCGCGCCGAAATCATGGCGGGGGATCTCACCATGGGCGACGTTCTGCAGGTCCTTCCCTACAGCAATTCCCTGACGCTGGCCGAATGCACCGGGCAGCAGGTGCTCGACGCGCTGGAATGGGGCGCTCACAACCTTCCGGGAGAATTCGGCGGCTTTCTTGAGGTTTCCGGGCTCACTTATGAGGTAAATCCGACGATTCCCTCTCCCTGCGTGCAGGATGACCAGAACCGGCTGGATCATATTGACGGAAACATGGCAAGGCGCATCGGCAACGTCCTTGTGAACGGTGTTCCGCTGGATCCTGAAAAGACCTATAAAGTGTGCATGACAAACTTCATCTTTGAAGGCGGTTACGGTTATTCCGTATTTGAAGGCTGTACCGCGCTTCTGCAGGATATGGCTGTCGACAACGAGGCCCTGATCAACTATCTCAAATCCCTGCCGGACGGCGCACTGCAGGAACGCTACGGCGATCCCTACGGAGACGGCCGCATCGTAGCTGTTGGCGGAAACACTTAAGATGATTACCGCCCCCTTTCCACTCTCCCCATCATGACAAGCGAAAATCATTGGCTTTAAAGGATTTCTCCATTCTGTTAATAATAAAAATGTCCGCGGGCATTGAGCCGAAAGGTATCTCATGGTAAAATATGTCATGTTGGCTTTATCCAGCCGATTTATTCGATATGACCCGAAGAAACGAGGAGGGGCACTGTTAAAAACGTGAGTGAAACGAAGCAGAAACCAACAAAAAAGTGGATATGGACGCTTCTCTTTGTCCTGATCAATATTGCCGTCGTAGCCGCAACCGCGATCAACGAGTTTTCGGGCGGCGCCCAGGGTTCCGCCGCGCTTGTTTTTACCAAAAGCGCGTTGCTTTACCTGGCGTGCTGCTTTCTGTGCCTTGTTGTTGTTTTCCTTGCGGAATCCACGAAATACTGGCTGATGATGCGCTCCCTGGGAGAAAAGCCTTCCTTCCGCATCGCCTTTGAAACCGCCGCCCTCGGAAAATACTACGACTGCATTACGCCCTCCGGCGCCGGGGGCCAGCCGTTCCAGATCCTCTGGCTGCACCGGCATGGCTATTCCAGCGGCGGATCCTCCGCCATGACGATTACCGGCTTCATCACCATGCAGGCCGGCTTCATCCTCCTGGCGCTCGGCGTGTTTATCACCTGGCGTTCCGTTGAACTGGAAGCCATCCGCTACACTGCCTATTTCGGCCTGCTGCTCTTTTCCCTGATTCCGGTGCTCCTGGCCTCTTTTTCCTTTATGCCTGACACCGTGAAGAAGATCATCTCCGCGGCAATCCGCCTTGGCGCACGGCTGAAGCTGGTGAAAAAGCCGGAAGAAACCACGGAGAAGCTCATCGGGATGCTGGACAGCTATCACCAGAGCTTTTCCGTCATCGCAAAGGACAAGCTGACCCTGGTCTGCCTTCTGCTCCTTTCGCTGATTTACCGGGTTGCCCTGTGCAGCCTGCCCTTCTTCGTGCTGAAGATGTTCGGCGCACAGGTCAGCTTCATCCGCATCTTTGCCACCACCGTCTATCTGTACGCATCCATCGCGCTGGTTCCAACGCCTGGGAACGCCGGCGCGGCGGAAGGCGCTTTCTACCTGGTGTTCTCCGCCATGAAGTCGGACGGTGTATTCTGGGCCATGCTGATCTGGCGGCTGTTCTCCTTCTATTCATTCATTCTGGTCGGCGCGGGAGTCTACGCCGTCAACGCGCTGCAGAAAAGGCGCCGCAAGGGAGGTGAATCCGCATGAGCGCTGCCGTCCGATCCGTCCAGTTTATCGACAATTACTTTCCCGTGATCGACGGGGTTACGGAAACCGTTCACGAATATGCCACCCACATGAACGCCCCGGTCGTCTGTCCGGCAATGACGGCGCATTATCAGGAAACCTATCAGTTTCCGTATAAACTGCTGCCCAGCCGAACCTTCCGGATCCCTGCCTCCCGCTATTCCTGTGCGTTCCCGGATCTGGACGGAAAACTGGCCAGTCTCATTGCGGCGGAAGCACCGCAGATTTTTCATGTGCACAGCCCTTCCCTGCTGGGTTCATATGCAGTCCGCCTGGGGAAAAAGCAGAAGATTCCGGTGGTCGCCACGTTCCACTCCAAGTACTACGATGCGATCCTTGCGTTCACGAAGAGCCGCGCCATCTCAAAGACCATGACGGACCGGATTGTGAAGCTCTACGAGCAGTGCGACGCGGTCTGGGCCTGCTCGGAGGAAACCGGGGAGACCATGCGGTCATACGGGTTCCGCAAGCCCTATTCCGTGATGCCCAACGGCACCGATGTGTCCGTACCGGAAAACACGGAGGAACTGAAGGCGCAGGCGGCCGCCCGCTTTCAGATTCCCGGTGATAAGCATGTGCTGCTGTTTGTCGGCCAGCAGATCTGGTATAAGAATCAGCGCCTGATCCTGGACGCGTTCCGGCTGCTTTGCGATGCGGGCAATGATTATTTTCTCATCATGGTTGGCACCGGCAAAGATGAGAAGGACATTGCCCGCTACGCCGCGTCCCTGGGACTGACGGAGGCGCAGGTGCGCTTCACAGGCCAGGTCCGGGACCGGGACCTGCTCCGGGGCATCTATCTGAACGCGGATCTGCTGTTTTTCCCTTCCGTGTTCGACAATGCGCCGCTGGTTCTGCGGGAGGCGGCCGTGCTGGGCGTGCCCACGCTGGCCACGGAAGGTTCCAACGCAGCCGGCGCCATCCGGAAGAACGTGAACGGCTTCACTGCCGCAGCCACGCCGAAAGATATGAGCAATGAAATCCACCGGATTTTCGCGGAGGAGGATGTTCGCGGAATCGGCCGGTGCGCACGGGAGACGATCCCGCTTTCCTGGGAAAAACTGATCCCCATCGTGCAGGAACAGTATCAGGCCGTGATCGCACAATACGCGCAGGACAGAAAAACAACCCCGTGACATTTGCCACGGGGCGGAAAAGAATTCGCTGGGTCAGCAGGTTTCCGAATCGCTTTCCCGAAAAAATCATTCAGCAGGAGCGAATCATGCAAAATCCCGATCAACCCCGAAACGAAAAACAGCCGCGGCTTTACCGTCTGGTGGCCTGGGCTGTGTTTCGCCTGTCTCCGAAATACACCCTGTCCGGTGCGGAGCATTTTCCGGATGAATCCTGCGTGATCGTCGGCAACCATGCCCAGATGTACGGTCCCCTGGCCGCGGAGTTTTATATGCCGCGTCCCCACGCCACCTGGTGCATCGGGGAAATGATGGACCGGAAGCAGGTTCCGGCCTACGCCTTCCAGGACTTCTGGTCCATGAAGCCCGAAAGGACCCATTGGTTCTATCGGCTGCTGAGCCGGCTGATTGCCCCGATCGCGGAGTATCTTTTCACCCATGCGCACACGATTCCGGTATACCGGGACGCGCGGGTGGTGACGACCTTCCGGAAGTCCATCGACGACCTTCAGGCGGGGACGGACGTGGTCATTTTCCCGGAAAGCGCCGCCCCCTTCAACGGGATCCTCTGGCAGTTTCAGGAGCACTTTGTCGAACTGGCCAAACTGTATTACCGGAGAACGGGCAGGATCCTTTCCTTCGTGCCGATGTACGTCACCCCCCGGCTGAAGATCATCTCCTTCGGCGCGCCGGTGCGCTATAACCCGGAGGCGCCGGACGTTGATGAGGACTCCCGCATCTGCGCCGCCCTGATGCATGCGATCACAGGCCTGGCCGCGGCGCTGCCGCCGCACCGTGTCATTCCATACCCCAACATTCCCAAGGATCAGTATCCGATGAACACAGATGCCTTTCCGGATTCCACTCCCGCGGAATGAGGCACTGAGAGGACCCAAACAGGGAGGAAGATCCGAATCTTTGGGTAGGATTATGCCGCGGGAGCAAGTTCTTCTTCCGTTTCATCAGCCGGATCCACATAGGGTTCTCCCCATGCATTGGTCATTTCCGACAGCTTGTTGAATACTTCCTCCGGTCCGTCGCCGAAACCGAAAGCAACAGCACTGTTGATGATCCGGCCGTTTCTTAATTCCCGCGAGACGCAACGGCATGCGGCTTCATTTGGCTTTGCGGGACGAAACACGGCCTTCACGTTGTATCCCGCTTCCTCAAAAGGTTTGATATAGCTTTCCATCAGTTCATCAAAATCTGACGCTACGATCGGAATAATGACGTTGACACCTTTCATGCTTCCGGTCAGGAATTCCTGCATCGCGTCATCCATGATAGCAAAGCTTTCAAAATGCACGGCATCCGCTGCACATCCGTGACTTTCCTGATATTCCGGAATCAGTTTCTTTACTTCGTCACAATCCAGAATAAAGGCACCAATTTCTTCGCTGATCGGTTCTGCAAGATTAGTGGATTTTCCGGAAGCGGGAAGCCCGAGAGCAAGGATCATTTTGTAATCTCTGTTCAGCGGGCCGTCATAAGCAATCTTATGCTTTCCGGTCTCCGGATTGATCTTCTTGGTCCGGGCGGAGCCGTAGGCCAGGAATTTATCCCTGATTTCCTTCCGCAGAGCGTCACGCTCCGGAGTATTAATTTCCAGTGTATTCCCGTAAAGCGCTTTATAGTACGCGCTGAGAGAATCAATCTGGGCGACCACATGATTGGCTTTGAGTTCTTCCATGGACAAATAGTCCCCGCTTTCGATGCGATCGTACAGTGTTTTCGCCTCGTCACCCGTGATAATCAAATGATCCTTATCCGGCTCCCAGGTCACCGGAACCACTCCGTCCATCAGACACTCGGCAGCCTTTGCTTCCCGCTCCTCAGGAGTTTCGGCACAGGCAGCCCCTGCAACAAGGCATACAATCGCAGCAACAACCAGTATTCTTTTCAGAGTTTTCATGGATGAAGTCTCCTTTTCTCGTGATTTATCCGCTTTCTTCGAAAAGCCGATGGCCCTCAAAATTGCCTTGATAAAATTATATAATTTAAAAGGGAAAAAATCAACCTGACCAAATTTGGAATGTGAACACTGTGTAAACAACAGCTTGTTTTGCTGCCGGAGTCCCCTGCCCCTCCTTGTCGAAATACACAGAACCCCGGCAGGAAGGAACAGCTGTTTTTTTGCCGAATATTTTATAGAATGACGTTAAATCGGAGGGGCGAACATGGATATTTCAATTCTTCTTGGGCTGCAGGATTTCAGGAACGGCGCGGGCGCATTCCTTGCGGAATTCATGAAAAAGATGACCTTTCTGGGCGAGCTGAACACAGCCCTTGTCCTTCTCGCTATTCTTTACTGGTGTGTGCAGAAGGAGCTGGGCACATATCTGATGATGGGCTGGTGCGGAAACCGCCTGCTGAACGGCGCGCTGAAGGTGACCGCCTGTGTCTACCGCCCATGGATCAGGGACGCCCGCATTGTGCCCTACGGCGATTCCATCACCACCGCCACAGGCTATTCCTTCCCCAGCGGTCACAGTATGAATGCCGCAACGCTGTACGGCGGGCTGGCAGTCAGAAAAGGAACATCCCGGGGATTACGGATCGTTACCTTGGTGATTGTCGCCCTGGTCGCCTTCAGCCGGATTTTCCTTGGCGTGCATACGCCGCAGGATATCCTGGTCGGCATTGGGGCCGGCATTCTGGTGATGTGGCTGACCGGCAAACTGATGTCATGGGTTGAAACGCATCCGGAAAAGGACTGGATCGTGGTCTGCGTCGGGATCGGCCTGACTGCAGCGCTTGCGGTATATGCCGCGGTGAAGCCTTATCCGGAAGATTATGACGCAAATGGGAAATTGATTGTGGACGGCGCCAAAATGGCCAACGATACCTTCAAAGCCGTCGGCTGGGTGGTCGCGTTTCTGACAGGCTGGGTCCTGGAGCGCCGTTTTGTCGGCTTTTCCACAGAGGTTTCCGTTCAGAAGAAGCTGATGCGCGCCGTGTCCGGTTTGCTTGGCTTCTATGCGGTCAGCCTGATCCTGATGCCCTGGATCAAGGAGTGGCTCCCCGGCCCCGCCGGAACAATCATCTCCTGCTTTGTCCAGATGCTGTATATCTCCTTTCTCTTCCCGTGGTGCATCAAGCGCTTCGAAAAAAACGGGAGCAGGGCGAAATGATGAAGCCCTGCTCCCGGCCGGAATCCCCTTGCGACGCTATTGCGCCACCATTTGTTTCAATGCATCACGGATGGCATCCAGGTCAATCTGGCGGCCCGCCATGAACATGCCGACGCCCTTGCGGCCGGCTTCCAGCACCACGATAACCATCAGAACAATGCCGACTACTGGAATCAGCATGCTGATCATCTTGTTTTTCGGCTCACTGTTATAGGAATACAAAAGCATCAGAGGCGCAACGAATGCCAGCGAGATGGATCCGCCGAGCCCGACGGCTACGGCAACCCGGAAACCTTCAGCCAATGCCGCGTCTGCAATTTCCTCGGTCACTTCGACCGTGCCCGGCACGACCGAGCGGGCCTGCAGCATGGTCAGCACCAGCAGCAGAATCGCATCAATCGCGGCAAAGATAATCATCCCAATGCTAAAATGCACCGAGATATGGAAGGAGTTCCTTTTCGTGCTCATGAACGCCTGGTACTCCTCGTGGGTTTTGCCGTGCCTGCAGTAACGGTACTCACGGATCCGGACAAGCAGGGCGATGTAAACAAAGAAAGCGAAGGTCATCGGCGGTTTCACCGTCAGCAGCGGAAAGCTCCACAGCGGCAGCATGATTTTGCCTCTCGCCGCCTGAACTTTCAGCACGAAGCAGCCAATTTCGTAAGCGATCGGCAATAACGCGAAGAGCCGAAGAATAATGATTTTCTTCCCGGTGAAAACACGTTTGGGCCGGGCATTCAGGAAATACATGGTCAGGGTGCACAGGAACAGGTCAATAAACAGGTTGAATGCCAGGAAGCCTTCCTGCTTAAAGCCCTGGAACATTGTCGTCAGCATCGGAACAACTTCATCCTTCTGCACCACAATCTGCTGAATAGTCCCGACGAAGTAGCGGTTTCCCATCACAATGGTGACAACGAAAATCGCCAGCGCGGCGCCGCCGTTCCGCAACAGTTGTTTCATATATCCTTCCTTATTGGACAGGATTTTGGAAAAGTTGGCGATCAGCAGGAACGGCAGGGAAAGTGCTGCCACATAGCTCAGGATATCGGCGATTTTGCCGTATTTTTGCGTCACGGCGGGATGGATCTTTCCGCCGATGGTGATTACAACCACCACGGTTGTGATGACCATACAGAACCAGCCCAGCATCTGGAAATGCTGATAGTTAAGCGGGGCCCGGTATTTCATGTCGTTCTCGGCAGTAAACTCATGGAATTTGGTCCGCTTTTTCTTTTTTACGGTTCCTGCCGCGGCGTCCGCAGCAGGCAGTTCCGGGCTTTCTGCTGCCGGACTCCCGATTTCATTTTTTTCTTCTTCCACTTTTTGAGTACCTCCCTTTTATTTTGTCCCTTTCCGGAAGTATACCATATTTTTCCGTTTTTTACCACTAATCGGCCCGGAAGCTGCCCGAATAACCGCCCCGGAGCAGCCTTTACTCTGCCTTCACGGCGACGATCTCAATTTCCACCAGGCCGTCCTTCGGCAGCCGTGCCACCTCCACACAGGAGCGGGCCGGCTTATGGTCGCCGAACCAGGCGGCATAGATTGCGTTCACGGCGGCAAAATCGTCCATATTCTTAATGAAAACCGTCGTCTTGACCACGTCCGTTTTGGCAAAGCCGGAAGCGTCCAGAATCGCCTGGATGTTCTTCAGGCTTTGTTCCGTCTGGGCTTGAATGCCTTCCGGAAAAGCGCCTGTTTCCGGAATCAGCCCGAGCTGGCCGGAGGTAAAGAGCATGTTGCCCATCATAATCGCCTGGGAATACGGGCCGACCGCCGCCGGTGCATTGTTGGTGTGAATAATCATGTTGGTCTCCTCCCTGTGTTTTTGATTTTGTTCCTCTTTACAGAGCATACCATATTTTCTTCCTTCCTGGCAACTGAAAAAGGACTTTTCTGCTTTCTGGCGCTGTGGTATACTTTGTGGTTGTATTCAGGGTTTCATCAGTTGATTTTTTTGTTTGCAGGGGGGATATCCTGATGTCGGAACGTAAAAATGATAACCGGGCCCGGGAAGTGGAGCAGAATCTGATCTCCGTCAGCCGTCTGAATGATGAACAGCTTTTTGAAAAGTTCAAAACGGATCCGGAGGGCCTGAACCAGGTGGAAGCCGCCGAGCGCCTGGAGGAGTACGGCCGGAATATTATTGATATCGCCAATGAGCACAGCCTGCTCAGCCGGATCAAGGATGCGCTCGTCAATCCCTTCAATATTGTCCTGATGGTCGTCGCCATCGTAACCCTTTTTACGGACGTGATCCTGTCGGACGAGCCGAGCCCGGCCACCTTTATCATGCTGGTGCTCGTCATCCTGATCTCCGGCATCATCTCCTTCATCCAGTCGGAAAAATCCAACAATGCGGCCCAGAAGCTGCAGAAAATGATCGCCAACAAAATCGACGTCATCCGCAACGGCAGCATCATGGAGATTGACATCGATGAAGCGGTTCCCGGCGACGTCGTCAAGCTCGCCTCCGGCGACATGATCCCCGGCGATGTGCGCTTCATTGAATCCAAGGACCTGTTCATTGACCAGTCCCAGCTGACCGGCGAGAGCAACCCGGTGGAGAAGTTTGCCGGCCCGGACCCGGATGGCGACAGCCTGACGGATATCGACAATATCGGGTTCATGGGCAGCAACATCGTTTCCGGCAGCGCGAAGGGCGTCATTCTGGCCACGGGAAACAATACTTATTTCGGCAGCATGGCCAAGAGCCTGAATACCTATAAGGACAAGAGCAGTTTTGAAGGAAACCTGAGCT
>Ga0310690_10012498_pt1 | contig 10418 bp, 8 predicted proteins | sample AusTroGonzalo_MG_2_FD_207661 | JGI IMG/M metagenome (GOLD analysis project Ga0310690, IMG submission 207661) | Bovine rumen microbial communities from tropical cattle in Woodstock, Queensland, Australia - Gonzalo_04 (v2) (version 2) | ecosystem: Host-associated > Mammals > Digestive system >...
TGCCACCGTTTTCCCTTGAACCGATCCATGCGCAGCTCAATATCCCCCGCGTGGGGCGCAAGCCAGGGGTCGATGCTGGTGATTTCATAGGGTGCGTAGAGTTTGCCGAGATCCATCTTGTTCTTCCTCCTTCATAAACTGGATAGTACGTTTTTTAGGGAAACGCCGATTAATCTCCAATCAGCATCAAAGCTTTCGGCTCGCTCTCCCCCTGACGGGGGAGAGCTTTAATCAGTATATCCCTACCTTTCAACTTCTTCCCCATTTGCATCCAGATACTTTGTTCCCGCCAGCTGTCCCGCTTCGTCCCAAAGGTACAGAATCTGGGCGTACCCGTCGGCGCAGTTTGTCGGAGCGCCGTTCAGGTCCTCATAGGAAGCGGAGAGCAGGCGTCCTGCGGAGTCATAGGTATAGGCGGTGGAAGCAATGCGGCGGGCGTTCAGGATCGGGTCTCCGGAAGCGTTCAGGTTGGTTTCCCGGAGAATGAGATCGCCCCGGGTTTCCTGCAGCAGGGTCACCACGCCGCTTTCATCCGCCAGGGGAGCGCCGTCCAGGCTGTAACGGGTAACCCGGCGCTCCGTATCCCCGACATAGACAGTTTCCTCCCAGCCGTACCCGCTTCCCCGGTCGGTCAGCCGGTCATAAACGTCATAATACTTCGTATACAGCAGCCGGCCCTGATCGTCCAGCTCCCGTTCGCAGCGAAACCAGCCGTCCGGCCCCGTCGCGGGAGAACCATCCGCGTGCTCATAGCGGATATTGGTGACCTGGAATTTCTTGTTCAGCCGCTGACGCATGACGGCATAGCCGAAGCAGGAATCCACCGGGTTCTCGGAGGGATCCTGAAAGGTGCGCCTGGCCAGGGTTTTGTTGCTGTATTCGTTGAAGTCCACCGCGTATCCCAGGGAGGGCACGATGACCTTGCCCTTGCTGGTGCCATAATAGCGAATATGCCGAATCTCCCCAAAGCTGTTGTAATCCATGGCCACGCGGGCATATCCCTGGCTGTTCAGCATGAGCTGCCCATTCTCCCCGAGATACTGAATCTCCGTGACCTGATTCTTCCCATCCCGGATTTCCTTTTTCCCATAGACGCCGCTCACGCCGGCGCAGGGGAGGCCTTCCGCGGAATAGTACATCTCCGTGGTCTCGTTCCGCTTATAGGTATATCGGATCTCCGCGTATCCTTCCGGACCGGGAACCTTCTCCCCGGTCTCCGCGTCCTGCCAGAAGATCCGGGCCACATTCCCGTTTTCCATCTCCGTCACGGCCTGAGGCTCCGCGCCCGCTGCGACAGTCCACAGACAGACGGCTGCGAGCAACACAATCGCCAGCGTCCTCCAACGACAGATTTTCATATGCGTTTCCACTGCCTTTCCAGTTGTCATTCAGTATAGCAGATATTCCGTCCGAACACAAGCTATTCCTTCCCTTTTCGTTTCATGAGCCAGGCGGCCGCCCAGGTGAGGACGCAGCCGAGCACAGAAAGCGCGGCCAGAGCGATGAGCGGCTGGCCGGTCAGCTGCACCAGGAAGAACACCCGATAAAGGAAGAAATACGCCAGCGCAAAGCCCGCCGCCACCATCGCCAGCATGATGGCCCGGAGCCGGTTGATCGGGACGCAGGTGCGGATCAGCACGGCGTAGCAGATGACACCCGCCACAAGAGTCGCGATGGTTTCACAGATTTCCCGGTTGAAGCCAAACCACCGGCCCGACAGCATCGCAAGGGTTCCGCACAGGGCCACTGCCGCTCCGCCGGGCAGCGCCCGGACAAACACCGTGCGCAGGAAATCCCCCCGAATTCGCTCCTCGCTGGGTTCCAGCGCCAGCACAAAGCCTGGGAAACCGATCATCAGGCCGGAAATCAGCGTCAGATGAATCGGCTGGAACGGATACGCGTCGGCCAGCACCAGCGTCAGTACGCTGAGGAAGAAGCTGAAAAGCGTCTTGGTCAGGAACAGGCTGGCCGCCCGGGTAATGTTATTGATTACCCGCCGTCCTTCCAGGACGATCTCCGGCATGACGCCGAAATCGCTGTCCAGAAGGGTCAGCTGCGCCGCGTGCCTGGCGGCGTCCGCGCCGCCGGCCATGGCGATGGAGCAGTCCGCCGCCTTGAGGGCCGGAATATCGTTCACGCCGTCGCCGGTCATCGCCACATTATGTCCCTTCGCCTGCATCGCCAGCACAAGGGCCTTTTTCTGCTCCGGCGTAACCCGGCCGAAGATCGTATACCGCTCGCATGCCTCGGCAATGTCTTCCTCCGTCTTCAGGGTGGTGGCGTCCACCGCCGCTTCCCATCCTTCCAGCCCGGCCTGGCGGGCAATCCGCGCCACCGTCGTCGCGTTATCACCGGAAATCACCTTCACCGTGACCCCCTCGCGACGGAAGTATGCCAGCGTTTCATCCGCGTGGGGACGCAGACAGTCCGTCAGCACGATCAGGCCGTAGATGGTTTTGATCTCCGGCATGGCCTCCTCCGCCACGATGCCGACGCCGCCGGCCAGCACCAGCACCCGTCGGCCTTCCGCCGCAATCGCCTCCGTTCGGAGCCGCAGCGATTCCGGATACCGGTCCTGCAGCACGAATTCCGGCGCGCCGAGAATCAGCGCCGTCCCATCCTGGAAGGTGGCCGCGGATTTTTTCCGTTTCGAGGAGAAGGGCAGAACCGTCTTCGGTTTCTCCGTGCCCGGAGTCACGCTCCGCCGGAGGGCGTCCAGGGTGCCGCTCGTTTCGTCAAAGGCGCCAAGGAAGCGGCTCAGCGCCTGCCGGGTCTCCTCCTCAGAGCGGTCGACAGGTTCGATGCGCTCCACTTCCATCTCCCCGGTGGTAATGGTGCCCGTTTTATCCAGACAGATAATATCCGCCCGGGACAGGGTTTCGATGCCTGCCAGCTCCTGCACCAGGGTCTTGCGCCGGGCCAGCTTGATGACGCCCACGGCCATGGCGATACTGGTCAGCAGCATCAGCCCCTCCGGGATCATGCCGATCATGGCCGCCACCGTGTTCGGCACAGCTGTGGTCAGGGGATGATGGCTGATAAGCGTCTGCTTCAGCAGGAGCAATATCCCCAAGGGTACCAGCACGATGGTGTCAAACCGGATGAGCCGGTTCAGATCCGCCATCAGCCGGGATTCCGGCCGGCTTGTCTGCTTCGCTTCCCGGGTCAGCCGCCCGGCGTAGCTTTCCTCCGCCACGTAGACCTGCTGGGCCACCATTCGGCCTTCGGTCACATAGGAGCCGGAATACAGCCAGCTGTTCACCTGCTTCTGAATCGCGTCGCTCTCGCCGGTCAGCAACGATTCCATGGCCGCGCCGTTTCCGGAGACCACGACACAGTCCGCTGTCACCTGATCGCCGGCCCGGAGCACCGTCAGATCCCCTCGCACAGTCTCCTCCGGCTTCAGGACGACCTCCTGACCCTCCCGCAGGACGTGTACTTCCGGAGCGTTCAGGAGTTTCAGCTCCTGAATGGTTTTCTGGGCCCGGTATTCCTGATAGGTTCCGATCAGCGTGTTGGCAATGACGATCAGGATAAACAGCATGTTTCGATAGCTGCCCACCAGCAAAAGCGCCACCGCCAGCCCCACGTTCAGCAGATTGAAGAGGGTAAAGACGTTTTCAAACAGAATCCTCTTGAGCGGTTTCCCCTCCCCGCCGACCGTCCGGTTGGCCAGCCCCTGGGCCTTCAGGCTTTCCGCTTCCGCCGCGGTGAGCCCCGTGTCCGCCGTATACCGAAATCCCTCCGGCAATTCCGAAGGCAATGATAATTTATTCTCCATTCCTAACTCCTAACTTTTAACTCCAAACCCCAAACTCCAAGCTTTACTAGCCACTAGCTATTCGGCAGCGGCTCTCCGAACGGAATCCATGTCTTATGCCGCAGACACCAGATATAATGCTTGTTCCGTTCATGCTTCCGCCAACCGTTGCCCGTGGGATGGGTGGAGGAAAAATCCGTCAGCGTGTTGGGATGCAATTCCTGAAACCGGGCCTTTTCCTCTTCGGGCAGCACATAAATCATCGTCGCCCACAGCCTCTCCAGGCTCGTAATATTGTCCAGCGGGGAAAGGTCCGTCACGTCGTTATGGCAGATGTTCAAATCCAGCAGCTCCGTGCATTCCGCAAGCGGCGAGATGTCCGTATAGTGATTGGAGAACAGCTCCGCGTATTGCAGATGCTTGAGATTGCTGATGGGGGTCAGATCCTGGACAAAATTATCGCCGATAATCAGCATTTCCAGATCCGGCACATACTGCAGGAAATCCAGGGTCTTGATCCGGTTGTGCCCCACATCCAGCGCCTTCAGCCGGGGCAGGTATTTCAGGTTCTCCAGCTGCTCCGAGGACAGCCTGGTCGTCGTGTTCGGTTCCTGAAAGGTGGAAAACGCCGTGTCCATCGTGGAACAATAGTATTGATACCCGATGCGAACCACCCATTCAAACTGAATGTCCGGATATTTCTCAATCAGCGGAATCATTTCCTTGTTGGAGGGGGTGCGATGATTGGAATTATCGATCCGCTTCAGGTTGGGGCACAGGGCGATCAGGGCCTCCAGATCCGCCGCGGTCACATTTCCCCGAACGGTCAGATCCAGATCCTCCGTTTCGTCGGTAAACTGCGCCTTGCCCCAGGCGGTAGAGAAGTGCAGGGTCGCCCCTTCCGGCATGGCGTTTTTGATTTTCAAAAGCTCTGTGGGCGTAAACTTCACCGATTCCAGCGTCAACTCCATCGGCTGATTCGCCTTCACATAGCTGAGGGCTTTCCCCGCGTTGGTAAAGGTCATGGCCTCCGCCAGCGCGATTCCGGAAATCCCCGGCAGCAGCATCGCCATCAGGACCAGCGCCGAAAGCCATCGCGCAGGTCTCCCCCGCGTTCTTTTTCTCCTCATACCGTTTGCCGCTCCTTCCCGCCGAAATGATTCAGATACACCGTCGCGCCCATGGCGGCCGAGGCCGCGGCCATCATGATATACAGAAGCGTCGTCAGATCCTCTTCCTGCCGGGCAATATGGATGCCGGTCAGCACCAGAATCAGGAGCCACAGAGGACTCCCTTTCAGCCATCCCGCGACCCCGTACCGTTTCCACAGCAGGATGGAAAGCAGCAGCGCCGTCGCCGCCATGCTCAGATACAGAAAAATATAGAACTGCGGCTTGTCAAAGGCGAACTCCACGCACATGACCGCCAGCGCCCCCGCCGTCAGCGAGGCGAAGCTCAGACCCTTCCACAGGGCGGAGGATGGATAGCGGAAAAACTGGAACACCAGGATCCCGATCAGCGTCGCCAGCGCGGCCAGCTGGGTCACCCGGATAAAGATCGTCACGCAGACAAAATCATCCCGCCGCATCTGCTCCAGGACCATCTGGCTGCAGCTCAGTCCCACGGCGAAGAGCAGAATCTGCTCCCCGCGCAGCGCCTTCTTCGCCCGGGTCAGGAGCAGAATCAGCAGGATCAGGGCAACCACAGCCTCCCAGAACCAGATCGCGTAATGCCATTCCTGATAATATTCATCCTGATAGGTGCAGTACGCCAGCGGGAAGAACTCCTGCCCTTCCTCCACGACCTCCCCAAAGCCCTGATCGGTAAAATATTCCCCCAGGCGGCCCATCATCAGCACCGCGCAGGCGCCGGGCGCCAGGGCATCCAGCGCGTCCAGCCCGTTCACCTTCAGGCATTTCGCACCCACAAGCCCCGCCAGCGTCCCGCCAAAAAGCGCGCCATACAGGGTATATCCGCCCTTCCAGGGCTGCAGGGCCAGGAGCAGCCGGCTGCTGCCCTCGTAATAGGCGTCCGAGCAGAACATCGTCCAGAAAATGTGCCCCATCAGGATGGCGCCCAGAATCACCCCCGGCAGCAATGGACGAACTTCCTTTTTACGAACAGAAAGCAGGACGCCCATCAGGGCGCCTGCAAACATCATCAGTCCATAGGGCGTCACCTGCAGGGAGGCGACGGTGAAAACTGGATTCATGGTTTGAACTCCTAACTCCAAATTCCGTTAGCCACTCGTCACTCGTCACTAACCAGCTCTTCCGGAACCGGCTCAGGATCCGGCTCGGCGGTGGCGAAATAGATCAGATCGCCGATGGGCCGCTTCTGCCCCCGGGGATTGTTCACCCGGGTTCCGCCCAGCACCAGCCACACGGAGGAACCACCGTCCAGGTTGTAGGCCTGCTTCACGCCGCAGGCCGCCACCAGGTCGGTAAACTCCGGGATGGTAAACCCGCCGTTTCTGGATTGCTCCGGCCCCTCGGTCGTCACAATCAGATAGCTCAGCTCATCCATCTGGCAGATGGCCTGCCGCTGGGTCTTTTTCTGGATGCCCACCCCTGCGCCGGAGGCGTAATCATTGCCCACAAAGGTCTGCTTCTCCCCGTCGATGACCAGGGCGGGCCCGAAGACCATGCAATGCATGATGTTGCCCTCAAAAGCCTTCACATCCTCCTGGCTGGGGCGGTAAAGGCAATGGAAATTGCCGTCGAAATCAATGATCAGCGCATCGTAGTTTCCAAAGTCCGCTTCCCGCAGCCGGACGCCGTTGCGATACAGCGTCCCTTCCCGCCGCTGAACGTCGGGATTGTTGCAGAAATCCCCGGAGACGGCCAGCACCGAACGAATCCGGGTAGCAAACTTATCCCCCGCGCCGGAACCGTGCCGGGGCCAGGGGCTCCACAGGGCGGTCCGCAGCTGGCTGGGATCGGCAATCTGCACCCAGGTGAACAGCACCTTGGTCCCGTCGATCACCCGCTCGTCGATCTTTACGGAGATGGTGGAATCCAGATACCCCGTCTGATTCTCCAGGAAGGCCTCCGCGTGCGGCGCGTAGGGAACCACAGCCTCCTGCAGGTCTATGGGCGCGGGATTCGGGTTCGATAGCTCCACCGGAGTATAGACCGGCAGTTCCAGCGCCTCCGCGCCGGCCGCCGGCAGGGCGGCGGGCACAACAAAGGGGATCAGCAGCATCAGCACAATCAGGGGAATCAGCCAGACCAGCGTGCGCTTCATTTCCATCCAAAAGCCTCCATTCCATGTCGTGTTCCATCTTATTAATGTACCATGAAGCGCCCGGATTGTCAATGAATCATCAAAACAGGCGCACTGTCAGCGGGCGAATGAATCGTTATCAGGAAAAAATCCTTTCAAACCCTGATGACTGAAAGAGCTTTGAAAGAACCATAAAAAAACCGAAAAAGAAGCAGGAAAACCGGAGGGAATGAAGAATAAAAAGCGCTGTGCCTGTTTCCTGCGGGTACAGGACACAAACAAAAAAGGAGCGATCAGGCGCTGTTCCTGGAAGGAACCGCCTGAAAAGTGAAAAAGGCGATGGAAAAGAGCTATCAACTGTTAATCATCAACCCCGGTTCCACCTCAACCAAGATCAGTCTCTTTGACGATGACAGGGAACGGTTCGAGAAAAGCCAGTTTCACGACGCGCCCGTATTGCTGCAGTACCCCCACGTCAACGATCAGGTGCCTTTCCGGTATCAGGTCATTCTGGACATGCTGGCGGAGGAAGGGGTCGACCCGGCGGATATCGACGTGTTTGTGGGCCGCGGCGGCAGCGCGTGTACGCAGCCCAGCGGCGTCACGATCATCGACCAGAAGCTGTACGACGATACCGAGGCGGCGGTGGGCGGCAGCGAGCACGCCGCGAAGCTGGGCGTCATGCTGGCCTGGAAATTTTCCCTGGCCTACCATCGCCCCGCCTATACGCTGAACCCCACCAACGTGGATGAATATTGCGACCTGGCGCGGCTGACCGGGATCCGGGGGCTTTACCGCGCTCCCCACTCCCATGTGCTGAACCCGAAAGCGGTGGCGGAGGCGCATGCCGAGGCCCTCGGCAAACGGATTGAGGACTGCAACTTCATCGTCGCCCATATTGACGGCGGCGTCACCGTCAGCGCGCACTGCCATGGAAAGATGATCGACGGCACCATGGGCGCGGACGGCGAAGGTCCCTTCGCCCCCACCCGGATCGGAAGCGTCCCGGTGCTGGCGCTGCTGGACTATATCGAAGCCCATTCCATCGACGAGGTACGGCGGATGTGCTCCCGTTCCGGCGGATTTGTCAGCCTCTTTGGCACCTCCAACTCCGACACCATCCATGCCATGGTGGATCAGGGGGACAAAAAAGCAACGCTGGTCTGGCAGACGATGATCTACCAGATCTGTAAACATATCGGGGAGATGAGCGCCGTCCTGCGGGGCGAAGTGGACGCCATCCTGCTGACGGGCGGGCTCATGCGCTTCGACGATATTACCGCGGGCATCCGGGATCGCTGCGGGTGGATCGCGCCGATCGTTGTGTATCCCGGCGAAATGGAGCAGGAGGCCATGGCCTTCCCCGTGCTGAAAGTATTGCGCGGCCAGGCAAAGGCCATGGTATACAGCGGCAAAAACGTGTGGCAGGGGTTTGAAGGAATCACATTTTAGGGATGCTTCACCGGAGCATCTGTCACGCCGCCGCAGCCGCCTCAAGCGTTTTCGCTCTCTTCATCCGGATGACAAAGGCTACAGCGTCAAACGCGCCTTCCAGAATCATGGCGATACCGGTAAAGATCCAGATGTTGATCCAGCTCATTTCCGGATTCAGGGCGATGAGATACCCGAACAGCAGGCTCAGCCCGGCGCTGATCGCCCGAGTCCACCACAGCCCATCGTGCATTCTCAGGTCATCCACCATTTTCTGCAGGTGCCGATAGCCGAGAACGATCTGGAAGAGCCCATAGAGAACCACCGCCATGGGAAAAGTATCCATCAGCTGATCCCCGCGAAGCAGGCAGTACATCCCCACCGTGATCATAATCACGCCGCTGTAAAAACCGGATCCCTTCGCCGCTTCGGCCGGGGGAGCCTTGAAATACATGATCAGGTCGTATATTCCCAGCAGGGCTACCAGCCCGCCGGCAATCCGCAGCACAATGATGGAATGAACCGATGGATTGATCAGCAGAAGCACGCCCACAACCAGCAGGAACACAATGGTCAGCAGTGATGACCAGTTTTCTTTCAGATACTTCACCTTTTCTTCCTCCTTCGTCTGTTTGACGTCTTTGTCTATTATACCACAAACAGAGCCTCTTCCACAATCCCCGAATTTACCCCGCGGCTTTGTTCGCGATCAGGTCCGTCACCGCGTACGGGAGGAGCGTCTCCGGCGCTACGGAGGGATTCACCCAGTCGTCCACGTGAGAGCGGGGAAGGATCAGCGGCATCCGGTCGTGAATTTCACGAAGGGCGGCAGCAGGCTCCCGGGTAAGAATCACAAAATGGGGAACCTGATTTTCCAGCCGGTATAAGCCGCACAGCCAGGTAGCCTGGCGATCCGCCGGACGGATCGCGTATTTCTCCGTCACGCGCCTTTTCCCTTCCGGGGTCAGAACATGCATCCATTCAAAATAATAACTGGCCGGTATCATACAGCGATGACGCTCCCATGCTTCTCGAAAGGTCTGCTTCTCCGGGGCGGTTTCCGTCCTGGCGTTGAACAGGGGGCGAATTCCCTGGCCGGTGAATCCCCATTTCATCGGAAAGACCCGTGGCCGGCCATCCCGGCCGAAGGCGACGGTCGGAACGACCGCGGTCGGGCGTACTTCCCCCGCCGTGATGATGGTTTCCCCTGCTTCCTGGAATCGGCCAGCCAGCGGAGAACGGTTGACAGACGTCAGGATGTCCCTGATCTCCGGGTCATCCCGCTCGATATAATATCTGCAGCACATGGTTTTTCTCCTTCTGTTTACTCCTCCCCTGTCAGCGATCGGACTTCCTCCTCCGCGTCCGAGCCGCTCACGAGCGCCAACAGCTGTCCGTCGCGGACGATCTTCGCCTGGCTGAGCAGCGCGTACGCCTCCGGCAGATCGTCACGGGTTTCAGCCAGGCGCCGGTTCAGATATCGCCGGAGCAGAATTTCCACCCGATCTGCGGTCTGCTCATCCGGAACCGTCAGCGCGATGATTTCTCGGCCGGCCCGCGGGTCCCGCGAGACGAAAAAGGCAGAATCCGTATAGTCCCCCTCGTCAATGCCTGTCAGGCGCTTCAGGTCCTCCGGAAGTTTTCGGATCAGATCCTCCGCGTCCGAAACGGCAGCAAGCACCCTGTTGCGCAGGAGTTCCGTTCCCGCCGCTTGTTTCGCCGCGGGGCGAGCAGTTTGCGCCGGGCGCTCCCCGGGAGGCGCGGAATCTTCCGCGAGGGAGCTCCGGGAATCCACGCTTTCCGGAACCCAGGCGCCTGCGTCATATTGCTCCTGCGCGTAGTCCATCAGCGTCTGAATCCACAGCGCCACGCCGTCGTCATTCAGATGGCAGAGGTTATCGCTGGTATAGGCGGCGGCCAGAAAACCGTTCTCGTCCCTGAGGGGCTCGGCGATCTCCACATAGGTGGCGCCCAGCCGGGAACAGATCTCCCGCAGCCGGTT
>Ga0310690_10012499_pt1 | contig 10417 bp, 7 predicted proteins | sample AusTroGonzalo_MG_2_FD_207661 | JGI IMG/M metagenome (GOLD analysis project Ga0310690, IMG submission 207661) | Bovine rumen microbial communities from tropical cattle in Woodstock, Queensland, Australia - Gonzalo_04 (v2) (version 2) | ecosystem: Host-associated > Mammals > Digestive system >...
AGTTTGGAGCAACCATAGAATGCATTTTGTCCAATGGATGTGACGCCGTCAGGGAGAGTAATGGAGGTCAGGCTGGAGCAATTATAGAACGCATAGGCTCCAATGGACGTGACGCCATCGGGGAGAGTAATGGAGGTCAGTCTGCTGCAACTATGGAAGGCATACTCTCCGATGCTTGTCACCCCATTGGGAATGTTGATAGTTGTCAAGCTGGAGCAACTATGGAAGGCATACTCTCCGATGCTTGTCACCCCATCGGGAATGTTGATGGTTGTCAAGTTGGAGCAACCATAGAATGCAGTTTGTCCAATGGATGTGACGCCGTCAGGGAGAGTAATGGAGGTCAGTCTGGAGCAATTATAGAACGCATAGTCTCCAATGGACGTGATGTTGTACGCAGTTTCACTAATATAAACCTTAGACGGAACTGTCAGGTCTGTAGGGATTGTTCCACTAATGCAAGGATAATAAGTATAACTTATATACTTTACCAAAGTCGCATTGCTTCCCGAGGTTGTAAAACTCCATACGGTTCCATTGGCATCAGTCCATTCATAGGCCGATGCGGTGATGCTGGTCACCAATGCCAGCATGGAAAAAATAAAATGTTTTGGTTTCATAGTTGTATGATTTTAAATGTATTTGATAATCTTGATGTGGTTTTTAACGATAGCGTCAATCGCTATTTTATTTGAATCCATGGTTGTTCGTCCATATTTTACTCGCCGCATACTTTTCCCTAAATCACAGAACAAATCTTCTATTTCACATGCAGAAAGTCCTGGGAAATGTGAGGATATTTTAGAATAGGGAATCTTACCATCAACGACCCGAATGCCTGTGATAATACCATTCAACACAAGATTTTTCCATGCTTTTAGTGGCAAAGCATGAACATAGACATAATCCTTTGGCAAAAATTCTCTGTCTTTGATACAGGCAAGGCGTAACGCGATGTCGTAGATAATGAGTTGGTCTATTTGAGGAATCTTTGGATTGTTTAGTTGTTTCCTAACAAAATCATACAGTTCCTCAAATGTTTTTAAATGTGATATAGAGGCACCCCATAGCTGAGTGGCATTTATTCGTTTTAGAATCTCATCCCGTGAAGGATGGTTCTTGCTAAACCTCCATAGATACTGAGCATGGCAATCCCTGTACAGTTTTACATCGCCGACCAATAGAATGAAAGCCATGTTCATATTCTTAGGATTATTAAAAGTCCTCAAGAAATCATCACAACAGTAGTCGTTGTGGTATTTATTATACCATTTGGTTAGTTCCTTCGTCATCACATAGAGAACAATTAAGATTTTTGAATTTTTACTTTACGACCACCTTGCGCGTATCTTTAATATATATACCGCGTTGGGGCGAAGAAACTCTGCGACCCTGCAGGTCGAAGATATCATTATTCATTTTTAATTGTTCATTTTTAATTTTCTCAATTCCTGTTGCATCGTCGAAGTCGAAGATAAAAGCCTTTACGCTACTGCCAGAAGAGGGTGTGAGGTAGCAACGACCAGCGGGGATGTTGAAAGTGACACCTTCGGCATCATAGAACATCGGGCCAGTGCCTTTGTTCTGCAAGATATAGCCAGTATTGACTATTGTACCTGTGAGGACACCAGTGAGGTAACCATCTGTGAAAACGTCTGTGACATTGCTGCCATCGGAAAGCTCTGCTGTGCCACTCAAGTTCCCGCTATACCCATTCTCTGCATAGACGATATAAGGTGTGCAGGCCTCAATACTTGCTGCAGGTGTCAGCGTCAGCAGGTCATTCACAACCGCATTGCATGAATAGGCCTTTAGACCAGAAGGCAATTCTGAATCAAATGGCAGAATAAGAGTACCAACCTTGTTGACGGCACTAATATTAACAGCAATTGTTCTTCCTGTTGGGATACCTGTAGTGAAAGGACGGCAAGCGAAATCAGCAGGATGGAATGCCGTTTCGTCTGACTTTGTTAAATTCATCCCCGAGAACTTTACTATAGGTTTGGGGGAGAAACTGGAAGTGAAGGCGGATTCATCAACAGTGACATAAACAATGAAAAGGTCACCTGTTCCGGACTTAAAATCTACATTTGAACCAGAATAGCAAGCCACACGCAACTGATTCGCGGTCGGCATACTACATTCAATACTGTGAGACCAAGTTTTCTTTATTTTGTTGTAGGTAAAGATATCAGTATTTTCCAGCATTAGAACATAGTATCCATTCTCAGGGTCGCTCATCACACTAATTCCATTAGGAAGAAAGATGTCCAAGTTAAATGCTGTGTATATGCTGGAGCTTTCTATTCCAACAGTGAAGTAGTAACCTTCCATATCTGAATCATAAGTCAGGTCACTAATCGTAAACGTACCATCAAGTTCTTGTGCTCCGGCTGTTATCGGCAGCATTGCACACATCATAAATAGGAGTAGAATCTTTTTCATGTCTTATTGATTTGTTAGTTTGTTCTTTTTTCCTGTGGTCTCTCAGCCCCCCAAAGACCTATATATATACGCATGAAGCGTGGTACTGTATCCACTTCTCCGTCTTGGGGTCCTGAGAAAACCGTGCTAAAGAGATATGGCTGGTAGTCCACGCTTACGCATGGAAGCCATCATGTTCTCTTGCTTAGCTATGAAATTTCTCAGGTTTCAAGACGCAAGACGAGCATAACGCTTCGTTTTATTTCCGATAAGATGTGCTTTCCCTAAGGATTGCGAGCGCAAAGTTACGAAGAATATTTTGAAAAGCAGCAAACATCCCCAAGAAAAATGTCATAATGCTCATTTGTGTACTATCTGTTTTTTGCAGGGGACGGGGTACAGCCAGACAAATGGTAATGGTTAAATACATAGCATATTGCGCTTTGGCTCGCGGAAAGATTTTTGTCGGTCGGTCGGAGCAACCTATATATGTGGTTGCTCCGACGACCGACAGGAATCCGCCAGCAAAATCGTCACTTTGAGGCAGAGCAATTATGTTCCTGTGCGTTTGTTCTTCCTCCCTTATATATAGGGGAGGAACGAACGAACAGGAATGCACAAAGAACGAACAAAGAAGCGTCCACCGTACCCTCGCCCTACGAGGCACACCTCATAGCCCAACTAGGCGTGCCTCATAGCCCAACTAGGCGTGCCTCGCAGCCTCATTAGGCGTGCCTCATAGCCTTGTTAGGCGTGCCTCATCGACCTATTAAGCCTATAACAAAAAAGAAGCCTCCGCTTTTGGACGGGGGCTTTTGGCTTTAATTTGTTTATGAACGTTGTTTCAGGTGGAGCGTTTGACTTCTTCGATTTCCTCTATCTTCTTCAGGTCGCGGCAGATGGCGTGGATGTCCCTGACATCGTGGACACCGAGGTTGATGTCGGCGGTGAAGAGGCCGTCGCTTGTCTCGATGTGCACGCTGTTGATGTTCACGTTAAGCTGTTGGGAGAGAATACCCGTGATTTGATGGAGCACGCCAACGCGGTCGAAGCCCTCGATGTGGAGTGTGGCGGGGAAAGCCAGCTGGCCGTGCGTGTCCCATTTGGCAGCCAGGATGTGGTTGCCGTCGTTCGCCTTGAGTCGTTTGGCAATGTCGCACTGTCGCTTGTGGATGATGATGTGTTTCCCGTCGTCGATGTAGCCGAGTACGTCATCGCCTGGGATGGGATGGCAGATGTCGCAGATGATGTAGCGGCTGATGGTCTCCTCGTTGAGGATGAGCGGCTTCTTCTTGTCAATCTTCTCCCCTGCCGCTTCCAAAGGAGAGAGAGTTTCTTCGCCCTTCTCCCCTTTCCCGGAGGCTACGGGGGGGGCTACGGGTGCTTTTTGTTTGAGGAAGGGTATGTACTTCTTCCACTTTTTCCTTTTCTCGTTGAGCGCATTCAGGTCTGCATCGCCCAACGTAATGGTGTGTGCGCCGATGGCGGAAAGCAGTTCCTCGCGTGTGGCAAGGGCGTGGAACTGGCACAATTTGGCCACGTTAACGCTGTTGGGTTCTTTCTCGTGCTTCTGGAAGAACTCGTTCAGTAACTCCTCGCCCTCTTTCTGCTTCTCGCGTTCTTCGCGGCGCAGGATGGCCTGTATCTTGCCCTTTGCCTTGGCGGTGCTGGTGAACTCTATCCACTTCTTGTCCACCTTCTGGTTCTTGGAGGTGAGTATCTCCACCTGGTCTCCGCTTTGCAGCACATGGCTGATGCCCACCAGCTTGTGGTTGACCTTTGCGCCGATGCAGTGTGTGCCGAGGAAGGTGTGCACGCTGAAGGCGAAGTCGAGTACCGTGCAGCCGGATGGCATCGTCTTGAACTCTCCCTTTGGCGTCACCACGAATATCTCGCTGGCAAAGAGGTTGAGTTTGATGGCATCGAGGAAGTCGATGGCGTTGGGCTGCGGGTCGTCGAGGATTTCGCGGATGGTATATAGCCACTTGTTCAGCTCGTTCTCCTTGTTTTCGAGGTTGTCCTCGTCGTCGCCTCCCGTGTCGCCTCCCGTGTCGCCTCCCGTGTCGCCTTCCTTGTACTTCCAGTGCGCGGCGAACCCGTGCTCGGCAATGTCGTCCATGCGGCGGCTGCGTATCTGCACCTCCATCCAGTTTCCGGCACCGCTCATCAGGGTGGTGTGGAGAGCCTGGTAACCGTTGGCCTTGGGTGTGGAGAGCCAGTCGCGCAATCGCTCGGGACGCGGCTTGTAGATGCTGCATGCGGCGGCGTATATCTTAAAGCACTCGGCAATCTCGTCCATGCCCTCCACCACTTCAAAGATGATGCGGACGGCCAGGATGTCGTATATCTCCTCGAATGTCACACGTTTCGTCTGCATCTTGTTCCAGATGCTGTAGGGCTTCTTGATGCGTGCCTTTATCTCGTAGCGCAATCCCATCGCATCGAGTTTCTGGCGAATAGGAACGGTGAAGCTGTCGAAGAAGGCGATAAGGCTGTCATGCTTCTCGTCCAGCTGTTGCTGAATGCTTTGGTATTCTTCGGGATGCTCGTAGCGGAAGCTCAGGTCCTCAAGCTCTTCCTTGACCTTGTTCAGGCCGAGGCGGTGAGCCAATGGGGCATAGATGTAGAGCGTCTCGCCGGCAATCTTGTACTGCTTTCCGGGGAGTTGGCTGCCCAGGGTGCGCATGTTGTGCAGGCGGTCGGAAATCTTGATGAGGATGACGCGTATGTCTTCGCTCATGGTGAGCAGCAGTTTCTTGAAGGACTCGGCCTGTACGGAAGCCTTGTCGCCGAAGATGCCGCCTGAAATCTTTGTCACGCCGTCCACGATTTGTGCTATCCTCTCGCCGAAGATGTTGGAGATGTCTTCGACGGTATAGTCTGTGTCCTCCACCACGTCGTGCAACAGCGCGGAGCAGATGCCCGTGCTGCCCAGGCCGATTTCCTCGCATGCAATCTGTGCCACGGCAATCGGATGCATGATGTAGGGTTCGCCCGAGAGGCGGCGCACACCTTTGTGGGCTTCCTTTGCGAAGTTGAAAGCCTTGTCGATGATGTCGGTGTGTCTGCGGTGATGCGATGCCAGATAGCTGTCTTTCAGACGCTGATAGGCATTACTTATCATCCTCTCGTCTTCCTGTTCCCTGAGTTTCTGTTCTTCCATAGTATTCATCTTGCCTTTGCTTCTGTCTTCCTCTATCTTCTTAATTCACTCTGATTTTCTGTCCTGCCCTGATGTTGCTGCCCTTGATGCCGTTGAGTTTTTGCAGTTTGGCTACGGTGGTGTGGTTGCGTCTGGCGATGTCGCTCAGTGTGTCGCCGTTGCGTACCGTGACGGAGCTGCCCCTTGCAGTTTGTCCCCGGCCCTTTCTCCTGGGCTTCTCTGCTACGGGAATCTCCCTTGGTATGATGTTTTCGTTTGCGGGGACATAGATGGAGTCGCCGGCCTCGATGAAGGCGTTGATGGCGGCGGAGGGCATTCTGAGTGTGCAGGGATGGATTTCGCCCGGGATGAGCGAGGTGCGGTACTGCGGATTAAGTGCCCTGAGCTCTTCGCCCGATATGCCGCACAGTTCCGAGATGCGCTCCATGCGGACGTTGCGGCTCACCTGTATGGTGTCGGTGCCCATGGGCAGTTTGGTGTTGATGGGGCAGATGTTGTGGTCGCAGTAGTAGTTCATGATGTAGTTGGCGGCGATGAAGGCGGGCACGTAGCCGCGCGTCTCGGCCGGCAGGTAGGGATAGATTTCCCAGTAGTCTTTGGCGCCTCCGGCCCGCTTGATGGCCTTGAGGATGTTGTTGGGTCCGCAGTTGTAGCTGGCGATGGCCAGCGTCCAGTCGCCGAAGATGGCGTAGAGGTCGTGCAGGTATCGTGCGGCGGCATAGCTGGCCTTGATGGGGTCGCGCCGTTCGTCGATGAGGCTGGTCACCTCCAGCCCGTACTGTTTGCCGGTTCCTATCATGAACTGCCAGAGTCCTACGGCTCCGGCCCTGCTGACGGCTGTGGGGTTCAGTGCGCTCTCGATGATGGGCAGGTATCGCAGTTCCAGTGGTATCTGATAGCTTTCGAGGGCTTCTTCGAGGATGGGGTTGTAGAAATTGCTTGCGCCCAGCAGGACGGCGACAGAGTTGCGGAGGCGTCCGCTGTAGAGGTCGATGTACTTCTGCACCACGTTGTTGTAGGGCATGTCGATGACGTTGGGCAGCCGTCTGAGTCGGTGAGCGTAGGTCGCGGCATCGAACTCGGGGTTCTGCCCCGTCGTCTCGCAGCTTTCGTCGAAGAAGAGAAAGTTGCGGTTCTGCCATTCCACGAGCAGGCTGTCTATTTCCTTTTGCTGCATCCCTTCGGGCAGCACGAGGGTAGAGTCTTCTTCTGCCTCCTGCCCCATCAAAAGCTGAAAGGGTGAAAAGGCGAAAAGGAGCAGCAGGAGACTGCCATAGGCTTTGATTATCTTGTATTTCGTTATCACGTTATTTCGTTATGTCGTTATGTCGTTATTTAGAAAACTAGCACGCACTGTATGCCCGGGGCTGTGCGGCGGTGGTGTATGTCGATGCGTTCTGTCTCGATGAAGGTGGGCTGGAAGTGCAGGCTGAGGTCGCGGGAGATGTCGAACGTGGAGAGCTCGGCATCGACGTAGGCATCGATGACGGAGAGGAGATAGACGCCCCCGAAGGCGAAGATGCTCAGGTCGCGGTATCGCCGGAAGACGTCTTTTTTCCTTTGGAAGATGGACTGGAATCGGGCTTCCTGCCCCACGATGCTATAGCGTGGCGGCAGCATCCTCTCGTAGCTCTTGGTGGTCGGGTCGCTGTCCGTGATGTCGAGATAGGCCTGCGAATAGTCGGAGAACATCTGGGTGTTCCACGAGAGTGCATAGACGCACCCCAGAAATCCGCCGTAGATGATGGGCAGCTTCCAGTATTTGCGGTTGTAGAATTGTCCGGCCCCCGGTATCACCAGTGCGAGCCAGAGGGCTCGGATGGGGTCGGGCTTGAATTTTGTGAGGTCGCGCCGCGGGCGCTTCTGCGCCATGATTCTTTCGGTGATGGAGAAGAGGGCTGACGTGTCGATGGCGAGCGAGTCCTGCTGCACAGCCGTCTGCAGGGAGTCGGTGACCACCTCGACAGAGTCGATTAGGGGCACATCTCTCACCTCCTGCGCCATGAGCATCGAACATTGAGCATTGAACAATGACCATGTGGCAAGGAACATGAACAGGAGCAAGCAGCGATATGTCCTATGACTCAATTCCATAAACCTTTGACCCTTAACCTTTAACCTTTAAAAATCCCTCAATCTGTCCAGCAGTTCGATGATGCGTTCCAGCTCTGCTTCGCCCGAGAAGGGGATGCTGATTTTTCCCTTGCCGCTGTCGGAGCATGTCATCTCGACGCGCGTCTTGAAGATTTTCCGCAGTCCTTCGCGCAGCTGGTTGTAGTCGGCGCTGAGGTTGGAGCCTTTCTGGCGGATGCGGGTGCCGCCTTTCGTCTTGACGGAGGCTCCCTCGCTGAGCTGCTTCACCATTTCCTCTATCTTGCGCACACTCAGGTGGTCCTTCTTCATCTCGGCAAAGACCTTGAGCTGTGCCTCTGGGTCGGACAGGGCGAGCAGGGCACGGGCATGACCCATGTCTATCTCGCGGTTGCGGAGTGCCACCTGCACGCTGGCGGGCAGCTTCAAGAGGCGCAGGTAGTTGGTGACCGTGGCGCGGTTCTTGCCCACGCGTTCGCTGAGCTGTTCCTGCGTCAGGTTGTACTGCTCGATGAGGCTCTGGTATGCCAGTGCCACCTCCAGGGCTGTGAGGTCTTGCCGCTGGATGTTCTCCACGAGCGCCATCTCCATCATGTTCTCGTCATCGACGGTGCGGATGTAGGCGGGGATGGTGACGAGGCCGACGCGCTGGCTGGCCCGCCAACGGCGTTCGCCGGCGATGATGACGTAGGTGCCGTCGCCCATGTCGCGCAGGGTGATGGGCTGCACAATGCCTATCTGGCGGATGCTGTTGGCCAGCTCCTGCAGGCTGTCGTCGTCGAAGTCGCGTCGCGGCTGGCTGGGATTGGGCCGGATGTCGTCCATCCTCACCTCGCAGAGGTTTGAGGAGCCGCTGGTGTGAATCTCTTCCTCTGTCTGCAACAAGGCATCGAGCCCTCTGCCCAGAGCCTGTCCCTGGTATTTCTTCTTTATGGCCATCTTACATTTACCATTTAATCATTTACCATTTACCATTTTTTTTGTGAAGTTAAAGAAGTTAAGGAAGTTAACTCGTTTCACTCGTTTGGGAAGTTAAGGGACGATACATTTCGGATGCTGTACTCAGGATGCAAAACTATTGTCCTTTAACTTCTTTAACTTCCCCTAACTTCTTTAACTTCTCAACTTTTCCTTTTCTATGATTTCCTGCGCCAGAGCCAGATGTGCCTTCGAGCCGGCTGCGTCGGCATCGTAGAGGATGGCGGGGACGCCGTGGCTGGGTGCTTCGCTCAGCTTGACGTTGCGCTGGATGACGGTCTTGAAGACCAGTTCGCGGAAGTGGCGGCGCACCTCCTCGTAGATTTGGTTGGCAAGGCGCAGGCGACTGTCGTACATCGTCAGCAGGAAGCCTTCGATTTCCAGTCGCGGGTTCATGCGCGTCTTTACGATTTTGATGGTGTTCAGCAACTTGCTGATACCCTCCAGGGCGAAGTACTCGCACTGGACGGGGATGATGACGCTGTCGGCAGCCGTCAGGGCGTTCACCGTGATGAGGCCCAGGCTGGGGCTGCAGTCGATGAGGATATAGTCGTAGTCCCCGACGACGGGGGCCAGCAGTTCCTTCATGATGCGTTCCTGGTTCTTGAAGTTCAGCAGCTCAATCTCTGCACCCACCAGGTTGATGTGCGAGGGCACGATGTCGAGCCCCTCGATGTCGGTCGTGTAGATGATGTCGCGGATGCCCACCTGTCCCACCAGGGCGTTGTATATCGAGTGGTCCAGCTTGCTCACATCGACGCCCATGCCGCTCGAAGCGTTGGCCTGCGGGTCGGCATCCACCAGCAGCACCTTCTTCTCCAGCGTGGCAAGCGAGGCGGCCAGGTTCATGCTCGTCGTCGTCTTGCCCACACCGCCTTTCTGATTGACTATTGCTATGGTTTTGCTCATCTTGTCGTTTTGCTTTTATACTTTACATTCCAGTTTCGCATTCGCTCAACTCTTTTTAGGAGTCCTAAATATTTTGCAAATATACGCCAAAATTGCGAAAAAAGCCCCCTTTTGTCTCAGTATTCTGCTTAAAATGTTGATAAGAGCATGTTTTTGTTGATAACTGAATGCCCTTGCGCATCTGTGGCCAGGCATTCAACTCCTTCTTTCTCCCTCTATCTTCCTCTATCTTCCTCTATCTTCCTCTATCTTCTTCTATCACACTCTATATACGAAAAACCTTGACACAACAATTCATCTTGAATTGTCGTGACGGATGCCGTCGCAAGCCGTGTTTTTCATCGCAGCACGCTTCATTGGCCATCGCGGCACGCTTCGTTGGTCATCGCGGCACTGTCTTTCCCCCGCCAAGCCACGCACTTTTCACTACAAAACTTCGCACGGTTTGTCTGGACAGCGATTCGTAATAACACTTTATTGACATGCCGATACCTGAAGACGTTTTCTAACAGACTGGAAATCACCGCAAATTCATTTTAAGCCAGTTTCTCCCTTCCGCTGGCCCCCAGAGCCCCGGCGCCAAAAACAAGCCATTAAACCGAATGACTCTGCGATTTTTCACGACAATAATCAATTGTCATACATATTCAAAATAAAACACGAATGGCCATGAACCACCCACATAATCATCATGAATATTATATGGTCAATCATATTACATGGCAATTATCTGTTGTTAAAGAATCAAAAACACAAATGACCATGAGTGTCTATATGTTCAATAACCCTTTCGTGACAGCAAGCATCCGCAGGGGGTTAAAAGATGTTAAAAAATCGAACAAATTTATTATA
>Ga0310690_10012500_pt1 | contig 10416 bp, 11 predicted proteins | sample AusTroGonzalo_MG_2_FD_207661 | JGI IMG/M metagenome (GOLD analysis project Ga0310690, IMG submission 207661) | Bovine rumen microbial communities from tropical cattle in Woodstock, Queensland, Australia - Gonzalo_04 (v2) (version 2) | ecosystem: Host-associated > Mammals > Digestive system >...
AGGATCGGACGGCGTACCGTCCGGCTGCGCCGGGCGCCCAGCGTGGTGTCCCACGCCTGCGTGGGCGGGAAGATGGAGCGGAACGGGCCGCTTTCAGCCCATTTCGACGAGCTGGACGACGATCCCTTTTTCGCTCAGAAAACGTGGGAGCTGGGCGAATCGGAGCTCCAGCGCCGGGCGGTGGGACACGCCCTGGAAAAAGGCTCGCTGTCGGCAAAGGATCTGGATTTCCTCTTCGCCGGCGATCTTTTGAACCAGTGTATCGGCTCCAGCTTCGGTCTGCGGGATTTCGGCGTGCCGTATTTCGGCATCTACGGCGCCTGCTCCACCATGGGGGAGGGGTTGGCGCTGGGCGCCATGCTCATTGACGGCGGCTTCGCCACGCTGGTAGGCGCGGTGACCTCCTCACACTTCTGCACGGCGGAGCGGCAGTACCGCGCCCCGATCCCCTACGGCAGTCAGCGCACGCCCACCGCCCAGTGGACCGCCACCGCCGCCGGATGCTGTATTCTGGGGGCACAGGGGCAGGGACCCTATGTGACCCACGCGGTGTGCGGACGAATGGTGGATCTGGGGATCACCGACGCTACCAATATGGGCGCCGCCATGGCGCCTGCCGCCATCGACACGCTGGAGGCGCTGTTCGAGGATACCCATACCCGACCCCAGGACTACGATCTGATCGTTACCGGCGATCTGGGGGAGCTGGGGCATAAGGCGGTCTCGGAGCTGATGGAGCGGGACGGTTACGATATGCGGAACTACACCGATTGCGGACTGCTGCTGTATGATCGCGCCGGACAGGATATGCACGCCGGCGGCAGCGGCGCCGGATGCAGTGCCGCCGTACTCAACGGGTATCTCCTGCGCGGCTTTCGGGAGGGGCGGCTCCACCGGATCATCTTCGCGCCTACCGGAGCGCTGCTCTCGCCCACGTCTACCTTTCAGGGCGGAAGCATTCCCTCCATCTGCCACGCGGTGGTACTGTCCGACCGAAAGGAGGGAGCTTGAGCCATGGAATACCTGAACGCTTTTTTGTGCGGCGGACTTCTGTGCCTGATCGGGCAGGTCCTCATTGACCGCACACAGCTCACGCCTGCCCGCATCCTCACCGGCTACGTGGTAGCAGGCGTTATCCTGCAGGCGATCGGCGTATATCAGGCGGTGGTGGACTGGGGCGGCGCCGGCGCCACGGTGCCGCTGTTGGGATTCGGTTACGCCCTGGCGAAAGGCGTCGCCCGCGCCGTGGAGGAGCAGGGCGCGCTGGGCGTGATCACCGGCGGATTGGGCGCCACGGCAGGCGGCATCACCGCCGCTATGCTGATGGGGCTTTTGGCGGCGCTGATCGCCCGCCCCGGTTACAAACGGTAACGCCCTTGACAACGCGCCGCCGGCGGGCTATGCTGAAAAAGAAACCATGATACGGTAAGGAGAACGGTATGGAAAAGAAGATCATGATCGAGGGAATGATGTGCCGCCACTGCGCCGAGCGGGTGGAGCGGGCGCTCTGCGCGCTGCCGGGCGTACACGCCGCGGTGGATCTGTCGGGTCAATGCGCCGTGGTGAGCGGCGAGGCGCCGGCGGAAGAGCTGCGCCGCGCCGTGGAGAACGCCGGATACCGTGTGACGGAGATCCGGTAAGGGAGGATCACGAGCAAAAAACTGCCGTACGGCCGCAAAAAGCGGCGGTACGGCGGTTTTGTTTTTGCCCGTAAAGCATCCGGACAGAGATCTTCTGTTTATTCTACGATCATCCTGCGTACTTATCTTGAAAAACGCAGGTATTATGCTATAATGATCGTATATTCTTGCATCTACAGAGAATTTATACTGCCGTGAGGCAAGGAGGAAGGATCCATGAAAAGAAGGAAAACAGCAAAACTCATTGCGCTTTTGCTGGCGGCGCTGATGCTGGCGGCGCTGTGCGCCTGCGGCGGGAAGGGCGGCGATCAAGCGAGCCGCCCCACGGCGTACGACGGTGAGAACGAGTACGAGGCGCTGCTGGATTACGCCGACCGGCTGGAAGAGGCGGGCAACGCGGAGGCGGCGGCGCTGGTGCGCGCAAGGATCCCGCAGGCGGCGGCGGGCGAGGCGCGGGAAAAGATCGAGGAGTACATGCAGAACAATGAGCAGTTCCAAATGTTCGAAAACATGGAAGACGCCATGGAAATTGCCGACGCGCTGAAGGGAGGCAAGTGATCATGAAAAAGTTACTGTCTGTCATCATCGCCTCCATCCTGATCCTGTCCATGCTTCCGCTTTCGGCGTTTGCGGAAAACGAGGATCTGCCGGTCGCCCCTCCCCCTCCGGCGCAGGATATGACCAACTACCCCGGCGAGGGGCAACCCGACCCCGTGTCGCTGCAATATGATGAAGAATACAAAAATGCGCTGGATCAGATACAAAAAGGCTCCGAAGACCAGCCGGAGGAGCCGGAGGAGCCGGAGGAGCCCGTCATCCCCGAGGATATCTGGGACGGTGAGTACAAGGACTACCCCGCCGCCAACGGCACCACCACCCGCGTGTTCGATAACGGGAGCATTTACACCACCTACCCCGACGGCAGCAAGGAGGGAATGGACTACAAGGGCAACCGCTTTACCAAGGACGCGGACGGAAAGACCGTGGTCTACACCACCGACGGCGATCAGATGATCAAAAACGCCGACGGCTCGGAGGAAGCGATCACCGTCGGCGGCACGCATATCTATTACAACGAGGACGGCTCCTCCCGCAGCGTTTCGCCCACGGGCACGGTATTTGAGCACGACGCCGATGATCATATTGTGGCTGTTTCCATCGAGGGCGGCGAGCGGCTGGAGCTGACGGATGAGAACGGCGATTTCATCACCGGCGAGCACGTGATCACCGGCCCCGACGGTAAGAAGTTTACCTTCGTGAACAACTCTGGCGATGATTTCACGCAGTTCAAAATGTGGTCGGAGGGCAACGGCACGCAATTCGGCGTTGACGGAAAGACGGATGAGAACGGCTACCGGGCGACGATGCTGACCGCCGACGGAACAAAAGTGAATCTATCCGAAACGGAGACCACAAGCGAAGACGGGTCAACGGTCGGCACGAGCCTTATGGAGATCGTCAACACGAAGACCGGCTTTACGGCGAAAATGGACGGCACGGTCAAAACGGACAAAGACGGGAACACGACCACCTCTGTTAAAATGAGCGACAATGAGGCGGGTGAAATCTTCTCCATGGACGTCAACACCGACAAAAACGGCGAGGTGACCGCCGCCGCCGCTACCTTCAAAACGGACGACGGCGAAACGGTCAACCTCATTGCCAACGAAGACGAGATCTCTTTGCAAAGCAGTAACGGCGCTTTCATCAAAAGCAACCGCAAAACCGGCGCGGCGGAGATCTACAACCCGGAAACCGGCGACCATATCAAGATCAACGATCAGGGAGAGGTAGAGGTGCTGATCATCAACGGCGACGACGGTTCAAAGATCGAGCAGAAGGACGGCAGGTTTGTCATCACCGACCCCAACGGGGAAGAGAAGACCATCACCATCGAAAAAGACCCCGACACCGGCGAGACGACCGTCATTACCTCCGACGGCGACACCTACACCATCACGGGTGACGGCAAGGTGCTCAAAAACGGCAAGGAGCTGAAGGAGGAAGAACCGCAAGAGGAAAAGGACAAAGACGGCGGCAAATGGGTGGAGCCCTACGCCTACTTCGGCGTGGACAATATTGTCGAGCTGTACCCGCTGCTGCGGAGCGAGAAGGTGCAAAAGATCGAGGTCACGCCCGCCGCGTACGACAACAACGGCGCGGGACAGGTGGATCTGACTTCCGGCGCGGGGACGTTTGTGATCGACCTGACGCCGGGCGCGGTGACGACCTATACCGCCTCCTATGCGGATCACCCGAAATACGGCTCTCAGCCCAGCACCTATGACCTTACGCTCACCTTCACCGCAAACGGTTCCCGCGATCTGTTCCGGGTCGACTCCACCCACACCGAGCATAAGCACTGGGGCGAGAGCGTAATGGAAACCGATGAGGATTGCATCATCTATTATGAGTTTTTAAGCGCCTTGCGGGACTATGAACTTCGCGCTATCTGCATTGACAATCATACGCCGATTACCGTGATTTTTAATGTCGACCGCGTACTTCTTCCGTAGTATGCAATCTGCTATTATATCATGAAAAAGGAGTATCGGAAAATTATGAAACGAACACAAACATTGATTGCACTTTTGCTTTCGGCTTTGATGCTGCTGGCGCTTTGCGCCTGCGGCGGGAAGGACGACCGGCCCACCGCGCAAACCTCCTTCGAAGCGCTGTGCGAGTATGCCAAACGGCTGGAGGACGCCGGCAACTATGAAGCGGCACAGCGGGTGTATGAGCTGCTCCCGAACGCCATGGCGGGCGGCGCCGTCAACGATATGGAAACGGCGATCGCAGACAGCGACCGCGGCGACGTTTTTGCCGGCAAGCGGAGTCTTGACAAATGGAGCGGCTTGATCGAAAGCGTAGGTGAGGCAAAACGATGAAAAAGAAAACGATTGCGCTGCTCATGGCTGCCGCCATGCTTTTTGCGTTCTTACCGACGTGGACGGTCGCTTACGCCGAGGGCGGCGACTGGTCGTTCGGCGAGGAGGATCTCTTTTCCGGCAACGCGCAGGTGTTTGAGGGCGCGGACGGTTCCAGAACCGAGATCTTTGACAACGGCAGTATGCGTACCACCTATCCCGACGGCAGGAAAGAGGGACTGGATAAGGACGGCAACCATTTTGAGGAAGCGAAGGACGGCACGGTCACATTCCAGACCATCGACGGCGGCTACGGCACCAAGCGGCCCGACGGCAGCGGCGAAGGGTATTACCCGGACGGAAGCAACGAGATCTATCATGCCGACGGCACGCACACCGAGTACAACGCGGAAACGGGGCTGACCCTGACCTATGACAAGGACGACAAATGGACGGGCGTTTCTCTGGACGAGGAGCACAAGATCGAGTTTTATGATGAGACCGGCGATATGAAAGAGGGTTCCTATTCCCTCACCGACAAGACCGGCAGAACGATCACCTTCACCCACGAAACAGAGCCCTACAAAGACGGCGACGGCGAATACATGAAGGAGTTTTCCATCAACGTCACCGACAAAAACGGGCAGCGCCTCGGCGGCGTGAGCTGGGCGCGAGACGAAGAGGGGAACGAGACCCTTGCTATCAAAGACGCGGACGGCCTGTCCATCACGCGCGTTGAAACCGACGACGGCTATGATATCCATGCCGTCGGCAACGGCGTCGAGTACAAGGAGACGGAAACGACCGACGCCTTCGGCAATACGACCGTCACCTCCTCGATCATCGGAAGCGAGGAAGGACACGCCAACCAGACCGCCGTGTATGACAAGAACGGCGCCCTCGTCAAGCAGGACGTGGACATGAACTGGACGGAGGACGGCACGACCACCACCGTTACGACAGACAACGGCAATATCTACACCACCGTGGAAAACAAGGACGGCTCCAAAAGCGAGCATACCGTCACCTACGGCGAGAACGGCAAGGAATCGGTGAAATCCGTCCATACCTATAAAGACGGCTCTAAACTCACAAGCGAGGTGACCGGCAGCGGCGGCATCGTGACCGGCCGCACCGATACGTTCACCGACAAGAACGGCAAGGAGAAGTCCACGGACGGGAAAACACTCAAGAACGCCGACGGTAGCACGATCGAATTCGGCAGGGACGGCGTCCATGAGACGGGCGCCGACGGCGGCAAAACGGATTTTACCGAGGCGGGCGTTTCCTTTGTAAACGAGGACGGCTCCGTGGCGTGGAACACCACCTACGACGGCGAGCTTGTGAAGTATTGCGACCGCACGGCGGGGCTGGATATGTTTGTCGATCCCGCGACGGGCGAGCAGGTCTTCAAAAATGAGAAGGCGGGCTGTACCATCCGCTACAAGGAAGAGGAAAACGGCAACCCGTCGGGCAGCATCGAAACAAAAGACGGCGTCAGGATCGTTATCAAGGACGGCCGCGTGACGGAATACACCGCTCCCAACGGCGAGGCAACGTTCCATCCCGACGGCTCGGCGAAGCTGACGCTGGCGGACGGCAGAGTGCTGGAAGCGGACGGACAAGGCAACGTGTTTGAAAACGGCAGGCAGATCAGAAAAGACGGCGTATGGGTCGAAGGGTACGGACCGGCGGAGGAAGCCGGGGAGTCCGAAGCCCCGAAGGGCGCGGAGGAGCCTGCCGACGCCGGCTTTACCGGCGGCTACTACGGTACGTATGACTATACGGCGTACTGGGACGGCGGCAAACAGAAGCAGGGTGAGCGCAGCTATTACGTGTTTGAGTACAACGGCTGCTATTATCTGGTGCAGGCGAAGGAACCCGATGATGTTAAGAACCGAATCAAAGAGGACGGCGTAGAGGGCTTCTTCAAATCGTACTATGACGATCGTCTCACCGTCGAGAACGCGAGCTTTGATCCCGCAACGAGGACCGGCACCTATCTGGAAAAGAGCTATATGAACGACGTTCAGTACATCTCCACGGTCTACACGATCGTCTTTGACGGCAACGGCGGCGTCACCATCTCATGGGAATCGCAGAACGTGGCGCAAAGCTTTACGGAACCGCAGGAGTCCGGTACCTTTACGGGCAGCAGAAAGTAAGCGGCGGCAAGCGGTCGGCGCGGCGGAGCGGAAACGCTCCGCCGCGTTTTTCGCGCCTTCGGACATGGAAAATCCCCCCGGCGCCGCCGGGGGGAAAAGAAGCCGAAGCAGAGACCAAAAGCGCGGCGCGTTCATAGCACGCGCCTTACACCGGCGGAATGAAAACGACCTCCACCCGGTTCGCCATGGCGTATTCCACCGTATTGCGGGTGCCGCCGTAGCCGCCGTCATACACGGCGATCAGCAACGAGGCGTGATCGACCATATAGCGGTTGCGCCGCATCATACAGCCGCTGTCGTACTGCTCCTGCAAAACGGTGACCCGATCGCACAGCGACAGGAGTTTTTCATAGCGCAGACGCGTAGACGGCGCCCAGCGCTGTGCCTGGGTGCGGCAGGGGACCGCCGCCTCCAGCGTGATGGGATACCGCCGGCGAAGCGACAGAACGATCTCACAGCAGTACAGATCCACCCCTGCCGCCATGCCCACCACAAAATGGCGATACCCCTTTGCGATCGCCGTTTCCACAGCGTCTTCCAGCCGCGCTTTCAGGTTCAGACAGCGCGGGTCTTTTTCATTGCCGCCCCAGGGCAGTTTCTCCGGCCGGTGGCCGCTGAAACAGCAGGTTGTAGCTCTTGTATACATAGGATCCTCCCTGTCAGGCAAAGTGCCTTTACGGCGTTTGGGTTTGACTTTCCAGCACATACAGCAACACGTTCCCCCGATCCCAGAATAGCGCCAGACGCTCGCCGCCGTCACCGTCTTTGGCGTAGAAAAGACACTGTTCCCATACCGGCCAGTATTCCTCCGCCATCTCCGCGCTTCGCAACCAGCTCTCCAGCGCCGAGCGCTCCCCGGCGGTGACGCTTGTCCACGCCACCATGGATTCTACCGGCTCCTCGTTCTTATAGGTGAGGATATGGCACTGTACGGCGTCTTCCGTTTCACCGGAGCCGTACAGCGTTTCCCATTTGGCATCCTTGGGAACGTCCAGCGCCCAGTTGCTCCGCAGGGAGGGCGTATAGTCCAGCACCTTGCCCCAGAGAAAATCCATCCCCGCCGTGGAGGCGATCATCAGAACCCCCACAACGATCAGCGCGATGATCAAATGCTTTCTTTGCACGCTTTTTTTTCACCCTTTCCGTGGCTTGTGGGCATAGTATAGCACAAAAAAACGGGTCTGTACACCGTTGGGCGAGGAGAAATGTGATAAGATCGCAAAAAAAGGGGGAGGGGGAACGGCGTGGCTCAATTTCCCTCGGCACGGGGCGGCGTGATGGGGCGGGACATACAGAAATAGCGGCTCTCGTCCGCCGCGTGATCTTCCTGGCGGGTGTCCACGTCCTCCGGCTCCGAGGGCGAGAACAGCAGCGCCGGCACGGTGCGGATAAAGGCGCGGCAGGTTTTGAACACGTAGAGCCTGGGGTAGCCGTCCCCGTCAAACGCCATGCGGTAGTGCATCTGCATCCAGCCGGGGATGCGGCGGTTGTCGCCGCGGGTGAAGTAGATGCGGTATTTGAGCGCCGTTTCATAGATGCTCTCGCCGCGACTGGCGTCCCAGATGGCAGGGTCCGCCACGCCGAAAATATCGCGGCCTTTCAGATCGGGATGCTCCTGCTCGATCTTGCGCATCGCCTCAAACTGCCGGTCCGGCGACCAGCGCACCCCCTCGTCCGGCGTTTCGGTACAGCCGTACAGCTCGGCGATACGGTATACCACGCCGTCGTGATCCACCGCCCACCAGCCCACGGAGAAGGGCTTGGCGTAGCCGAAATCGTAACTGCGGTAGACGTTCCACGAACGGGGGATGGAAAACGGCTCGATCACATGGGTAAAGCGGCGGTCCAGATAGTGGTCGGGGTCGTCGGTAAACTCCTGAAATACCTGCCCTTCAAAAAGATCCCACTGCCCGTCCAGCCACGCCTTGCGCAGTTTGGGCGGCAGTGCCTGCAACTGGCGCAGATAGTCCGGCTGGGAGCGCAGGAGCGCCGTGTTGTCCGTGACGCGCGCCGGAATGAAAGCGTAGTCCTCCGGCACCTCGCCCGGCTCGTAGCGCCGCCGGATAAAAAGACGCTTGATATAGCCGTGCCCGGGACCGCCGGGGTTGCAGGTGTAGTAGATCCGCTTGGGGAAGGGGTTCACGCCCCGCACGCTGGCGGTGAGCCGGCGGAGCCATTCCTCCTTGAACTGGGTCGCCTCGTCGATGAACAGCACGTCGTATTCCGCGCCCTGATAGCGGTCCAGATCGCTGTCGCAGGCGCAGTAGCCGAATTCCAGCACACTGCCGTTCAAAAACCGGAACTGCCGCTCCGACGCCCGATATTCCGCCACGCCCTGCAGTTCCGGACGCAAAAAGCGCAGATGATTGCTCTCCACCTCCGGCAGTGTCCGGCGCAGGATCAACAGACGGATCCCCGGCCAGCGCAGTGCCAGCAGCTTCGCCTTGGTGCGCACCGCCCAGCTTTTGCCGCCGCCTCTGGCGCCGCCGAACGCCACATATTTACTGCGGCACTCCAAAAACTGCCGCTGTTTGGGGCTGGGCGCCCCGATGGTCACGGTCGTTTCCATGCCGACGCTCCTTTCCGCCGCCGGCATGCTACCGGCGTTCGTTGAGATTGCAGTTGTTGTTGTGTTGTGGTTACGGTTACGGTTGCTGTTGCTGTTGGCACTTTCGCGGAGTAAAGCGCCGTTACAGGTATTTTTTCATCCATGCGTCGTTCTTCTCCTTTGTTTTCTCTGTGTTCCAGCGATTTTCCGCCATATCGCGGCGCCGCCGGCACAGGGAATCGTACTTCTCCCGATCCCGCAGGATGCGGGGCTTGAGCATCTCCCATACCACCGCCGCCGCGCCGTGGAGAAGCGGCTCCTGGTCGGATTCCCCGTAGCATAAAATGGCGTCCAGCAGATTGCCCTTTTCCTCCTGTGTCAGCTTGCTCAATCCGCCGCGGATCTCAAAATACAGCATCACACCGGGCTGTTTTCCCATACGCTCGCCTCCTTCGTTTACCGCCCCGTTTTTCTCCGCCGTTGCCGCCCCTGTTGCCGCGGCAGGGACAACAGAAGAAAAGCGGTTTCTTTTTTTTCGGCGCTGTGATACAATCGTGCTATCATCCTGCCGAAAGAAGGAACAAACCATGGATCTGACAGAACGCACCCTCTCCCGTCGGGAGGTATTTACCGGACGCATCATCCGGTTGCACGTGGATCAGGTGTCTTTGCCCAACGGCGCCGTCGCTTCCCGTGAGATCGTCGACCATCCCGGCGGCGTGGGGATCCTGGCGCTGGACGGTCAGCGCCGCGTGGCGCTGGTGCGGCAGTATCGCTACGCCTTTTCCCGGGTGGTCACGGAGATACCCGCCGGCAAACTGGAGCCGGACGAGAGCGATCCGCTGGCGGCGGCAAAGCGGGAGCTTCGGGAGGAGATCGGCGCCACGGCGCGTAAGTGGCAGAGCCTGGGCAAGCTGATCCCGTCCCCGGGCTGTTACGGCGAGACACTGCACCTCTATCTGGCGCGCGAGCTGACCTTCGCCGCGCCCGCGCCGGATGAGGACGAGTTTTTGGAATGTGAGTGGGCGCCGCTGGAGGAGCTGGCGCGGCGGTGCGCCTCCGGCGCGCTGTGCGACGCCAAGACGGTGGCGGCGGTACTCAAGGCGGTCTATCTCGGCATTTGAGCCGTTGTTGCCCGGGAAGAGGCAACGGCGCGGATCACAAAACTCTCCTTTTCGCTTTCCAAGTGACACCAT
>Ga0310690_10012501_pt1 | contig 10415 bp, 7 predicted proteins | sample AusTroGonzalo_MG_2_FD_207661 | JGI IMG/M metagenome (GOLD analysis project Ga0310690, IMG submission 207661) | Bovine rumen microbial communities from tropical cattle in Woodstock, Queensland, Australia - Gonzalo_04 (v2) (version 2) | ecosystem: Host-associated > Mammals > Digestive system >...
AAAGGCAGGCCTACTGTGACCTGCCTTTTTTTCTGTTTTAATGCTTTTTTGTTATGATTAAATCCATGACCGGTTTTGGCCGGACGGTTTTAGAGACTGAGGGAAAATGCATTACGGTTGAAATCCGCACCCTTAACAGTAAGCAGTTGGATCTCAACACTCGCATACCGCTGCTGTTCAAGAATTATGAGAACGAAATCCGGTCCATTCTTTCCAAGGAGCTGGAGCGTGCCAAAGCCGACTTCACGATGACGGTGGAAAACCGTTCCGTCAGCAGTGCGGTGGCCATCAACAAAGAACTGGCCATATCTTATTATCAGACACTTACCGAGCTGTCGAAAAACCTCGGTAATCCGGTGGAGAGCGACATTTTCCTGCATGTGCTGCGGATGCCCGACGTGGTCTCCACCCCGCAGGAAGAGGTCAACGATGAATTGTGGGCTGCCGTCCGCAACGCCATCCTCGATGCCTGCCGCCAGCTTAATGCCTTCAGAATTTCCGAGGGCAAGGTGTTGGAGGCTGACTTCGTAAAACGCATCACTCTTATCCGCGATATGATTGACGAAGTGACCCCGTTTGAGGAGCAGCGCATTGTCAAAATCCGCGAAAAATTCGAGACTTCGCTTAAAGAACTCGCCCCGAAAGTGCAGTATGATCCCAATCGCCTCGAACAGGAGATTTTCTTCTACCTCGAGAAATTGGATGTCACGGAGGAGAAAGTTCGTCTGCGCAAGCACTGTGACTACTTCATCGAAACCCTTAACGAAAGCCAGTCGAACGGCAAGAAACTCGGCTTCATCGTGCAGGAGTGCGGCCGCGAGATCAACACCCTCGGTTCCAAAAGCAACGATTTCGACATCCAGCAGATTGTGGTTCGGATGAAGGATGAGCTGGAGAAATTGAAGGAACAGTTGGCGAATGTGTTGTAAGGGTTAAAGGTTGTGTGGGGTTGTTGCATTGCGGCAACCGTACAAAGGGTTGATGCGAAAACCTCATAAAAATGTTGAATTGTACATTGTTCTTTGTACATTGTAAATTGAAATAAAATGGGAAATATACTTTCACTGATAGGTCGGCCGAATGTGGGGAAATCCACGTTTTTTAATCGGTTGATTCAGGCACGGGAGGCCATTGTGGACGCTACTGCAGGCGTGACGCGCGACCGCCATTACGGTAAGTCTGACTGGAACGGTTATGATTTTTCGGTCATTGACACCGGCGGTTACGTTGTGGGTTCGGACGATATTTTCGAGTCGGAAATCCGCAAGCAGGCCGCGTTGGCTATTGACGAATCCGATGTCATTGTCTTCATGGTAGATGGCCGTGAGGGACTGACCCCGTTGGATGAGGAGATTGCCGACATCCTCCGCAAGAGTAAAAAACCGTATTACTTGGCAGTGAACAAGATAGACAGTCCGAGTAACTACTTCGACTACACGGAGTTCTATGCGCTGGGTATCGGGGAGATTTATCCCATTTCGGCGGTTTCGGGCAGCGGCACGGGCGAGTTGCTGGACGAGGTGGTGAAGCACTTCTCGAAAGACAAGGACGACCTGCCAGACGATCTGCCGCGCATCGCCATCGTAGGCAAGCCGAATGTCGGTAAGTCTTCGATTATCAATGCGTTCCTTGGTGAGGACCGCCATATCGTGACACCGTTGGCTGGTACCACCCGCGACACCATTTTCACACGCTACAAGAGTTTCGGTTTCGACTTCTACCTCATCGACACGGCCGGATTGCGCAAGAAGAGCAAGGTCGAGGAAAGTCTGGAGTTCTACTCCGTGATGCGGGCTGTACGTTCTATCGAAAATTCGGATGTCTGCATTGTGATGGCTGATGCCTCGCAAGGTTTTGATGCACAAGATCTTAATATTTTCGGATTGTGCGCTCGGAACCACAAAGGCATTGTGCTGGTGATGAACAAGTGGGATTTGGTGGAGAAGGACACGCATACGCACAAAAATTTTGAAGATGCGCTGAAAAAACGCATCGCGCCCTTCACCGATGTGCCGATTATCTTCACTTCTGTAACCGAAAAGCAGCGTATCTACAAGGTTTTGGAGACGGCCATACAGGTTTATCAGAACCGCCAGCGTCGGATTTCCACGTCGGAGCTGAACAACACGCTGCTGCCGATCATTGAGGAGACCCCACCTCCGATGAACAAGGATAAGGTTATCCGTATCAAATATGTTACACAATTGCCGGTGGCCTATCCCACATTCGCGTTTTTTTGCAACCTGCCGCAGTATGTGGTTGATTCCTATAAACGCTTCTTGGAGAACCAAATACGCAAGAACTGGGATTTCTCTGGCGTGCCGATTGAAATTTATTTTAGGAAGAAGTAAGTTTCAAGTTTCAAGTTTCAGGTTTCAGGTTTCAAGTTTCAAGATTCAGGATTCAAGATTCAGGATTCAAGGTTCAAAGTCAATAATTTTTAAAAACATCTTCCTTGAGCAGCCCGGTAGGGGCAAAAGCTCGGTAGGGGCAAGAGCTCGGTAGCCCAGGGTGAAGCGAAGCGGAGCCCTGGGAATAAAAAGATAGTCAATGAAAAAATTGTTCATAGAAACATACGGTTGCCAGATGAACTTTGCGGACAGTGAGGTGGTCGCTTCTATTTTGAAGGAGCAATACTCGCTGACGAAGGATCTTCTGGAGGCCGATTTAATCCTCATTAACACGTGTTCTATCCGTGACAAGGCCGAGCAACGTATTCACAAGCGTTTGCGCGAATTAGAGGCTTATAAGCGCAAAAAACGGACGTTGCAGGTCGGTCTGCTGGGTTGTATGGCTGAACGAATGAAAGAGGAGTTGTTGCAGACCGAACCGGTGTTGGACTTCATTGCGGGGCCGGATGCCTACCGCACGTTGCCACAGCTCATCGAAGAATCGCGGAAAGGACACACCTCCTTCAACGTATTGCTCTCTAAGGAAGAGACTTACGACAACATTATGCCCGTGCGTTACGACGCCAACGGCGTGTCGGCGTTTGTTTCCATCATGCGCGGCTGCAACAATTTCTGCTCGTATTGTGTGGTGCCTTATACCCGCGGGCGCGAGCGCAGCCGTAGCCCGAAAACCATCCTCAGCGAAATTGAGGATTTGCTAAAAGACAACTACAAGGAAGTCACGCTGTTAGGGCAAAATGTAAACTCCTATTTCTGGAAAGAGGGCGATACAGAGGTCTCTTTTGCGAAACTGATGGCAATGGTGGCGGAGATGTCTCCGGAACTGCGTGTGCGGTTCGCCACGTCGCACCCCAAAGACCTGTCGGACGAGCTGATAGAGACAATTGCCCGCTACGATAATATCTGCAAATGCATCCATTTGCCGGTGCAGTCGGGCAGTGACGAAATGTTGCAGAAAATGCGTCGGGTCTATACGCGAGAGAGCTATTTGGAACGGGTTCGGAAGATTAAGGCGATACTTCCGGATTGTGCCATCACCACTGACATTATTGTTGGATTCAGTGGCGAAACTATTGAGAATCATCAGGATACATTGTCTATTATGCGCGAAGTCGGCTACGAATATGCCTACATGTTCAAATACTCCGAGCGCGGCGGCACTTTGGCGGCCAAACAGTATCCCGATGATATTCCTGACGAAGAGAAAACCCGCCGGTTGGAAGAGGTTATCGCATTACAGGGCGAACTCTCCATGGCGAGTAATCGCCGTGACGTAGGCAAAACCTTCCGCGTGTTGGTGGAAGGTGCCTCCAAACGCTCTGAAGATCAGCTCTTTGGTCGCAACAGCCAAAACAAGGTGATTATTTTCCCGAAAGGTGATCACCAAGTTGGGGATTATGTAGATGTGACGGTTACGGAATGCACGCCAGCGACGCTGTTGGGGAGTTAGCAGTTAGTAGTTAGCAGTTAGTAGTTGTAACGAAGCCACCCAATACTATAAAACAACTTCCAAAAGGGCTGAAAGCCCGACACGTGTAGCCCAGGGTGAACGTAGTGAGCCCTGGGATCGAATGAATGACAAACAACGAACGAACGGCAAACGTCGAAAGAACAATGAACGATATTCGAAATATTACATACGATCAATTAATTTCGTTTTTGCAGGAAAACGGCGAAAAACCATTCCGGGCGAAACAGATTTGGACGGGATTGTGGAAGCGAGGTGCCGGTTCGTTCGACGAAATGACCGACCTTTCCGTGGCATTGCGGACGACATTGCAGGAAAATTTCACGTTCCACAGGGCTGAAATTGTGGAGGAAGTGCATAGTACCGACAAGTCGGCTAAGTTTTTGTTGCAATTCCACGATGGAAAAATGGTTGAGGGGGTGCTTATCCCGAGTAAGGAACGGGTCACGGTGTGTCTTTCCACGCAGGTTGGATGTCCGTTGCACTGCGCGTTCTGCGCTACAGGTACCATGGGCTTTATCCGAAATTTGCATTACAGCGAAATTGTTGATGAGTATGTGTTGCTCAACAATCGGTCGCAAGAGATTTACAACCAGCATATTACCAATATCGTCTTCATGGGCATGGGCGAGCCGCTGCTCAACTTCGACAACATGATGACCGCCATTGATATCCTGACTGGCAAGGATTATTTCGCACTTTCGCCGACGCGAATCACGCTCTCCACCGCGGGCATCATCAAGGGAATCAAAGCGTTGGCAGACAGAGGTTTCCGTTGCGGTTTGGCCATTTCGTTGCACAGTGCGGATCCTACTGTTCGAGAACAAATCATGCCGGTAACGGAGCATAATTCGTTGCATGATTTGCAGGCCGCATTGGCCTATTACCACCAAAAGACGGATGAGCGCATCACCATCGAGTATTTGTTGCTTTCAAAAGTCAATGATTCGGAGAAGGCGGCCGAGCAGTTGGCCCGTTTCTGCCGTCCTTTCCCCGTGAAAATCAACATCATCGAGTACAATTCCACTTCAGATTCGTTGTTCCATAAATCGGACCCGACGCGCCGCCAGCGATTCATCGACGTGTTGGAGCGTTGCAACATGGTGGTGAATATCCGCCTGAGCAAAGGGCAGGACATTGCGGCCGCCTGCGGACAGCTGGTGAAAAACAATGCATAATCATCGGAGGTGTCTGCGTCCTCGCATACATATACACAGTTTATCTCGTTTCTGACTCGCTACTGTGTCGCTCTTCTGTCGCTCTTCTGTCGGAGCACTGTCGGTCAACTGTCGCTCACGACCGAGTGAACATCTTGGCTACGGCGTAGAAAGAGCTTGGCTGGCGTATGGGTAACCATTACCTTATAACCCTATAACTGAGTTACACCATCGGGTTCGTGTGCTTCAATTCCACCACAATTTGCGGGTATTTTTCCCGCAAATGCGCGGCGGCGCGTTCAGCGAAATAGACCGAGCGGTGCTGGGCACCCGTGCAACCGAAATTTATTGTCAGATGCGTGAATTTGCGTTCCAGATAGTTGTCTACGGACATATCCACAAGCGCACAGACGTGGTTCACAAAGGTTTCCACCTCTTTATATTGTTCTAAATACTCTTTCACGCAATCGTCTTTGCCAGTGAAGGTGGCGTATTTTTTCTCACGTCCGGGGTTGGGCAGGGCGCGGCAGTCGAAGACGAAACCGCCGCCGTTGCCGGAATTGTCTTCCGGAATCCCCTTCTTGTACGAGAAACTCTGTACGGTAACCGTCAACACGTCAGGGTTTTCCGATATTGGGGCCACGTAGCTGTCCACTACGGTCTGGAGCACGTGTCGCAGTTCGGGGAGATTGGCCGGTAAGGCATTGTGATCCAGCAAGTAGCGCATATTACGGATAGCATACGGCACGCTCTGCAGGAAGTGCTCCTTCCGCTCGAAGTAGCCCCGGTAGCCATACGCGCCCATCGCCTGCATGATGCGGATGAGGGAGAAAGCGTTGAAATAGGCCTTGAACTGTAGCCGGTCCACCGGAATATGCTGCTCCAAATTGTCTAAATAGTCATCCAACAGCTCCTCACGGATTTCGGGGGAGAGGTCGGCCTTGGCATCGTAGAGCAGTGAGGCGATGTCATATTGCAACGCGCCCTTTCTGCCGCCTTGATAATCGATGAACCAGACGTCATCGTCGAAAACCATAATGTTCCGCGACTGGAAATCCCGGTAGAGGAAATAGTCATCGTCCGCGGCGAGCAGATAGTCCATAAACCGCTGGTAATCATCCTCCAAAAGCTGCTCGTTGAACGGGATGTAGGCCATCTTGAGGTAGTAGTATTTGAAGTAGTTGAGGTCCCATTGCATCGACTGGCGGTCGAAGGCGGCGCGGGGATAAGCCACCGACATATCCAACCCTTGCTTGGCGGTCATCTGGAATTTCGGCAATAGGGCGACCACTTTTCGATAGAGTTCAATAACCTCTTGAAAATCACCATTTTCCTTGCGTACTTCGCAAAGTTTGTCGTATAGGGTTTGGGTACCTAAATCGTTCAGCAGATAATGTTTCTGGTCTTCATGAACAGCCAAAAGTGTTGGAACGTTCAACTTTTGCGTCGTGAAGAAGCGAGTATATTCGAAAAACGCCTTGTTTTCCGTCACATCTTCGTTGTATGCGCCGATCAAGGTGCTGTTATCCTCGAAGGTTAATCGGTAATAGCGCCTGTGCGAGCCCGACTGCGCCAAGGGGACGCAGGAGGTCGGCTGGTTTCCGGTTTTTTCTGTTGCCATTTGGGTTAGGATGGCGATGGCAGGGTCGGTCATAATGGTTAATGGTTAATGGGTTAGGGTATTTGGTTTTGTTTTGGGAGGCTCCACACTGCGGCTGTTGCCTTTGTTGTGGGAGGCCCCACACTGCGGCTTCGCCTTGTGTGGGGTTAATTGCACTTCGTGCGTTTTGTCCCTTCGGGACTGCTCAAGGAATATCTTTTACATAATCTTATTGCCTGTTACTTGTTGCCTATTGCCTGTTGCCTATTGCCTGTTGCCTATTGCCTGTTGCCTGTTGCCTTAATTGCCTTAGTTGTCATTGAGTTTGATGAAACAGAACAACATAATCGTGAAGGCCCAGAGGGAGGAGCCGCCGTAGCTGATGAAGGGCAGGGGGATACCGATGATGGGTAGGAGGCCGGTGGTCATGCCGATGTTGATGAAAAAGTGGAAGGCGATGATGCCTGCGATGCCGTAGCCGTAGTAGCGGACAAATGGATTTCGCTGTTTTTCAGATAGTTTGAGAATGCGGAAGATGAGGGCGCCGAAGAGGCCGAAAACGACGAGGGTGCCGAAAAAGCCCCATTCCTCGCCGATGGCGCAGAAGATGAAGTCGGTGCTCTGTTCCGGCACGAAGTTGAGTTTCGTCTGCGTGCCTTTGAGGTAGCCTTTGCCGAAAAGTCCGCCTGAACCGATGGCGATTTTCGACTGGTTGAGGTTGAAGTCGGCGCCGAGCGGGTCGGAGGTTTTGCCTAAAATGGTGTCGATACGCTGTTTCTGGTGCGGTTCGAAGCCGTGTTCATAGAGGAAGTTGACAGAGAACACGAACACGATGCAAGCCACATAAACGGTGACGTTCCGTCGTATTTTTTTCTTCTTTGTGCGGTTGGCAATCATAAACCCGATGAAGACAGCCGTAATCAGGGCCAGGGAGTAGGTCTCGTTGAATTTCAAGGTGATGAAGGCCAGGATGGCCGCGATGATGCCGAGTACCAAAAATTCCGCACTGAATCCTTCGCGGTAGAAGAGGATGATGAAGGAGAAGAAGACGAGTGCCGAACCTGCGTCGTGTTGTAGCAACGCCACGATGACGGGGATGAAGATGAGTGCGAATTGCACAATCCACACGTTGCGGCGCTGGCTTTCGGTTTTGCCCTCCTGCATGAACTTGGCTAGCGCCAACGCCGTGGCCACCTTCATGAATTCCGTTGGCTGTATGCTGAAACTGCCGATTTTTATCCACGACTTTGCGCCGTTGATTTCTGCCCCGATGAATAACACCAAGACCATCAGAAATAGGCAGAAAAGGTAGAAGAAGTAAGCATAATGCTGTATGATACCGCTGTCTATCAATAAGATGACGGTGGCCAAGAAAAATGAGGTTCCAATCCAAATCATCTGCTTTCCGTACGGTTGCCCGAAGTCGAAAATCGGGGTGGAGCCGTCAGGGATATAGCAGGTGGAGTAAATGGTGATCCAGCCGATGACGACTAAGGCGAGATAATAGATTATCAGCCTGGCATCGAAGCCTTTGGAGAGTCTGTTATAGGGTTCTAACTTCGGCATGGCTCACTTGATTGTCATTTCTTTCATTCGCTGTTCGAGGTCGGAGCGCTCGACTTTGCGGTTAAGGTAAAATTCGGCCATAAGACTGGCGATAGGGCAGGCCACGGTGGCGCCGAAGCCGCCGTTCTCCACCAGACAAAAGACTACGATTTTGGGGTCGTTGGCGGGTGCGATGAGGGCGAAGACGGAGTGGTCGCGGCCGTGCGGATTCTGGGCTGTGCCCGTTTTGCCGGCCACCTCAATGCCGGGGATGGCCGCTCCGCGTCCCGTGCCGCCGGTCACCACCATTCGCATTCCCTGCAGTACCGTCTCAAAATGGCGCGATTCAATCTTGGAATAGACTTTTTCGTTAAACTGCGTGTTCAGGCTGTCTCGGTTGCCGATGGCTCTCACTACGTGTGGGCGGATGTAGTAACCTTTGTTGGCGATGACAGCCAGCATGTTGGCCATCTGCAGCGGGGTAACCGCCGCCTCGCCCTGACCGATGCCCATGGAAACAACGGTATTGCCGTTCCAGCTGTTGTTGTATTTCTTGTCGAAATATTCCGCCGAAGGAATACGGCCTTTCAACTCGTAGGGCAGGTCGGTGTTGAACACTTGCAGAAAGCCCATGGAGCTCATGTAGTCGAGCCAGGCGGTGTAGGCTTCGTCGATGTTCTTGTATTTGCGGCGGTTGGAGAGGATGTTGTAATAAGCGCGGCAGAAGAAGGTGTTGCACGAACGTTGGATGGCGCTGTAGATGTTGAGGCCGCCGCAGTTGTGGCAGTGAACGACGTGGCTGTCAAGATGGTAGCCGCCGCCAGAGCAGGAATAAATCGTCGATGGCGTGATGATGCCGTCTTGCAGTGCGATGAGTCCGTTGGCTAACTTGAAGGTGGAACCTGGCGGATAAGCGGCCTGCAATGCTCTGTTGAACAGCGGCTTTTCGGGATCGGCGACCAGTTTGCCGTAGTTCTTCGGACGGGCGGTGCCGACCAGCAGGTTCGGATCGTAGTTGGGGCTGGAAATCAGGCAGAGAATCTCGCCGGTCTTGGGTTCGATAGCCACGATGGCACCGCGTTTGCCGGCCATAAGTTCCTCGCCGTAACGCTGGAGCTGCATGTCAAGGGTGCTCCAGATGGATGTTCCCGGCACGGCCACCACATCGTCGTCGCCGTTGTTGTAGGGACCGACCTCGCGGTTATGCACGTCCACAAGCACTTTCTGCTTGCCTTTTACGCCGCGCAGAATCGGTTCATAGGCCTTTTCGATGCCGCTCTTGCCGATATAGTCGCCCATCCGGTAGTAGCCGTCGTTTTCCACGTCCTGCTCATCCACCTCGCTGACGTAGCCTAGTATGTGGGCCGCAATGGGTTGCGGGTAAGTACGCAGGGTACGTTCTTGCACGAAGAATCCAGGAAACTCCGACATTTTTTCCTGTAAGTAACCGTAATCCTCTTTCGAAATTTGCTGTTTGAACAGCGACGGCACGCTGCCAGAATATTTTTTTGCTTTCTCGATTTTCTTCCGCACATCCACGATTTCCATGTCCAAAACACGGCACAGCTCCGTCGTGTCAAAGTCGCGTAACTCCTTGGGAACCACCATCAAATCGTAGGCGGCATCATTATAGACCAGCAGCGAATCGTTGCGGTCGTAGATGAAACCGCGCGCTGGGTGAATGGTCTTCTCACGGATGGCGTTTTCCTCGGCCTTTGTCTTCCACGATTTGTTCAGCACCTGCAGGCGGAACAAGTGGAAGGTGTAGATGCCTAAGAGTAGCCCCAATACTCCCAGAATGATATAATATCGATTGCTGTTGGTGGGTGCCATTATTTGTTGCGGCTTTGCAGCGAGTGGACGAGGGAGAGCACGAAGGCTTTCTTCTTCTCTTCGGTATGGATACGATTGATATCGTCAATGCATTTTTCTGTGTATGAGGCGATTAATTCTTCAGTAGCCTCTTTCACGTTCACCGCATCGAAGATATTTTTCACGGCAAGGAATTTCTCCTTTTCGTTTGCAGGGGTGGTGGAGAAGAGTCTGTGCAACTCCTGTTTTTGCGATTCGTCAGCCAGTTCGAGCGCCTTCAGATAGACATACGTTTTCTTGTTGTCCTTGATGTCGCCGCCCACGGCCTTGCCAAACACCTCTTCGTCGGCATAGACGTCAAGCAGGTCGTCGGCGAGCTGGAAGGCGATGCCGAGATGGATGCCGAGGTCGTAAAGGGCTTG
>Ga0310690_10012503_pt1 | contig 10415 bp, 7 predicted proteins | sample AusTroGonzalo_MG_2_FD_207661 | JGI IMG/M metagenome (GOLD analysis project Ga0310690, IMG submission 207661) | Bovine rumen microbial communities from tropical cattle in Woodstock, Queensland, Australia - Gonzalo_04 (v2) (version 2) | ecosystem: Host-associated > Mammals > Digestive system >...
CTTTATCCTCTTGCGGCGGCAATCCCAAACGTGCTTTAGGCTTAAACAAAGAAGCTCCCGATGAATTTACGGTTGTGGCAAAGGCACCTTTGGTTTTACCTCCCGAATATAATCTTGTGCCTCCCGGTGAAATATCGGCAACGGCAGAGGACGTGCGTCCGCAAAGCAAGCCTAAAGATATTTTGTTCAGCGACAGCAAGAATAAAAGCAACGCGACAGAGAAAAACAAGCCTGCTGATTCTGCCAAAGTTGCCGCTGCACCTTCCAAAAATTCCGAATATGACAATACGACCGAAAAGTTTTTGACTATGGCAGGTGCAAAACAGGACAACTCCGGTATAAGAAAGACAATCAATAAAGAAACCGGTATGATGATTGAAGAAAATCAAACTATCGTGGATAAAATTATGTTCTGGAATGATGAAGTGGTTGATCCGACTGCCGTAACGGTAAATGCTGCTGCCGAAAAGAAGCGTTTGAAAGATAACGCAAAAAGCGGTAAATCTTCAACAGACGGCGAAACCCCGTCCATAAAACCCGAACGTTCTTTGTTTTAAATAAGTAAATTAAGGAGCGATTATGCTTACCAAGCTGCCGTCTTATAAAAAATTGCAACAAGAATGCGAAGGCATAAAAAATCAAAGCATTTTGTCTTTTTTTGAATCCGAGCCTGATAGGCTTGAAAATATGACGGTTGACTGCGGCGAAATCCACTTTGATTTTTCAAAAAACCTGATTGACGCAAACGTTTTTTCCCTCTTGCAGAGCTTAGCAAAAGAAGCAAATCTCGGCAGTGCTATAGAGGCTATGTTCAACGGGCAAAAAATCAATAATACAGAGGATAGAGCCGTCTTACACACAGCATTAAGAAACACCTCCGACGTCATTGTAAATGTTGACGGTCATAACGTGATGCCGGATATAAACGCCGTTTTGGAAAAGATACGCATTTTTTCCGAAAATGTCCGCAGCGGCACTTGGAGGGGTGCGACGGGAAAAGCTATAACAGATGTGGTAAACATAGGGATAGGAGGTTCGGATTTAGGTCCTAAAATGGCGGTAAACGCTTTAAAAAAATATGCACAAAAAGGGCTTAACTCTCACTTTGTTTCCAACGTTGACAGCACGGATATAACCGAGACTTTATCCGCTTTAAATCCCGAGACAACATTGTTTATCATATCTTCAAAGACTTTTACCACGATGGAAACGATAAGCAACGCAAAAGACGCAAGGACTTGGCTGGTGGCGGCTTTGGGAGAAGGTGCTGTGGCAAAGCACTTTGTTGCCGTTTCCACAAACAAAGAAAAAGTAGCAGAGTTCGGTATAGATACAGATAATATGTTCTGCTTTTGGGATTGGGTCGGCGGACGTTATTCCCTTTGGTCTGCAATAGGTTTATCCATAGCCATCAGCATCGGCTTTGACAATTTTCACAATATGTTGCAGGGTGCTTTTGCTATGGACAAGCACTTTCGCACTGCACCGTTTAATAAAAATATCCCCGTGATTATGGGACTTTTGGGTGTTTGGTATGCGTCGTTTTGCAAATACGCAACATACGCAGTTTTACCCTATGATGAATACTTAAAAGATTTTCCTGCCTTTTTGCAACAGCTGGAGATGGAATCAAACGGTAAATCGGTAACCAAAGACGGTAAAAAAGTTGATTATCTTACTTCTCCCGTACTTTGGGGACAGGCCGGTACAAACGGTCAACACTCTTTTTATCAGCTTATTCATCAGGGAACACAAGTGATACCTTGTGATTTCATTGTTCCCGTCATATCTTTGAATGAGTTGGGGCAACATCAAGATATGCTTATTGCCAATGCCTTAGCTCAAGCGGAAGCACTGCTGAAAGGTAAATCGGCAAGTCAGGTTAAAGGTGAAGGAACACCAGAAAATTTGATAAATCACAAGGTTTTTGAAGGCAATCGTCCTTCCAATACAATTTTAATCAATAAAATCACACCCTTTACTTTGGGTATGCTGGTTGCAATGTATGAACATAAGACTTTTACGGAGGGTGTGATTTGGAACATAAACAGTTTTGATCAATGGGGTGTTGAACTTGGTAAACAACTTGCCAAAGTAATTTTGAAAGAGCTGGAAAATCCTGAGCAAAACGCCGAAACTTCACATGATGAGTCAACTTCATCTTTGATTGAAAAAACTCGGCAGATAAGGAAAGGTTTAAATTAAGGTTTTACATTAACTATGACTATAAAAATACTTGATTCAAATACGGTTAATCAGATTGCAGCAGGCGAAGTGTTGGAAAGACCTTTTGCCGCCGTAAAAGAATTGGTTGAAAACTCCCTTGATGCAGGGGCGACAAAGATAGATGTAGTCATAGAAAACGGCGGTAAATCTTACATTTCGGTTACGGACAACGGCAGCGGTATTGATAAAGATGAGCTTGCTTTGTCTTTGATGAGGCATGCAACTTCAAAATTACCCGACGAAGATTTGCAGCATATCAACTTTTTCGGTTTCAGAGGAGAGGCTTTACCGTCTATGGCGGCGGTTGCCCGTGTTCAGATTACTTCACGCACAAAAAACTCGGATTCGGCTTACGCTATTAAAGCAAGTACCGGTGATATGTCCGAGGTATTCCCTGCCGCAATGACTTTCGGTACAAAAGTTGAAGTCAGAGATATGTTTTACGCAACCCCTGCCCGCTTGAAATTCCTTAAATCGGATATAACGGAAACGGGAAAAATAGAAGAAGTAATCAAACATACGGCAATGGCTAATCCGCTTGTTACTTTCACTTTGCGAGACGAAAAGAAAGAACGCTTAAGATATACGGCAAGCAATAATGTTGATGACTTAAACGCCGCTTTTCAAAGTCGTTTTGAGGAAATTTTCGGGCAAAATTTTAAAGAAAACTTTGCAAGCGTTGATGAAAAGAAAGAACTTGTTTCTTTGAAAGGTTTTGTATCTTTGCCGACGTACAGCAAGCAAAACTCTCTCTCGCAATATCTGTTTATAAACGGTCGTCCCATAAAAGACAGATTGCTTATGGGTGCGGTAAAGGCGGCGTATTCGGGATTGATGGCAAGCGACAGATACCCCGTTGTGGCGTTGTTTATTTCTATGCCTTCATCTATGGTTGATGTAAACGTACACCCTGCCAAAACGGAAGTAAGGTTCAGAGATTACGGACAAATCAGAGGGTTAATTGTTAATAGTTTACGCAACGCTTTAACTGTTGAAAGTTCAAAAGTTGCCGGTTTGATTTCCGAAAATACTTTAAAAGCCTTTACTTATCAAAGTGCATCTCCGGCATCTAATCGTCCGAGTGTAGCGGGAAAAAGGTTTAATTATCAGTATTCTTTCAATTCCGCACCGAAAGCGAGGGCTTCTTCATCTTATCAACCTGCACACACTTTATCGGACAGTTTTGAGGATGGTTTTACGGATTTTTCCGTTTCTCCGACAGGTGAAAACAATCAGTTAAATGAGGAATTTTCCGCCTTTAATTACTTTGATGAGAAAGTGCAGGAACAGCAGGAAGAAGATGATAATTTTCCCCCTTTGGGATTGGCAAGAGGGCAGCTTCACCGTACTTATATCGTATCGCAAACAAAAGACGGAATAGTTATTGTTGACCAGCACGCAGCTCACGAAAGACTGACATACGAGAAAATTCGCAAGGCAAAAGGTATATCCGCCTCGCAAATGTTGCTAACTCCGTATATCGTTGATTTGCCTGCAAAATCGGTTGAAAATCTGCTGCAATACAAACAACAAATGGAAGATTTGGGATTGGCACTTGATTCTTTCGGGGAAGATTCGGTAGTGGTTCGTGCCCTTCCCGCTCTTTTAAAGGATACGGATATTACCAAACTTATCAATGACATATCAGACACCGTGGAAGATTTTTCGGGTGCTTTATCCTTGGAAGAAAAAATCAAAAACATTTGTGCAACCATGGCTTGTCATAATTCCGTAAGAGCGGGCAGAACCTTAAATGCTGCGGAAATGAACGCATTATTGCGACAAATGGAGCAAGAGCCTAATTCAGCTCAATGTATCCACGGTCGTCCTACGTATGTTGAATTGAAACTCAAAGACATTGAACGTTTATTCGGAAGAAGATAAAACAGATATAATACAATAAGATATATAACTTTATTAAAGTGTTAGGAGAAGAAATGAAAAACAATAAAAAACAACTGGTAACAAGTGCCCTGCCCTATATCAACGGCATAAAGCATTTGGGTAATTTGGTCGGGTCTTTACTTCCCGCCGACGTACATTCTCGTTTTTTGCGGCAAACAGGTAACGATGTTTTGTTTATATGTGCAACCGATGAACACGGCACCCCTGCGGAAATAGCCGCTGCCGAAGCAGGACAGGACGTCAAAACTTTTTGTGATGAGCAACACGAAATACAAAAGGGTATTTATACTCGTTTCGGCTTATCTTTTGACCACTTCGGCAGGACAAGTCGTCCGCAAAATGTTGTTCTTACACAAGAAATGTGCGATGACCTAACAAAAAACGGCTTTATAGAAGAAAGAGTGATTAAGCAGGTTTATTGTGAAGCTGACGGCAGATTTTTGCCTGACAGATACGTTGAAGGCACCTGTCCTTTTTGCGGATATGAAAGGGCAAGAGGCGATCAATGCGAAAATTGCACGAAATTACTTGATCCTACGGACTTAATCAACCCTCGCTCCGCAATATCGGGCAGTACCGAATTGGAAGTAAGAGAAACAAAACATCTTTTCCTTTTGTTGCCGAAAATGGCAGAATCCGTTGAAAAATGGGTGGAAACAAAAAAGGGTATTTTCTCTCCTTTGGTGTATTCCATTGCTAAGAAATGGCTTAATGAAGGCTTGCAGGAGCGTTGCATTACCAGAGATTTAAACTGGGGTGTCCCCGTCAATCGTGAAGGTTTTGAGGGTAAGGTTTTTTACGTTTGGTTTGATGCTCCCATCGGCTATATGTCCGCAACAAAGGAATGGTCGGACGAAAAGCCTGATGAAAGGAATTGGGAAGATTGGTGGCTTAATGCAGATGACACGGTTTATTATACCGAATTTATGGCAAAAGATAATATACCTTTCCATACGGTAACTTTCCCCGCCTGTCTGCTCGGTTCGGGTAAGCCTTGGAAAAAGGTGGATTACTTAAAGGGCTTTAACTGGCTTACTTTCTATGGCGGAAAGTTCTCCACAAGTCAGCACAGAGGTATTTTCACGGACAAGGCTTTGGAGGAATTTCCCGCCGATTACTGGCGTTATTGGTTGATGGCAAATGCTCCCGAAAGTGATGATTCCAGCTTTACCTTTGATTCTTTTGCGGGAATGGTCAATAAAGACCTGAACAATACTTTAGGTAACTTTGTCAACAGGGTTATGAAGATTACGGAAAAGAATTTCGGCACGGTTATTCCCGAGGGCGGAGAAAACTCCCCTGTTGAAGTGGAATTTATCGCAAAAATGAAAGAATTGGTGCAAGCCTATACCGTAAATATGGAAAGTTTATCTTACCGTAAAGCCTTAGCCGCTTTAAAAGCAATTTGGGCAGAGGGTAACAACTATATTGCCGCGACAGAACCTTGGAAAGCGGTTAAGGAAAACAAAGACTATGCCGCCGTCATTCTGCGTATGGCTTTCAATTTGATGAGAGTCTATGCTGTTCTTTCCGCTCCCGTTATTCCTTTTGCATCTGCAAAATTGCTGGAGGCTTTGGGCTTAGACGGTAAGAAAGATTGCATGTGGATTGACAGTGATAAAATGGCAGAGGAACTTTCTTTCTTTAAAGGCGGTGAAAAATTTACTTTGATTGAGCCTTTATTTACGCAAATTGATGATGCAAGAATCGCTGAGTTAAAAGAAAAATACGGCAGTGAAGAAGCCTAGGAGAATTAAATGAAAATTTTGACCATACCGACAAAGCCTTTTGATGACCAAAGACCGGGTACTTCCGGTTTACGTAAAAAAGTAAGTGTGTTTAAGTCCGAAAACTACCTGCAAAATTTTGTGCAAAGTCTTTTCAATGCTCTTGGCACGGAAAATGTTAAGGGTAAAGTTTTGGCAATCGGCGGTGATGGTCGCTATTATAATCGTGAGGCAATACAGATAATTGCCAAAATGGCGATTGCTGCCGGTTTCGGGCGTTTGATGATTGCCAAAGGCGGTATTATTTCCACACCTGCCATGTCCTGTGTTATCCGTAAGTATAAAACTTTCGGAGGCATAATTCTTTCCGCAAGTCATAATCCCGGTGGTGAAAACGGTGATTTCGGCATAAAATACAATAATGAAAGCGGTGCTCCCGCTCCTTTACGGATTACGGAGGCTATTTTTGCCGAATCAAAGAAAATAACTTCTTACAACATAGCCGATATTGAAGATATAGACATTGATACAACCTCTGTTTTTAAGCTGGGCAATACGGAGATTCAAGTTTTTGACGGTGTTGATGACTATGTGGAATTGATGAAAGAGTTGTTTGACTTTGAAGCTCTGAGGGCCTTATTTGCAAGCGGTTTTACCATGCGTTATGACGCTTTACACGCGGTAACCGGACCTTATGCCAAGCGTATTTTTGAAAATGAGCTTGGGGCAAAGGAAGGGACTGTCGTAAACGGCACTCCCCTGCCCGATTTCGGCGGCGGGCACCCTGATCCTAACCTTACCTATGCCAAAGGCTTGGTTGATGTAATGTTTTCACAAAATGCACCCGATTTCGGTGCTGCTTCTGACGGAGACGGCGACAGGAATATGATTTTAGGCAACAACGCTTACGTTAATCCCTCTGACAGCCTTGCCATAATTACGGCAAATTATAATTGTGTCAAAGGCTATAAACAAGGTTTGTCGGGAGTTGCACGTTCCATGCCGACAAGTGCCGCGGTTGATAAAGTCGCCGATAAAATGGGCTTAAAATGTTATGAAACACCGACAGGATGGAAATTCTTCGGCAATCTGATGGACGCAGGATTAGTTACTTTTTGCGGTGAAGAATCTTTCGGTACGGGTTCAAATCATATCAGAGAAAAAGACGGTATTTGGGCGATTTTATTTTGGTTGTCCATATTGGCGGCAAGGAAAAAATCGGTTACCGAAGTGCAGGCAGAACACTGGCAAACATTCGGTCGCAACTATTATTCCCGCTATGATTATGAAGGGGTTGAATCCGAAAAAGCCGCCATGTTAATGAGTAATTTAGAAGAAAAACTACCCTCTTTAATCGGTAAAAAATTCGGCGGTTTCATCGTAAAAGAGGCGGACAACTTCTCTTATAAAGATTCCGTTGATTCCTCCGTTTCCGAAAAACAAGGTATAAGAATCATCTTTTCCGACACTTCCCGTATAATTTTCCGTTTGTCGGGAACGGGCACAAGCGGGGCAACCATTCGTATTTACTTTGAAAAATATGAAAGTGATAAGAATAAACTTTCCCTTAACCCGCAAGAAGCCTTATCGGAATTGGTAAATATAGCTTGTGAAGTTTCCGATATAAAAGCAATTACGGGTATGGAAAAGCCAAGTGTTATTACTTAACCTGATAAATGACCTTAAACCGTTAATAAAAGTATATGTCAATATGACCGTTGCTGGCTTCGCAGGCTGATATTGCCTTGTCCAGTGTGGTGGGCCAACTGCCATCGCGAATATCAAACCAGCCCTGACCGGAAGTATGTCCGACCCATATAGTTCTGAATGTTCCTATATTTCCCCAAGAGTTCATCACCAAATCAACACAGGTATCTTTGGGAACGGGTTTTAAATAAATGCTAAAATAACCATTTGCATTACTTGCTAATCCGAATGAAACTCCGAACGGACTTTTTGTATCAGAAAGTAATCCGGTATCTACAAGGTCTTGGATTTTGATGTTTGAATAATCACCTTTATAAAGTTTTCGCGTTTGTACCGATATAAGTTGTATTTTTTCAATTAAAGCGTTCGTTTTATAACTTTGCATAGCCATATTATAGCCTGCAATACCGCCTGCGGACAACACACCGACAATAGCCAAAACTCCCATCATTTCAATCATAGAACGCCCTGATTGAGTATGTTTTTCGGTATTCTGTTGTGTTTTTTTATTCCAAAGCCTTAGGCGGCAAGCCTCAACCAAGCGGGGGTAGTGAACGTTTTTATTTTGCAAAATCATCTTAAATCCCCTTTCTTTTTACAACACGACTTCAGACAGGGTAACTTGTACCCTGCCAAAAATCAAAAGTTTTTGTAAAAAAGCACTATTTAAACATATTACTTATGCTTTCGCCTATGCTTAATCCCTTTTCAACACCCTCTTTAAGCATATCGGAAGTACGTTGTTGCATAGCCTTTACAAGTTCTATACTAAGCTGCGTAAAAATCTTAACGGCAGCGTTCTTTATGGTAATACCGGAGGAAGCATTGCCGATTTCCTGCATTCTTAAATCGGGGAAAGGTACTTCCATCTTTCTGTTCATACCCGAAAGAGAAACGGAGCAGTTTATAAAATCCAAATCTTTTATGTAAATTTTACGCTCAAGGCTATCCTTTCCGTCGTTTTTCGCCGGTACAACCTCCGTCTTTTCATTTTTCTTCATACTTTCAAGCAGTTTTGATACGTTGGAATATCCGCTTGCCGCATAATTGAATGCCACACCTTCTATCTTGATACTGTCAAAAATCAAAACCTCTCCGAATAAGGACACAGGGTCAATATCAACAAAGATTCTGTCCGCTTTTAAATTGCCGTCCTTTTCATCACCGATATTTAAGCCCTTAAGTTCTATCGCACCATGTTTAAAACTTACGCCTGCACTTTCCAAAGAAACAGGTACATTCAATACCCTTGGTCCGTAAGTATTAACCGAATGTTTAATTATCGGATCTATGAAAATCAACAATGCGACTACTGATGCCACAAGCAAAAAAGCAATAAAAAGCAAAAACTTTTTCATTTTATTTCCCTTTCAATTTCTTCAATTTATTCGTTTTATTTACATCATCAATATCCCTTAGCAGTCCTTTACTTCTGAAAGAGAAATAGTCATTTGATGAGATAATAACATGGTCATACAAAGTAATACCCGAATTTAAAAGCATTCCTTCCAAGCTGTCCGTTAAGTCAGAGTCGGATACGGATGGTGCGGCACAACCGGAAGGGTGATTGTGAATTAAGATAATGTGTAATGCTCCGACCTTTATGGCTTTTCTTAATATCTCCTGAGGATAGAAAAACACGCCGTCAAGAGTTCCCTTATTTACAACTTCATCACATAAAAAGCGATTTCCCGCACCCAAGTAAATAACCGAGGCCTTTTCTATCTTTTCATAACCGAAGTTAAGACGGCAGTAATTCAACAAATCAAATGAGTTGCCTATAACGGGAGCTTTGCTTATACGATTTCTGGCAGCCCTTTGCATACACATATTGACGGTTTTTATGGCAGCGGCGGTATTTTCTTTAATCCCTTTGATTTCCATTAAGTCCGCCGTATCGGCATTAAGCACTCCCGCCAAGTCCTCAAAACGATTTATCAAGATTTTGGCAAGGCTTTTAACATCTTTTCTGGGAATGATTACTGCCAATAAAAACTCCAATATCTCGTAATCTTGGACTTCCGGGCCGACAGGCAAAGGCATTGCCAACACTTTTTCACGCAAACGTTCCCTGTGTCCCTGCCGTAAATCCGCAATATCGTCAGAGATAACTTTGTTTTGTTCTTTTTTATCAGGCATAATATCCGACATATTATAATTTATATGGAGGTTTATCCAATCCCTTTGGTGAAAGAGTAAATATCTCCGCTCCGTTATCCGTGATACCTATGCTGTGTTCAAATTGAGCAGACAAAGACCTGTCTCTGGTAACGGCAGTCCAACCGTCGCTTAATATCTTACAATCATATCCGCCGATATTTATCATAGGTTCTATCGTAAAAATCATACCTTTTTGAAGTTCCAAGCCGTGTCCTTTTTTACCGTAATGCAAAACATTGGGTGCAGTGTGGAACTCCCTGCCGACACCATGCCCGCAAAAATCTCTGACAACGGAGTAATGATGCTTTTCCGCATAATTTTGAATGACATATCCTATATCTCCGAGTGTAGCACCCGGTTTTGCCGCTTCTATGCCGAGCATAAGGCAATCGTAAGTAACTTGGTTAAGCTTTTTTGCTTTAACCCCTACTTTGCCGATTTCGTACATACGGCTTGTATCACCATACCAACCGTCAAGAATAACCGTAACGTCAACATTCGCTATATCGCCGTTTTCCAATATCTTATCGCCGGGGATACCATGGCAAATAACGTGATTAACGGATATACAACAGGACTTAGGATAGCCCTTATATCCCAAAGGAGCAGACTTTGCCCCGTGAGCTTGCGTAAATCTTTCCACCTCATCATCAATATCACCGGTTCTTACGCCCGGTTGCATCATCGGTG
>Ga0310690_10012505_pt1 | contig 10414 bp, 8 predicted proteins | sample AusTroGonzalo_MG_2_FD_207661 | JGI IMG/M metagenome (GOLD analysis project Ga0310690, IMG submission 207661) | Bovine rumen microbial communities from tropical cattle in Woodstock, Queensland, Australia - Gonzalo_04 (v2) (version 2) | ecosystem: Host-associated > Mammals > Digestive system >...
CTATGCTCTCAGCCTGTTCTATGGCTCCGCGTCGTATGTATGTCTCAAAGTTCTTTAGGGTAGTATGTCCCGAAATGCTCATTATGTCCTTTGCATCAAACAGCCCCGTATTATAAAGGCTGGTTACTGCGGATCTCCTGGATGTATGAGACGAAACCATTTCCCACTTCTGTTTGATTACAGCGTTTGAGAAATCGCGCTTAAACAGTTTGTCCCCGCTTTCATGCTCCACAGCATAAGCCAGCATTTTCTTATAACGCTTAAGCTCTTCCCCGTGCAGCTTCTCCCCGCCTTCTACGCGCTTCCTCATACTGATAAAGGCCTCTTCCTTTTGGCGTTCCTTCATGCAGAGAAGCGTCCGGCTCCACTCTGCCAAAGATGGGACGGTAACGGAGAGGTCTTTAAGTATCTGTTTGATAATGTCGTTCAGGTAGTCCTTACTTACCTTTGGGAAATTGTAGTTATACTTTCTACACAGCTCAAAAACTCTTTCGTCGAGTATGGGTATAGTTATATCATTCCCTGTTTTCTTCTGTTTCAGTACGATAACGTTAAGCCCGTTAGGAGTCTGCTTAAAGTTGTCCCTTGTGAGCTTCGAGTAGTCGGAAACTCTCTGAGCCGACAAAAAACCTATCATCCAAATATCGCGTACCTTTTCGCGCATACCCTCCAGCGGCATATCATAGAGGGCGTTTATTTCCCTGTCTGTTAAGGCTATCTCCGTCCTCTTCTCGTTATCCTCTGCCTTGCGCTCATGCCATACCTTCACGCTTACTGCGTTGGTGCATTTTTCATCCTCTACGGCTGCATTACACAAGCGACGAAAGCAAGTTATCTGCTGGTTAATGGTTCCTATCATTAACTCCTTTCCCTCCAGGAAGGAAACGAAACCGCCAGCGAAAGACCTGTTAATCTGGTCGAAGGTCATGCTCTCAGCATACTTATAAGACAGGTACGCTTTCAGGTGTTTGCCGAAAGTCTCCCAAACGGAAATACTGCCTCTCTTGTATTCCTTCCCTTTGGCTCTTATGTCCCCCTTCTTTATGGCGTTCAGGAAATATTTGTAATAGTTCCATATAACGCAAAGCTCCTTTTCTTCGCGCTCCTTCTTCCGCTGTTCTGTTTCCTCCTTCGCCTTTATACCTTCCTCGTTAACGATGTCAGCTATAAGCCGCTCCAGCTTCCCTTTGTCCTCATGGGCGGAAATAGTACCGTTTGCGAAGGAGTCCCTGATAAGAGCCTCAACTTCGTTAAGCCGTTTCTGTACGGCCTTACCTTCATCTGTAGCATAATAGGCGTTTAGGGCTTTGGGGCTTTTCTCCGCTTTGTTCCATGATTCGATACTTACACTAATATTCGTGCAAATATACCAATTACTAATGCTCAGCTTTGGGCGGTTGATCCTTGTGTAAAGGTTTGCCGTTCCATTCGTCTGCTTTGTCCTTAAAAAGAATTTTGTTGCCATAATAAAAAGAATTTTGTTAGAAATCTGCTGCAAATATACAAATAATAATTGAAACTTCCAAATTCAGATTAAGGAAAAATGCAGCAAAAATGCAGCAAAGTTGTTTAAGGTGACATTAAGACAAAAGAAAAAGTGACTGAAAATCAGTCACTTACATATTGTGTCGACACTTGGATTCGGACCAAGGACCCCCACCATGTCAAGGTGATACTCTAACCAGCTGAGCTATGCCGACCTCTTTGCATTTGCGGGTGCAAAGGTACAAATTTTAATGCACAATGCACAATGCACAACGAATAATTAAACGTTTTTAACGATTATCTCGTATCTACACCCCACGCCATCTTCTCACGGAGGGTATTGAAGTAGCGATGGTCTGAGCGCTTCACCACCTTGATATCGTAAGGTGCACGACGGAGGGTAATCTTCGTGCCTTCCTTACACTTCTCTGAGCGTCCGTCGATGGCTACAAGGAAATTGTGGCTACGGCTCTCGACATCCAACTCAATCAGTGAGGAGTCTGGAAGCACGATGGGACGTACATTCAGCGAATGGGGAGCAACAGCTGTCATAGAAAATACTTTCGTGCCAGGTACGATGATCGGACCTCCATTGGAAAGAGAATAAGCCGTAGAGCCCGTAGGCGTCGAGACAACAAGACCATCAGCCTGGTAAGTGTTTAGGTACTGGCTGTTGATGCAGGCGCGGATGGAGATCATTGAGGCAGAATCGCGCTTGAGGATAGCCACATCATTGAGGGCATAGTTGAATTCACCCAATGGTTCCCCATCTGCCTCCACCTGAATCATGGCACGCGACTCAATGGAATAGTCCTCACGATAGAAGGCATCCATGCAGCGTTCAATGTCGTCAGGACTGATGTCAGCGAGGAATCCCAATCGTCCCATGTTTACACCCAGAATGGGGATGTCTTTGTTACCCACCCGACTGGCAGACTTCAGAAACGTACCATCGCCTCCCATCGAAATGACGAAATCAGCCTGGAAGTCATCATCCTTGATGATTTTCGTGGCATTGACGTTGAGACGCTGGTTGTCCTTCAGGAAGTAATAGTACTCCATATCGACGTAAAGTTCCGCTCCATAGTTGGCGATGCACGACAGCACCTTCTGGATGCTGGCCGACTTCTTGGCCTGATAGATATTGCCAAAAAGGGCGAATCTGAGTTTCCGTTGTTCCATATTCTGCTGCTTTTGGGTGCAAAGTTACATTATTAAAATGAGAAATGAGAAATGAGAAATGAGAAATTATGATTACTTTGCAAACTTTTTCACATTTCGCTGTTCACTTTCCACTTCTTTTTTGTATCTTTGCGCTCAGAAACCCTATAAAGAAAAGATTATGGCAAAAGTTTATGTATTCTTGGCAGACGGCTTCGAGGATGTCGAGGCCCTGATTCCCATTGACGTACTGCGTCGTGGTGGTGTGGATGTGATAACGGTAAGTACGACGGAATTTCCGCTGGTGGAGTCGGCTCACGGTGTGAATATCGAGGCTGACATACAGTTCGAACAAGGCGACTATGAGGATGCCGACCTCATCATGTTGCCTGGCGGTATACCTGGTGCCAGCAATTTGTATGAACATGAGGGTGTATGCAAGGTGGTGATGGATCAGTTTGCTGCTGGTAAGAAGGTGGCTGCCATCTGTGCTGCTCCTGCTGTGGTACTCGCACAACTGGGTGTGCTCAACGGGAAGAAAGCCACCTGCTATCCTGGCTTTGAAAATGTCCTGAAAGAATCGGGTGCTACCTATACAGGCGACCTTGTAACTGTGGATGGCAACATCACCACTGGCGAAGGACCTGCCGCCGCCTTCCCATACGCCTACGAACTGCTGACACAGTTGGTGGATAAGAAGACCTCAGACCAAATCGCAGAAGGCATGAGGTTTAAGCATTTAATGAGTAATGAGTAATTATGATTACTTGTTAGGATGGACTATGTGATTATTGTGGCAGGCGGGAAGGGTCTGCGGATGGGAGGCGATATTCCCAAGCAGTTCTTGCCCATAGGAGGAAAGCCGGTACTGATGCGGACACTCGAAAGGTTCCGCGAGTATTCGGCTGACTTGCAGATTATTCTCGTATTGCCAGAGGCCCAGCAGGACTATTGGCAGCAACTCTGCAAGGAGTATCATTTCGAGGTGGCGTATCAGTTGGCGAATGGTGGACAGACACGTTTCCACTCTGTACAGAATGGACTCGCCCTCGTACCTGACGATGCAGAAGGTGTAGTGGGTGTGCATGATGGTGTGCGCCCCTTCGCCAGCATCGAGGTCATCCGCAACTGCTATGAGACGGCCCGCACTGCAAAGGCCGTCATCCCAGTGATTCCCGTTGTGGAGACGGTGCGCCACTTGGATAATGCACAATGCACAATGCATAATGCACAATCGTCCCATACAGTTCCGCGCAATGAATACAGACTGGTGCAGACACCCCAGACCTTCGATATCCAACTGCTAAAGGCCGCAAATCGCCAACCCTACAACGACGGCTTTACAGATGATGCCAGTGTCGTGGAATCGTATGGTCACGCTATCACCCTCGTCGAGGGCAATCGAGAGAATATCAAGATCACCACACCCTATGACCTCATCGTCGCCGAGGCAATTATCAATTCTTAATTGTCAATTATTCATTGAATATCTTAGACCAAGATATTAAATACTTGCCAGGCGTAGGACCTAATCGCAAGAAGTTGCTGAGCAACGAACTCGGCATTGAGACCTATGGTGACCTGTTGGAATACTACCCCTATAAATACGTGGATCGCTCGAAGGTCTATACCATTCACGAACTGACGGGTGATATGCCCTTTGTACAGGTCGTCGGTAAGATACTCAGTTTTGAGACCTTTCCCATGGGACCGCGCAAGGAGCGGGTTGTGGCTCACTTTACGGACGGTACTGCCATCGCAGATCTCACTTGGTTTAATGGCGGGAAATATGCCAAGCAGAACTACAAGATAGGTACAGAGTATCTTGTCTTTGGCAAACCCACCGTCTTTAACAATCGCATCAACTTCACGCATCCTGACCTCGACGACGCCTCGAAGGTCGATTTATCGTCGATGGGGCTCCAGCCCTATTACAACACGACGGAGAAGATGAAGAAGAGCGGCCTGAACTCACGGGCCATCGAACGACTGACAAAGGTTCTCATCGAGAAGTTACCTCCCCTGCCAGAGACCCTGCCAGACTTTATCATCAAACAGCACTTTTTGATGGGACGCGACGAAGCATTCCGCATCGTACACTATCCCCAGAATGCCAAGGAACTGGAACGAGCCAGAGTGCGCCTGAAGTTTGAGGAACTATTCTTCATCCAATTAAATATATTAAGGTACGCGAGTGACCAAAGACGGAAATACAGAGGCTACGTATTCTCACAAGTAGGCGATGTGTTCAATACCTTCTATCGCGATTATCTGCCATTCCCCCTGACGGAGGCCCAGAAGCGGGTTATCAGGGAAATTAGGAAGGACATGGGATCCGGACGCCAGATGAACCGTCTGTTGCAGGGCGATGTGGGTTCAGGTAAGACCCTCGTGGCCTTGATGTCGATGCTCATCGCCATCGACAACGGCTATCAGGCCTGTATCATGGCTCCTACAGAAATCCTGGCAGAACAACATTTGCAGACCATCATGGATTTCCTGAAGGATATGAACCTGCGGGTGGCGCTATTGACAGGTGTCGTCAAAGGTAAACGCAGACAAGAAGTGCTCGATGGTCTGATGGATGGTACCATCCATATCCTTGTTGGCACCCATGCCGTCATCGAAGATCCCGTGCAATTTGCCCGTCTGGGCTTTGTCGTTGTAGATGAACAGCATCGTTTTGGTGTCGCCCAGCGTGCCAAACTCTGGAGTAAGAGTGTTAATCCGCCACATGTCTTGGTGATGACAGCCACTCCGATTCCCCGTACCCTCGCAATGACGCTCTACGGTGACCTCGACGTGAGTGTCATCGACGAGTTGCCACCAGGTAGGAAACCCGTACGCACTACCCACGTCTTTGACTCCCGCATGACCTTACTTTACGATGGTATTCGTCAGCAGATCAACGAAGGACGACAGGTTTATATCGTTTTCCCCCTCATCGAAGAGAGCGAGAAGAGCGACTTGAAGAATCTGGAGGATGGCTTTGAGGTGTTGCGAGAGGCTTTCCCGGAGTTCCGTCTCAGTAAGGTTCACGGAAGGATGAAGCCCAAGGAAAAGGAAGAGGAGATGCAACGCTTTGTCAGTGGCGAAACACAAATCCTCGTTGCCACCACAGTGATTGAGGTGGGTGTCAACGTGCCCAATGCCTCCGTAATGGTCATCCTCGAAGCCCAGCGTTTCGGACTCTCCCAACTCCACCAATTGAGAGGACGCGTAGGACGTGGGGCTGACCAGAGTTTCTGTATTCTTGTTACTCCCTACAAACTTGGAGAGGACACCCGTAAGCGCATTGACATCATGTGCGACACCAACGACGGTTTCCGCATCGCAGAGGCTGACCTGAAACTGCGCGGGCCTGGTGACCTGGAAGGAACCCAACAGAGTGGTATGGCTTTCGACCTGAAGATAGCCGATATCGCCCGTGACGGACAACTGGTACAGATGGCCCGCGAGACTGCACAGCCTATCATAGAGGACGATCCTGAATGTAAATCCGATAAGTATGCCATGCTCTGGAAACGACTTCGTGAACTGCGCAAAACCAACATCAATTGGGGAGTAATTTCATAACATATTGAAGTTGCCCTATTTACAATTGAGTGTTAAAACAACCCTAAACTTTGTTAACGTACACAAGTTTCTTGCTTGTTTTTGGAAAGTTTTTACTACCTTTGCACCGAAGTTTTCGCTTTTGCGAAGTAAACTCTAACAAAATAATGATGATAAAGACCATTAAAACAACATTGATACTTGCCGTGATGTCGCTATCAGCCGCCTCCATGCAGGCTCAGGATCTGTTGGCACGTCAGGCTCCCGTTGACAAGAAAATGAAACAGGTTGACTCTGTGGAGCTCAACCGGCTGATATATCAGGAGATGCTCGACAATCCTGCATCTGACCTGTATGATGAGTTCGATAATGTCTCAACGCACTATCGTGCCAACACACCGTTACCTGATGAGGCAACCATCGACCTGCGTGGTTTCTGCATGCCGACACCCAGCCGTGTCATCACCTCGAATTTCGGTGCACGTTGGGGACGCCAGCACAAGGGACTCGACATCAAGGTTTATATTGGTGACACCATCCGTGCTGCATTTAGTGGAAAGGTACGCGTGGTCAAGAATGAAGGAGCGCGCAAGGGCTACGGCAAGTATATTGTCATCCGCCACTATAATGGACTGGAAACCTACTATGGTCACCTGTCAAAGTGGCTGGTTGAAGAGAATCAGGAAGTACGTGCAGGTGATCCCATCGCACTCGGTGGTAATACAGGACGCAGTACTGGTTCGCACCTGCATTTTGAGACACGCCTTTGTGGCGTAGCCCTCAATCCTGCGCTGATGTTTGACTTCCGTAATCAGGATGTGACAGGCGACTTCTACACCTTCCGTCGCAGCAAATATGCAGCAGAATCGGCACAGGCAACTCTTCTGCGTGGTGCCAATGCCAGCACAAGTAGTGCAGGTCGTTTAGAGACTGCCGAGGACGATGACACTGAAATGGCCATCGCTGCTCCTGAGGCTTCGTTTGCCCCGGAAGTTCACTTCCACAAGGTAAAGAAGGGTGAAACCCTGCAGTCCATTGCCAAGAAGCGTGGCATGACTATCGACGCACTCTGCAAACTGAACCACATCGGCAAGAATATTCGCCTGATGCCTGGTCAGATTTTGAAATACAACTAAGGTTGAAGGTCACGAATTGACCTATCTTAACTACATCGCGGATTTATCAAAAATTTCTGGAAAGAAATGTGATTAAATCCGCGGTTTTTTATTATCTTTGCACCCTAAATGCATTTATTATAACGTTATAAGAAAAAGTATGGCAGATACAAAGAAGATTAAGACCGCATTGGTGTCGGTTTTCCACAAGGATGGGCTTGACGAGTTGCTCAAAAAACTGAATGAGGAAGGCGTGAAATTCCTGTCAACTGGTGGTACGCAGAAGTTTATTGAATCACTCGGCTACGAGTGCCAGAAGGTAGAGGACGTGACGACCTATCCCTCTATCCTTGGAGGTCGTGTGAAGACCCTCCATCCGAAAGTGTTCGGAGGAATCCTGGGACGTCGTGACAATGAAGGCGACCAGGAACAGATGAAACAGTATGAGATTCCTGAGATTGACCTCGTCATCGTAGATCTGTATCCATTTGAACAGACCGTGGCTAGCGGTGCTTCTGAGGAAGATATTATCGAGAAGATTGATATCGGTGGTATTTCGCTGATTCGCGCAGGTGCCAAGAACTTCAACGATGTCGTCATCGTACCCAGCAAGGCAGAATATGGTGTGCTCCTCGACATCCTGAACAAGCAGGGAGCCGAGACTACCAAGGCACAGCGCCGTATGTTTGCCACCCGCGCCTTTGGTGTCAGCAGCCACTATGATACCGCCATCAATGCGTGGTTTGAAAAGTAAATTAGAAGTTTTGGAAGTTTAAGAAGTTTGAATTATGGGATTTTTTAGTTTCGTCCAGGAAATTGCAATGGACCTGGGCACTGCAAACACCATCATCATTAGCGACGACAAGATTGTTGTGGATGAGCCTTCTGTTGTGGCTCTCGACCGTCGCACCGACAAGATGATTGCCGTAGGTGCTAAGGCTAAGATGATGTATGAGAAAACGCACGACAACATCCGTACCATCCGTCCGCTTCGCGACGGTGTGATTGCCGACTTCTCTGCCTGTGAGCAGATGATGCGCGGCCTGATTAAGATGGTACACACTGGTTCACGCCTGTTCTCACCCTCTCTCCGTATGGTGATTGGCGTTCCGTCCGGCTCTACTGAAGTTGAACTCCGTGCCGTTCGCGACTCTGCCGAACATGCAGACGGACGTGATGTCTATCTGATTTTTGAGCCAATGGCTGCTGCTATCGGTATTGGTATCGATGTGGAGGCACCGGAAGGAAATATGATTGTCGATATCGGTGGTGGTTCTACAGAGATTGCCGTCATTTCACTGGGTGGTATCGTCAGCAACAACTCCATCCGTACGGCTGGTGACGATTTGACTGCCGACATTCAGGAATATATGTCACGCCAGCACAATGTCAAGGTATCTGAGCGTATGGCCGAGCGTATCAAGATCAACGTTGGTTCTGCCCTGACAGACCTCGGCGATGATGCACCTGAGGACTTTATTGTACATGGTCCTAACCGTATCACGGCTCTCCCCATGGAGGTTCCCGTCTGCTATCAGGAGATTGCCCACTGTCTTGACAAGACCGTTGCAAAGATTGAGAACGCTGTGCTCTCCGCACTTGAGAACACACCGCCTGAGTTGTATGCCGATATCGTGAAGAACGGTATCTATCTCTCTGGAGGTGGTGCCCTTCTGCGTGGTCTCGACCGTCGTCTGGAAGAAAAGATCAACATCCCGTTCCACGTACCCGAGGATCCTCTCCACAGCGTGGCAAAGGGTGCAGGCATTGCCCTGAAGAACATTGATCGTTTCTCATTCCTGATGAGATAAAATCAAGACAGGTAGATGCACAACCTACTTGATTTCCTACAGAAATATCATCACTGGTTCCTCTTCGTCTTATTAGAGGTAATCAGTGGTGTTATGCTGTTTAGATACAACAGTTATCAGGGAAGCGTATGGCTGTCGTCTGCCAATCGGGTGGCAGGTCAGTTCTATGAGATGGAGAGCGGGGTGACTTCCTTCTTCTCGTTGACAAGAACCAATGAAGAACTCACCCTGAGGAATTTCTATTTAGAGAGACAGGTGGATCAACTACGACGACTCTACACGGATATCACAAAGGACACCACAGTGGAAGAGCGTAACCAACTACAGTTCCTCAGTCAGTACAAACTGATTCCAGCAAAAGTGGTATCCAATTCCATTAACAAGCCCGACAACCTGATGACCATCAACAAAGGAAAGGCCGACGGAGTGGAAGTAGATATGGGCGTGGCCTGTGGTAACGGTGTCGTTGGCATCGTCTATCTTGTCTCAGACCATTATTCTGTCGTTATCCCAGCCCTGAATGCCAATTCCTCCCGTATCAGTTGCGCCATCCGCAACCGCGACTACTTCGGTTATCTGCATTGGACCGGCGGAGATCCGACGATTGCATTCGTGGAAGACATTCCCCGTCATGCCCATTTTAAGAAAGGAGAATGGGTGGTGACAAGCGGCTATTCATCCATTTTCCCCTCAGGGGTTCTGGTAGGTCAGATTGAAAAGGTCTTCAACTCAAGCGATGGTCTCTCCTATAAGTTGCAGGTACGCCTGAGTACCGACTTCAGTTGTTTGCGGGATGTGGTTGTTGTCAGCGACAAGACTATCTCGGAACGTGTGAAACTGATTGAGGCTGCGCGCGACTCCATCAGATTAAAAGGAAACTAACAGATATATGTCATTAGATCTATTGAAACGGTTAGGACTCTTTGTTGTCCTGTGTGTGGTTCAGATACTTGTTTTGAATCACATACACCTCTTCAACATGGCCATTCCGTTGCTCTATATCTATTTCGGCATTACTTTCCACCGTAACTACCCAAAATGGGCCATCCTACTCTGGTGCTTCGCATTAGGCCTGGCCATTGACGTATTCTCAAACACCCCTGGTCTGGCGGCTGGTTCCATGACACTGATTGGCGCCATCCAGCCCTATCTGCTGGAACTGTTTGTTCCACGCGACTCCATCGAGGACCTGAACGTGTCCATCAAGTCATTAGGTTTTGGCAAATTCACGACCCTCAGTGCCATCCTGATCCTCATTTTCTGTCTGGCTTTCTTTGCCTTGGAAGC
>Ga0310690_10012506_pt1 | contig 10413 bp, 8 predicted proteins | sample AusTroGonzalo_MG_2_FD_207661 | JGI IMG/M metagenome (GOLD analysis project Ga0310690, IMG submission 207661) | Bovine rumen microbial communities from tropical cattle in Woodstock, Queensland, Australia - Gonzalo_04 (v2) (version 2) | ecosystem: Host-associated > Mammals > Digestive system >...
GCCTCTTCCACAAGCCCGCCAACATCTCCTTCGACGCGGCGGCCCTGACGGAACCCCTCTCCGGCGCGTGGAAGGGCGTCGTCCAGAAGAGCGAGATCCGCGTCGGCGACGACGTGGTGGTCATCGGCACGGGCGGCATCGGTCTGCTCTGCCTCATGGTGGCAAAAGCCGCCGGAGCGGGCCGGCTCATCGCCGTCGACGCCAGCGCCTACGCCCGGAACAACGCCCGGACCATCGGCGGCGCGACCCATGTCATCGACGCGCTTTCCGGCGACGTCACCCGGCAGGTCTACGACATCATTCCCGACGGTCCCGATCTCGTGATCGAGGCGGCCGGTCCCATCGCGGCCGTGAAGCAGATGGTCGATCTGCGCCGCCGGGGGACGAAGTGGAACGTCTTCGGCATCACCACCCACGAGAAGTTCGAACTGGACGGCGGACACACCCACTTCCTCGAGGGCCGGATGGACGCCTCTTTCGGCACGACTCCGCTGGCGATGCAGAATGCGATCAAGCTCATGGAGCGGAATCTCGTCGATCCCTCCCTGATCGTCTCCCACCGCTTCCCCCTCGAAAAGATCCACGACGCCGTGGCCGCCATGGGGGAAAAGGAGCGCAACAAAGTCATCGTCTACGTTCCGTGAGGAGAGGAGGCCCGAATGGAAATTTTCAGCGACAGGGCCTTTGCCGGGAAAAGTCTGCTGCTCACGGGCGGCAGCTCCGGCATCGGCGAGGAGATCGCGGTGCAGGCGGCGTCTCTGGGCATGCGCGTCGCCTTCTGCGGCAGGAACGCCGAAGCCGGGGCCCGTGTCGAAGCCCGCTGTCAGGGCCGGGGCCTGTTCATCCGCTGCGACCTGACCGTTCCGGCGGAGATCGCCCGCTTCGTCGATGAGGCCGGGGCGTTTCTGGGCGGCGCGGTCGATTATCTCGTCAACGCCGCCGCCACCGACAGCCGTCTGGGCTTCGGCGATGTGGACGCCGAGTCTTTCGCTTCCTTCGTCGACAGCGATCTGCGTCCGGCGGTGCTGGTGACCCGCGCCGCTCTGGAACTCCTCCGGCGCGGCGAGGGCAAAAGCATCGTCAACTTCGGCACGACCAACTGGATGATCGGTCTGGCCCCCTTCACGCTCTACGGCGCCGCCAAATCCGGCCTGCTGGGCTTCACCCGTGCCCTGGCCCGGGAGCTGGGCCGCGAAATGATCCGCGTCAACATGATCTCCCCCGGCTGGATCATGACCGAAAAACAGCTGAAACTTTACGTGACCGAACAGGACAAAAAAGACCTGCTCCGCGATCAGGCGCTGCCCTTTCTGCTGACGGCGGAAGAGGTCGTTCCGCCGCTGCTCTTTCTGCTTTCGGAGGGCGCGCGGGGGATCACCGGGCAGAATCTCATCGTCGACGGCGGCAAACGCATGGAGTGATCCGATGAAAAATCCCCTTCTCGAAAAAATGGCCGTTCTGACGCCGGAACCGGGGCATTTTGCCCTCTGTCACCTGGGACAGCACAGTTTTCTGCTGAAGATCGGAAGCGATCTCCTGTACCTCGACCCCTATCTTTCCCCGGGATCCAACCGGCTGATCCCGCCGATGATCCGGGCGGAGGAGGCGGCGGACGCGTGGATCGTCTGCGGCACCCACGACCACGGCGATCATATCGACCGTCCCTCGTGGCCCCTCATCGCCCAGGCTTCGCCCGATGCCCGTTTCATCGTTCCCGAAGCAGTCCGCAGGTCCGTTTCGGAGGTTCCCGCGGACCGTCTCGTCGGCATGAACGCCGGTGAGACGGTCGCGATCGGGGACATCCGCATCCACGCCGTTCCCGCGGCCCACGAACTGCTGGACCGGGACGAAAAGACCGGACTGTATCCCTATCTCGGATATGTCATCGAGGGCCCCGGCGTGACCGTCTACCATGCCGGAGACTGCTGTCTCTACGAGGGGATCGCCGCATGGCTCAGAAAATGGCATTTTTCCCTCGCCCTGCTGCCGATCAACGGCCGGGATGCCTGGCGTTTCACCCACGACGTCATCGGCTGCATGACCTTTCAGGAGGCGGCGGACCTCGCCGGCGTCATCCGTCCGGATCTGGTGATGCCGGCGCACTTCGACATGTTCGCCGTCAACACCGAGGATCCGCAGAAGTTCCTCGATTACATGCGCGTCAAGTATCCGGCACTGCGGGCGGAACTGCCCCCCACGGGCCGCGTCGTCCTGTACTGAGAGCGAACCGCCGGAGATCCTCCTCGCGCGGCTTCGGCCCGGGACTGCCGGTCCCGTGACATGCCGCAGAAAATTTCCTCTTTCGCTTCGAGAGCATTTGACATTTCTCCGTTTTGTGCTAAATTATCGCCGTGTTTATACTTTTGCGGCAGAACATTCGGGAGTATTTTAGGAGATGCACAGTATGTCCGACTCAGTTCAGTTGGAAGAATCCTCGCGGGAGATCGGTTTCGGCGAGATCATCCGTTTCGTGCGCAGGTACTGGAAAAAGATGATTTTGTTCGCCGTGACGAGTCTGGCCGTCCTTCTGTTCTTCGCGCTCGCCGGTTTTCTTCTCTGCCCCTGCGAATCGGCTTACGTCTGCCCGATCTCCGTTCAGCTGCAGCGGAACGGCCGGACGATCGTCTATCCCAGTAACAGGCCCTTCAGCGCGAACGACATCATTTCGACGGCCGTTTTACGGCAGATCTACGAGAACAACGATCTCGCAAGAAAAATGCCTTTTGGTGACTTCTGCAAGCTTTTTTACATCAGCGGGATCGACGTGGAGAAAAGTGTCCTTGCCGCATCTTTCCAGAGCAAGCTTGCGTATCGCAGCAAGACTATCTCGCTCGTCGAACTCAAGTCTCTTGAGAACGAATATGCCGAGGAGCTCCAGAAACTGGATCACTCCTCCGTGCAGATCGCCATGTCCTCCTTCTGGAAGCTTTCGCCGCAGGAGAGCTGCCGCATCCTCCGGCAGGTGCCGGCGACCTGGTTCGACGTCTATTCCAAACTCGAGGCGAAGGTCATGCCCAGACCAGAGTCCATCGCCCGGGTCCGGGCCCTGCGCGACGGCGTCGCCGCGGACGGCTTGCTGATCACACTGGACCGCGCAAGACTGGTCTGTCAGGATCTGAAGAGAACATGCGGGGATCTTCAGGCGCTGGTCATGGGGCAAAACGTTTCCCTCGCTTCCGGCGAATCCCTTGAGGACATCCTGTGCCGCTTGCAGGATCTGGAACTCCACCGCATCCGGCCCCTTCTCATGCTTGTCTTTGAAAATCCCGGTTACAAGAGAAGCGCCGTTGACGACGCGTTCCTCCGTTCCACCATCCTTGACCTCGAGCGCAGGATCGAAGTTCTGAAGGAAAGGTATGAGGGCGCCGCGGAAGGCATCAACATCCTGCAGGCCAGGAATCCCGCCCCCGTCTCGAAGGCGGCGGCCAAGGCCGAACAGGAACCGTCTCTTGCTCTGAACAATCTCGACGGCAGTTTCTTCGCCTCTCTGGCGGCGCTGATCCGCGGTTCGCAGAGTATCGGACTGCGTGAGAAATACGCGGCCGACGCGCTTCAGTTCAGGGAGAACATGGCCGAGCTCAATGCGACCAAGTCCCATTACGAGCACTTGCTCAAGCAGCTGACCCAGGACGATCAACGTAAGAAAACCGCGTCTTCCGAGCAATTCAAACAGCTTGAGAAGAGGATGTTCGACGAACTTCTCCTTCTCTGCGGCAAGGTCCATGACTTCCGGGAACTGATCATGAAACGGTATCTCTCCGACCGGCAGTTTTTCGTGACGACCGGAGAGGTCTTGAAAATCTCCCGGTGCCACGTCCTGTTCAAGTACTACATCGCGATCCTCTTCCTGCTTTTCATCGCAGTCAACGGCGTGTACGCGGGACTCCGGTTCCACACGGCTCTTTCCGGCGGAGAATTGAAGAAGTAACGTTGAGCGTTGAACTCACCCTCTGCCGTGCAGAAGGCGTTCCCAGAAACCCTTGCGTTTCGGGGAGGGGATCAGATCTTCCCCGGCAAGAAGCGCGGAGGGATTTTTTTCCGCAAGAAGTTCGAAAAGACCCGGACCGTAATGCTTGTTTAAAATGGTGCGGCATTCCCGGAAAAGAAAATGGTGCGCATTATGCGCGTCGTTTCCGAGCAGATGACAGCCGCCCCGGTCGAGGATGCGGAAAGCGTTTTTTCTGGCGAGATGTCCGTAGCGTCCGACGAGGCTCCCCGAGTCCATCTGGATATAGATGTCGTTCTCGGTCAGGATGTTGATGAGTTTGTCAAGGTCGTCCGCCCGAAGCATCCTCTCCGGATGGGCGAAAATGATCTGAAATCCGGCGAGTTTCAGTTCGAAAAAAAGATTCGTCATGGCGTGAACGATATAGTTGCGGTTCATATCCACCAGAAGAAACTTCGTTGCGCCGATGGGACGCAGTTTTTCCCGGGGGACGTCCGCAATGTACTCCAGATCGTATTCGGTTCCTTTCAGGAGCCGGATACCATGCTTTTCAGCAAGGTTCTCCGCTTTTTCGAAGGCCTCGTCGTATTTCCCGTCCGTTTCCCGCGAATAGTGGCTCGTCGCGGCGATGACGGATATCCCCGAGGCTGATGCTGTTTTCAGCATCTTTTCCGTGTCCGCGAGGGACTGCGCGCCGTCATCCAGACCGGGGAGAAGGTGGGAATGCAGGTCTTTCATGAATCCTGCCCGTCACCGCTCCCGCCGGCGTCGGTGTGGCGGTGATGATGACGGTGGTGATGACGGGGAGATTTTTCACCGAAGATCTTCCGGGTCAACCGGGAGAACCACGAATGTTTCCGTGCATGCTCATCCTCGCCGTAACCGTAACCGTAGCCGTAACCGTAGCCGTAACCGTAGCCGTAGCCGTAGCCGTAACCGTAGCCGTAGCCGCGCTTCGTCACGCTGTCCTGATAACGATTCAGGATCATGCCCACCAGATTGAGTTTCGCCCGTTTGATCTCGTCGATGGACTGCTGCACGAGCTTGGAGTGGGTGTATCCGCAGCGCACGACCATCACGACGGCGTCGGCACATTTGCCGATCATGACGGCGTCCGCGGTGGAAAGAATGGGCGGCGTATCCAGGAAGATGCAGTCGTAATTTTTCCGCTGCTCCTCAACGAGTTTTTCGAATTCCTCCGATACGAGGAGCTTCGCGGGGTTGGGCGGGATCGGACCGCAGAAGATCACGTCCAGAGGAAGATCCATGACGTTTCTGCGGACGATCTCGTCGAAACTCTTTTCTCCGATGAGATAGTTGACCAGTCCGAATTCGGCGTGGCATTTGAAGATCTTCTGGAGCGTGGGCTTGCGCAGATCGCAGTTGACGAGGAGGACTTTCTTGCCGGACTCAGCCATCGAGGCGGCGAGGTTGGAGGCGTTGAAACTTTTGCCCTCCGCGGGAACGGAACTGGTGATGATGTAGACGAGCCCCTGCTCCTTCTTGTTGACGATACTGTACTGGAGATTCACGCGGGCGGCGCGGAAATGTTCCGAGAGCGCCGTCGATTTGGAACCGCCCGCAGTGGAGAGAACGAGATCGCCGTTGTAGTTTTCGTCGGTGAGCTCTTCGTCCTGGGGGATCGTTCCGATCATGGGAAGCGCCAGAAGAGACGAGGCCTCATCGGGATTTTTGATGGTGGAGTCGAGCAGCGTCATCGTGAAGAAGAAAAGGTAGGCCAGCAGACCGCCGAGGACAAACGCCGCGGCGGCGATCCTGACGGGCTTCGGCCGAATGGGCCATTCGGGAAGTTTCGCCCGGTCGATGATCTGGGAGTTCTGCATGTGCATGATGTTCTGGATCTCTCCGATGAAGGCGTCGGCGTAGGCGTTCGCCATGATCTGGCAGAGTTTCGCGTCATGGGTCTGCACTTCGATGGAAATGATGCGGGTCTGCCGTACGGCGTTGACGATGACGTGGGAATAGAACCTCGGCCGGGAGATATAGGGCTTCACCGCCTCCAGGACCTTGTCCTTGATGCGGTCGGATTTCAGCAGTTCACGGTAGTCGTTCACCAGCTGCAGTCCGATATTCAGCGAACCGGTGTAATCGGTGATGAACTGCCTCTGCGTCATGTCCTGCGGCGAGGCTTCATTCAGGATGCGCCCGCAGAAGATGGTGACGGATGATGAGTACACCGGCTTGATGCAGTATTTGCAGACGGCAAACGTCGCCGCCATGGCGACGAACGCGCAGAGAACGATCCTTTTCCACCTCGCGAGAAAGAGGTTCAAGAAAAAGAAGAAGTCGTACTCTTTCATGAGGATGATCCTTTCCTGAATATTGACATTTCGTCATGCCCTTCCATTTTCGGACAAATGTCGAAAGCCGTCCCTTGCCCGCGAAGGGAACATTCGGGTAATATATCCCGATTCTCCCGTTTGTCAAGCAGAAAGAGGCGGATAAAACCGAAATATGCCGGAAAAATCGGCGCCGAACGGCCTATTTCCGGAACTTGTCTTTTCCCGAACGGCGTTTTTTCAGCACGTGGATCTGGGGCCGCCGCTCGGCCAGACCGCGGTTGACCGGGATCGGGTTGCCGTCGGGGTCCTTGCCGCAGTAGTACATGGCGCCCCCCATGGTCATCGGCAGGGGGATGTAGTCCTGCACCTGCTGAAGGCTCCAGTGCCGGGAGTTGAGGTAATCGTCAACGGTTTTCATCTCCTTGTCGGTGCACCCCGGAAAGTTCGAGATGAACAGCGGTACGATGTATTGTTCGAGCCCGAACTTCTTGCTGAGTTTTTCGAAGATCTCCACAAAGCGGTGGAATTCTTCGGCGGAGCTTTTGCGCATGAGCCTCAGGACCTTGGGGTCGAGGTGCTCCGGGGCCACTTTGAGATGACCGGAGACGTGACAGCGGATGATCTCCTCCAGCAGCTCCGGCTGGCGCAATGCCAGATCCAGCCGGATGCCCGAGTTGATGAACACGTGCTTGATTTTGGGATGCCGGCGCAGAGCCCGCAGCAGATCCCGCAGGGCGAGACCGTCGCAGTGATAGTTGGGGCAGGGCTTGGGGAAGAGACAGCTGGAGCGTTTGCATTTGGCGCAGATCGATCTGTCGGCGGTGCTGCCGAAGATGTTGCCCGCGGCGCCGCCGACGTCGCTGATCGTGCCCCGGAAACGGGGATCGGAGGAAATGGTGTCCACTTCCCGCTCGATGGATTCCGCGCTGCGGCTCATGACGCACCGTCCCTGATGGGCGACCAGACCGCAGAAGGCGCATCCGCCGGGGCAGCCTCTCACGGCCTGCACCGAGGTGGTGATCGCCTCGTAGGCGGGGATCCTGCCCTTGTAGGAGGGGTGGGGCCTCCGCGCGTAGGGCAGTTCGTGCACCCGGTCGAGCTCCTCGGATTCCAGCGGAAGGGGCGGGGGCTCGATGACGAGCAGGCGGTCGCCGTAGCGCTGGATCAGCCCGTGACCGCCGAAGGGATTCATTTCGGACTCCACCATTTTCGTCGCGGTCATGAGGGCGTCGCGGTTTTTCAGGGTCTCCTCGTAGCTCGGCAGTTCGAGGTACCTGTCGCCGGGGACGAAGACCTCGGCCGCCTTTTTGCCCAGCAGCCGGGCCGTGCCCGGGATATTGTCGAGAGGTTCCCCCGCGGCGAAGCGGCGGAAAACCTCCGGCGTCGGACGCTCGCCCATGCCGTAGACCATGATGTCCGCCTTGGTGTCCACCAGCATGGAGGGACGGATCTTGTCCTGCCAGTAATCGTAGTGGGCGATCCGCCGGAGACTGGCTTCCAGCCCGCCGATCATGACGGGGATGCCGGGGAAGGCCTGCTTCACCAGCTGGGTGTAGACCGGCAGCGCGTGGGGCGGCCGCCGGCCGGGGACGCCGTTTTCGCTGAACATGTCCTCTTTGCGCTTGCGCCGCCCCGCCGTGTAGAGGTTGACCATGGAGTCCATGTTGCCGCTGGTGACGCCGACGCCGATTTTGGGACGGCCCATGACGCGCAGGCACTCCGGATCGCTCCATTCCGGCTGGGCGACGATGCCCACCCGGTAGCCGCATCCTGTGAGGAGCCGTCCGATGATGGCCGCGCCGAAGGAGGGGTGATCGACGTAACAGTCTCCCGTGACGATGAGGATATCCAGTTCGTCATACCCGGCCTCTGCCATCTCCTGCCGGGTCATGGGCAGAAATTTCGGCTGCTTCATTTTTGCGGAGCGAGGATCCCCCCCGACGGGACCTGGGAGGCCGGGGTGAGCGCCCGGTCGCGGCAGTTTCTGAAAACAAGACCGGTCGTCGCGTGTTTTTCAGGCGGATAGCAGCATTTCAAACCGAGTTTTTCCGTCGGATTCAAACCGGCGACCCGGCTGTCGAGGATGAAGAGCATCCCGTATTTTTTCCCCTTTTCGGCGATATCGATGTCGCCGGAGAGACATTTCCAGGGCCCGTCGCCGGTCCGGATGGCGACGCACCTGGCGTCGTTGCCGAAGGCGCTCAGGACATAGTCGTGCCGCGAGAGGGCCCGTCCGGGAAAAAGCGTCAGCGTCACCGCCGCATAGATCCGGTTCTGGCGCGGCAGATCGGGGTAGTCGGCCTCGTCGAAATCGCTGATTTTCTGTTCGGCGGAACTCAGCTCCGCCGCCAGAATGATCCCGCTGCGGAAAGGCAGACTGTCGGCGCCCAGCCGGAGGACCGGACACAGCACGAGGGCGAGAAAAATAATTTTTTTCATCGTGATCTTTCTCCTGTTGAACTGAATATGGAACGGGATCCGGTGACAGGCAAGCCGCGCCCGGGTTCAATCGTCCGTAAAAATAAGTTTTTCCTGTTCGGGCAGGCGGTTGCGCCAGTGGGCGAGCCGGAGGATGCGGTGATGGACGCACTCCCGGCCCGTGACGGGGCAGTCCCCGTCGGCGTCCACGTCTCCGCAGATCCCATTGAGCAGCTTCATGGGGCAGGTTTCGTGACAGATGAAATTTTTGACCGGCAGATGGCAGACGCGGCAGCCCCGGCAGCCGGTCAGCAGGCGCTTGAGACAGCCGGAGCGGCCGGGACGTTCTCCCTCCGTCTCCCCGAAAAGAAAGGACCTCGAGAAATATCCGGCCTTCTCGGGAAGAGAGACTTCCGGCTCCGGCAGTTCCCGCGTTTCCGGCGGTGCGTCGAAGGGGTAGTTCCGGTGGAGGACCCTGTCGTACAGCTGGAAGTCGCCCGCGAAGGGGGCGATCTCCGTTCCGGCCATGAAGGCGTTGTACTCGTCCAGCCAGGTCTCGAAGCTGGAGAACTCCTCCAGGGCGGCGCGGATCCTCTGCAGAACGAACTCCGCTTTGGCGGGGATGTCGGCGCCGCAGATCTGGACGCCGCTGAACCCGAGGAGCCGGCAGCCTGCGGCCTGAAGTTCCAGCCGGCGGTACTGCACGGACTCGAACTGATTTTTCGAAAGGGTCAGCTCCCGGTCGAGCATTTTTTTCATATCCCGCGAGAGCTTGATCCCCGGCATGCCGCCGGAGCGGATGCTGTCGGCCCTTTCCGGCGAGAGCAAAATCAGCCGCGCGATGTGCGGATAGAACATGCTCCGCCCGGTGAGATACCAGGTCAGCGACTGCAGCTTGAGCATGTCCCAGCCGGCCTGGGTCACCAGAAATCCCGCTCCGCAGGAGAATTTCTTCGCCATCTTGTAGTAACTGCCCAGCAGCGTGTAGGGCGTGTACTGGAACGGATTGACCGTCGCGCCCGCATAGAAGTCGTAGGGAGGCGATGTCAGCATCCTCAGGATGTCCGTGCTTTCCGTGAAGGGGGTCTGAGAACAGCTCCGGGCCGTCCGCAGCTTTTCGGGGATCTCCCCCGAAACGGCCGCGATGTTGCGCAGACCGGCGTGGGCCGCAACGTGCAGCAGATCGGAGACGCTTTTTTCATCCATCTCCGCGCCGGAGAGGTAGACGAGATGCCTGTCCCTGTTGTCCCCGGAGAGGCCGGAAGCCAGCTCCGCGGCCCTCCAGTCGGAACGGGAACTGTTGTCCACGACGGCGAGGGCGGCGTACCCTTCGGAACGGGCCAGCACGGTCTTTTCCAGCGCTTCGAGGCGCTGGAGTCCCGCGTCTCTGTCCATTTCCGCCGGGGGGACCTGTGTCTCGATCAGCGTGACGAAATCCCCGTGCTCCAGCGCGTCGCGCAGCCGGTTGCCGGTGGCGGGATTCAAATTCATTTCCAACTGGGTCTCGCTCATGGCCGCGGCTCCTTTCCCGGATCGTTCCCCGTCTTTCTGCCCCGGTCGAAGACAAAAAACAGACCGTCGGCAAGACTGGTCAAAAGGAGGATCCCCGTGTAGACCAGCTGGACGATCTTGGCGTCGGCTCCCGCAATCCCGCCGGCCGTCATGATGACCACGGCCGTCACGTCCCGGCCGCCGACGCCCGCGGGAAACAGGGGGATGAGGCCGATGATGTTGCCGATGGTCAGC
>Ga0310690_10012507_pt1 | contig 10413 bp, 4 predicted proteins | sample AusTroGonzalo_MG_2_FD_207661 | JGI IMG/M metagenome (GOLD analysis project Ga0310690, IMG submission 207661) | Bovine rumen microbial communities from tropical cattle in Woodstock, Queensland, Australia - Gonzalo_04 (v2) (version 2) | ecosystem: Host-associated > Mammals > Digestive system >...
TCCAGAAGGTTCCCCTCATACCCTTCTTGCCCTGGAAGCTACACTGTGAGGCCAAGAGACAGTCCATCACCTTGTCGTAGGTGAGGTCACAACCAGCAGCATAGAAGAGTTTCTTCTGCTTGGCCTTGATACCGTCGAGGATGGTGACGGTATGGTTCGGCATACCGTTATAGTTACCCCACATCATCGGGGCGTTCTCAGCATTGGGTCCTATCACGGCTATCTTCTCCGCATTCTTCTTCAACGGCAGGATGTCCCCCTTGTTCTGCAACAGCACGATGGTCTGGCGCGCCATGTCGAGGGCTATCTGCGCATGCTCCTTGCACGACATCTTGGAATAAGGAATCTGAGCCCACTCCACGAGTGAGGGATCATCCATCTCACCCAGGTCGAAGCGGCCTTCGAGCAGACGGATGACGTGCTTATCGACCTCAGCCTCGGTAATCAGACCGCGCTTCACGGCTTCAGGGATGCTCCTGTAGGCGTAGCCATAGCCGCACTCCACATCCGTTCCTGCTATCGTGGCCTTGGCAGAGGCATGGACGGGCGAGGATGACGACTTGTGCGACTCATAGAAATCACTCACGGCACCACAATCGCTCACCACAAGATACTGGAAGCCCCACTCGTCACGCAGGATGGTCTGGAGCAGACGCTGCGAGCCACAGCAGGGATCATCGTCGAGCCGCTGGTAGGCGCACATCACCTCGCGTACCTTACTATCTTCTACCAGTTTTTTGAAGGCAGGCATATAGGTTTCCCAAAAGTCACGGGGCGAGACATTCGTAAGATTGGCGGAATGGCGGGTGTATTCAGGACCGCTGTGTACGGCATAGTGCTTGGCACAGGCCCAGAGCTTGCGGTACTTCGCATCCTCAGGTCCCTGCAGGCCGCGCACCACCTGATCGCCCATCACTGAGGTGAGGTAGGGATCCTCACCGTAGGTCTCCTGTCCCCTGCCCCATCGCGGATCGCGGAAGATGTTCACATTCGGCGTCCAGACGGAGAGGCTATGGAACTTCTCGTCCTCGCCAGAGCCGCGCTGCATACGCTCGTTGTACTGGGCACGGAACTCCGTCGAAGCCGCGTCGAACACCTTATACAACAGGTTGGGATTCCACGAGGCAGCCATGGCTACAGGCTCCGGGAACACGGTGACGTGGTCCATGTTGGCAGCACCGTGGAGGGCTTCGCTCCACCAGAAGAACTTCTTGATACCGAGGCGCGGGATGGCAGGACTCTCGTCCAGCATCAGCATGGCCTTCTCCTCAAGGGTCAGACGACTGCAGAGATCCTTGGCACGCGCCTTGGCGCTCAAGTTAGGATCCTGATACGGATAGTTCTGTGCCGACACTGAGAGGCCGGCACAGAACAAAATAGCGATAATAAGTAAAGTCTGTTTCATTGTTTTGCGAAATTTGGCACAAAGGTACGAAACAAATCCGACTCTACCGTCAGCCAGTGTATCAAAAACTTTACTTCGTGTATCACGACACTTTTGGAAGAAAATATTTGGAGGTGTCGATTATTTCCCCTACCTTTGCAATTCAAATCAATACACCTATTATATTATGACTATCAAAAAGAAGCATTTCTTTCTCATCGCACTGATATCGTGCGGTTTTGCCTTCTCCATTTGGGCATTTGTGAATTACCAGACAAAGCGTAAGGCCAAGGAGCGGATCGACAATGCCCTGGCACAGCGGTTTGACGAAGCGATGGATGCGGCGTTTCCCCTGCTGGAAAACTATGCCGTCGCCATGAAAGACAGGGCAGATTCGATAGTAAACATGGCACAAAAGTCCAAGGAAGACACCAGTCACAGCTATTCCGACGCCTTTTACAAATTATGGCAACAATATGCGCGATCAGAACAGGGCTTAAAATGTTACAATATGATAGAAGAATACGAGTACTTCAGGATCTCGCCAGTCATTGAGGTACTGGTCAATTCAGGTAACAAAAAGGAGAATGAGTCTGAAGCCATAAAAAAACTGACATGGGCAGGGACGTTATTGAGAGAGCCGTATCTGTTTGGATATGATTCTATCATGAATGCCTCAAAGGAGGCGCGACAGTTCGTTTCTGACTGTCTGGAAGTCTTTGAGCCATATCGTAACAACAATGACAATATCCAAGCCTGGCGGGATCTGATGCTGGGAAGACAACGCCAGTAAACATCTTATAGCGTACGCCCATGCTGGGCGTACAAAAGAAGAAGAAGTGCCGTGCCTCACGGCACAGCACTCCCGAAAATACCAAAACAATGTATACCTAAGTACTAACTTGTATTTAGTTTTTCTTTTTGCGATTATTACCAACCCTCATTCTGTACGAGAGATGGGTTGTTATCAAGCAGGCTCTGCGTGTAGGGGAAGAGACGGTGCTTCTCCTTCCAGCCCACCTCATACTTGGAATCCATTGCATCATGCGTGTGGATAATGAAGAAGCGGCTGCTGGCCTCGTCACCGAACTCCCAAACCAGATCTTCCCAATTAGCCACAATATCTGCAGGCTTCTCCAACACCTTATCACAGAGGTTAGGAACATGGGTACCCTGCTTCTTCAGGCGCTCCATGGCCTCCTGAGTATAGGTGTCATTGTCAAGTCTGCTCCAACGCATCAGATCCTGATAGCGGCAGCTCTCGAACCAGAGCTCGAAGGACTTCTCCTTCTTCACTGTCACCAGGTCAACATTGTCGCTGATAGTCTTAGAGCCGGCACGCTCCTGGATCATGTTGACATACTTCTTGGCTTCGCCATTGTCACCCGTACGAACGCAGCACTCAGCGTAGTCGAGCAGAGCCTCGGCATAGCGCATGATAATGATATTGTTCAGACGATGAGTAGCACTATACGTACCGCCTTCTTCAACGGCATCACCAACACGGACAACGTGCTTGATAGGAATCCAGAATGACTGGCCATAGTGACCCCTACGACCTGCCTTGATACCGATATTCTTACTCTTGACCTTTTCAGAATGCTTCATAGAGGAGAGTTTGCCGTAATAGGTATCCAGTTCCTCAATACCGGTCTCACCATAGATCATGTCATCGATGTGGATCAAAGTAGCCTTGAAGCGATCTGACTGATATTCACCTTTTTCACCCAGAGGCTTATTATGGCCGTTGTCGTTCAGGGCGAATGCCTCACCAAACCACTCAGGAACACCGATAGAACCCCATCCTGTCACACCATCAGTGTACTTATTCAGACACTGCTTGACGAACTTATCAGAACGAATCTGGAAGCAGCTCGGCTCCATCCATGTGCTGTGAGAATTCCAGCCCCAACCACTACCTGTACTCCACTCACCGGCGGCAGCACTGTAACGAACGTTCACCTCGAAGATCTTCTCGGGGCTACCGTCACCCTGGATATGGAACTGATTCATGTACTCCTCACCAGGAACGAGGGCATATTTACCAGAGTCGATCACCTTCTTGAATTCGGCCTTGGCACCTGCGAAATCGTCGGCAAACATCAGAGCCTTACCAGCCAGTGCCCAGGCGAAGCCCTTGGTCACGCGATAGGCACCTTCCTTGTCATCAGGAGATTTGCGCTCAATCAGGTCACCAGCAGCAGCCTCACACTCAGAAGCCACCCACTTGAAGTAATCCTGCTGGGTCTTCGGAGCTTCCTCACGTGAATCGAGGTTACTGTTGATGGGTGTCTCACTGGCATTCAGGAGATGATCTACGAAGGGAGGTGTTCCCCAGTAGCAAGCAAGCAGGAAGTAGTTGTAGGCACGAAGCACGCGAGCTTCAGCCACAGCCTGCTTCTGAACCTGTGATGTACCTTCCTTGAAGTTATCAATGACGAGGTTGTCGGCATATACCGAAAGATAGAGGCCCGTGTAGTGATAGGTGATGGCCTCCGGGGTGTGGAGGAAACGGAACTCGTTGACAGAGCCACCAAACTCGTGGTCACCATAATATTCGCCACCGTAGCAGATATCATCACCAGGATGGTTAGCCAGTACCCTTGCTGGGGTATAGATGCCAGGACCCATGGCACGACCCATGGTATTGCCTTGGAAGTTCTCGTATGCATGGGCCAAGGCCTTCTCGCAGTCTGCATCATTCTTGTAGAAATTCTCGACGGCCACGACACCCTTCTGCTCAATGTCCAACTGATCCTCACAGGCTGTGAAAGATACGCCAGCAAACAGAGCGAGCATTGGAATTATAATCTTTTTCATATTCTTTTCTATTTATCAATTCTATATTTTTTCAATCCTTCTTAGAATGCAATATTCACACCAAAGACAATCTTCTTAGATGTAGGATATGTACCATTATCGAAGCCACGGAGACGGCTGTTACCGGCACCATCAGCAACACCAGTAGTAGCGGCCTCAGGATCGGCACCGGGATAGCTGGTAATGGTGAAGAAGTCATCGAGAGAAGCGTAGAGACGGAGCTGGTTCACAAGGAACTTCTGAGTCCACTTGGTCGGGAATGTGTAACCGAGCTGGATCTGCTTGAACTTGAAGTAAGCACCACTGAAGATGTTAGCTGAAGAACTGTAGAAGATCCAGTCCTTAGAGGCGACCTTCATGTCAGGATACTTGCCCAAGAGATACTCTGTTGACGTTGTGCCGTCATCATTCTTTGTGACAATACTCCTTGAAGAATCCTTCCAATAGGTGTTAATACCGTTGATACGGGGACGGTCGGCAGATACCATGAAGTTGTAAATCTTGTTGCCGTATGCACCAGTACCGAAGACGGTGAGGTCGAAGCCCTTGTACTCGAGGTTCAGGGTGATACCGTAAGTGAACTTAGGAATACCGGCACCGAGATCCTCTCGGTCTTCTTCTTTCGGGCTACAAGTAAGTCCATACTTAGTAATATCCTCATTATTCTCGTCCTTCATCGGGTTACCATCTGCGTCAAGAACAGGAACCTGGCCGTAATACACTGGTCTTCCCCAGTTTTTCTCATCATACTGCGGAATGAAATTGCCGTTGGCATCAAGCATAGGTTTGCCGTTCTCGTCCAATTTAATATCATTCGTCTGGATCAGGTTCTCATTGTAGACACCGGCATAGTTATAACCCCAGAAATACCAGATGGTATGGCCTACTTCCATAACCGGAGCAAGTTTGTTGTTGAATCCGCTAACAGCTTGACCGACATAACGTGGGAGCGAACCTACATTCTGAACTTCGTTCTTCAGAGTAGAGAAGTTAGCGCTGATGCCGTACTTGAAGTCACCGATGTGGTCACGCCAGCCAAGGTCTATGTCAACACCAGTATTGAGGATCTCACCACAGTTAACGGTTGCAGACGAGAAGCCGAAGCCAGGATCTGGACTGACATCAATCAGCAGGTCCTTCGTCAACTTGCGGTACCAGTCGACTGTCAATGACAAGCGGTTGTTCAGGAAGCGGGCGTCAACACCGAAGTCGAGCTGCTCAGAGGTCTCCCAGGTCAGGTCAGGATTGGCAATGGCTGAAGTCATGGCACCTGTTGACATACCGTCACCAGAAGCGCCCTCACCGGTGAAATAGTAGTAACCACCGATACCAATGGTAGGCGTGTGCTTATAACCGCTCAGGATGTTCACATTACCGTTGCGACCCCAAGATCCGCGGAGCTTCAGGAAGGAAACGGCATTCGTGCTGATGGCGTTCTTGAAGAACTTCTCATTGCTGATGGTCCAACCTGCAGAGAAGGAGGGGAAGTAACCCCAACGGTTGTCTTTGCTCAGCTTCGAGGTATCGAAGGCATCAGCACGGTAGTTGAACTGCAGGAAGTAGCGGTCGTCGAAAGAGTAAGACAGACGTCCAAAGTATGAAAGCTCAGTAGCATCGCCAGGAGCGTTACCTACGCTGAGGTGCGACTTACCGTTGTCGTTCAGATAGTTGATATAACGGTAGTTGGGCGCATGGTCACCATTCAGAATCATTTCAGCATCAGACGAGGATACATCGGTATTATCCCAGTGGTTCTTCGTAAACGACATACCAATCATGGCGCCGACATTGTGCTTACCAAACTCCTTGTTGAAGTTAGCAAAGTTCTCCCACTGATAGTAAAGACCTGCATGAGTGTTGGCTGAAATGTAATAATCATCAGTATGAGCCATTGAAGACAGGAACATGGGCTCATGATAATCGTGGCCGTTGCTCTGTGTAATGCGATAGCCGAGACGTGAGGTAATGGTCAGGAAGCTGAACGGCATCAGGTTACCTGCAATAGATCCACGGACATTGATACCTTCATTATAGCCGTTCGCAAGGTCACGACGTGCCAGCGGGTTACCTGTAGCTTCTTCTACATATTTAGAAGTTCCGTACCAGATGGGGTTTTCATCTGTATAGCCGTCGGGCACGGGAACGAAACCGTGGTTTGCAGAGTTCCACTTAGGCTCCACACTCTGACCGAAATCTGCGGTATCATAGATGTAAGCAGGAGTCAGCGGATCGATAGACACCACAGAGTTCAGGAAGCTACCATAACCGTCGCCCAAAGCCTTGGTCCTATACTTTTCAATAGAGGTGTTGCTCTGAACGCTCAGCCAGTCGAAGAACTTATATTCAGCATTGATCTGGCCAGTGAAACGCTTGTAGGTATCCTTGTTGCCCCTGACGATACCGTCATTGTCGACGATGCCGAGGCCTGCGAGGAAACGTCCCTTGTCATTACCACCCTCAACAGTGATGTTGTGCTGGACACTCCAGCTGTTGCCGAATACCTCGTCGTACCAGTCGGTATCAAAGCGTCCTGTTCCGGGAACACCTGAATCAAAGACGATACCTTCCTGATTAGCCAGATCAAAATAATTGCCCATGAGCCTGTTCGTCTTCCCCGTATCTTTCGCATCATAATAGTACACCTGATTATAGTACCTGTTGTTGATAAGCTCGGTCTCGGTCAGGTCACCCAAGTACTTGTGATACTCAATCCAATCCTGGGCATTAAAAAGGTCAGCCTTCTTGCCAAGACTCTGGCTGGCAGCCTTCAGCGTATACGATACCCTTGGTTTGCCCTTAGAGCCATTCTTCGTGGTGATGATGATCACACCGTTACCAGCCTGAGCACCATAGATAGCGGCAGAGGCAGCATCCTTCAGGACCTCCATCGACTCGATGAGCGAAGGATCCAGATACTGGATACCATCCACCTTCAGACCGTCGACGATGATCAGCGGGTTAAGGTTACCTGTGTTCGAAGAATAACCACGGACACGAATCTGGGCACCAGAGGTAGGAGAACCGCTGTTGATGATCTGTACACCAGTCACCTTACCCTGCAGGGCTGCACCGGCATCAGTTGTCGACAGGTTCTTGATGTCATCACCCTTAAGGGATGAAACGGCACCAGTCAGGTCACTCTTCTTCTGGACACCATAACCGATGACCACCACGTCGCTCAGCATGGCGACATCTTCCTTCAGCGTGATCTGGATGTTGTTACGGCCACCGACACTGACTTTCTCTGTGGTGTAGCCTACATAAGACACAACCAGTGTGGCATTGCTTGCGGCCTGCACACTGAAATTACCATTGAAGTCGGTAATTGCACCCGTCTTGGTACCCTGTACTTGTACACTTGCACCAATGACGGGTTCGCCAGCTTCATCAAGCACCGTTCCCTTAACTACACTCTGAGCCAGCGCTCCCAAAGGAAGCAAACAGAGCAGGAACAATGTCACTAACGGCTTTTGTAGTGATTTAAAATTCCACATACTTTTAATTTAATTAGTTAGATAATTATTAATTAGGTATATTGATTGAATTTTCCCGCTGCAAAGTTATTAATATTTATTATATAATGGTTTATGAAATGTAACACAAAGATTATAAAATATAACATTTATAAAAAAATCGCCTTTATATTAAGGTTTTGTTACACAATAAGTTTTTCTTTCTATTAGGCTAACAGAAACAGGGTGCACCTGCTGCACCTAATGCACCTAATGCACCTGCTGCACCTACCGCACCCGTGAATTTCTGCAAATAAGAGGCTCCTGCTGCAAAATAAGAGGCTCTTGCTGCAAAATAAGAGGCTCCGCACGACAATTAAGAGCCTCCTTATTTCCCTGCGGAGCCTCCGGACGGACGAATTCTCGAGAGAATTTGGTGGTCAGAAAGTTGGATGGTTATCGGAATAACTTCACGCCACACACAGCCTTTAGGTGCAGCAGGTGCATTAGGTGCATTAGGTGCATCAGGTGCACCCTGTTTCTGTAACCTTCTATAATAATAGATAACCGAAGGTATGGCCATAAATAAAGGGAATTGCGCATGGCAATTCCCTTATATAAATATCGTTTATCAGAATTACTTCTGCATGAACTTGAGCTTCGCTCTTGTTCATTCACGTTCGGAAGAACTTGAGCGAGCTCAATTCTTCTCTTACTTCTGCATGAACTTCTTACCGTTCATGATGACAACGCCCTTAAAGTTAGCGTCAACCTTCTGACCAGCGAGGTTGTAGCGAACGCCATCCTCAACAGTATTCTTCACGCTCTTGATGCCACTGGGATCTCCACCAATCTGGATAACCTTAATGTCCTTAACGATGGTGGTACCAAGGAAGTCACCGCACTGGAACAGCAGGTGTGCACCCTCAGCGTTAACAGACCAGCCCTCGAACAGGCACTCAACCAGCTGGAAGTCGCCAGTTGCCTCGATGGGGAATGTAGCCTGGTCGTTAGCGCTCCAGCTACCCATGTTGATCTGCAGAGTACCACTGGTGGGGAACTTAGCGGTAATCAAGATCTTGTAGTTGCCATCCTCTTCAAGATTGAAGCTGCCATCGGGAACAATCATAACCTGGGGCTGCCAGAGCTGACCGGTCTGAGAACCAACAGTGATTGCTACACCATCAGGATCAACGCCTACAGAACCCTCCTGACCATCACCGAACTGAGACCAGCCTGTGAACTCAGAGATACCAGTGAACTCAGTCTGATAAAGAACGGTCTCAGTCTCGCCGCCAGACATATTATAAACCTGTACGGACTTCAGGAGAGTAGTTCCAAGGAAGTCACCACACTGGAACAGCAGGTGTGCACCCTCAGCATTTACTGACCAGCCCTCGAAATCGCACTCGATTGTCTGGAAATCAGCAGAAGCCTCAACGGGGAATGTAGCCTGGTCGTTAGCACTCCAGCTACCCATGTTGATCTGCAGAGTACCAGCGGTGGGGAACTTAGCGGTAACAACAACCTTGTAGTTGCCATCTTCCTCAAGATTGAAAGAACCATCACCGATCACCATGATCTGGGGCTGCCAGAGCTGACCAGTCTGAGAACCAACGGTGATTGCAAGACCTTCGCCTGCCTGAAGAGCGACAGAACCTTCCTGACCGTCACCAAACTGAGACCAGCCATTAAACTCAGTAGCTGTGGTAAAATCTACCTCAGCCATCAATTCCTGAGCGTTTGCACCAACGGCCATCAAAGCCATTGCAACTAAAGTAAATAACTTCTTCATAAGCAATAATTTAATTTGTTAGTTAATTGAATAAATGTTGATTATAAGATATGTATATCTTTTCTTTCCGAAATCGCTGCAAAGTTAAGGTATTATTCCGAATATGGCTCGACTTTTAAGTTAAAAAATGTTTCTATCGGTTAATTTTATCCTTTTAGATACATTTAATGCGGAAAAATGGTACATACGGCAAAGCTACGCCAGTAAGTTTTTCTTCACGAAGCGAGCTATTTCAGAAAAAATATATACCTTTGCACAAAATTTCTACTATCGATGAAAAGATACATACCTATCTTATCTTGGCTGGTAGCTTTGATGCTTATCGCCACGGCACTGCTCCTCTTCGAGTCTGATCTGCTCTGGAAGGTGCAGCAGTACAATCTGTTTCATGACACCTCTCTCTTCTTCCGTGAACAGATGCTGGTGCCTGGAGGTTTCCTGTCGTATGTCAGTTGTTACTTCACACAGTTCTTCTTCCATCCCTGGATAGGGGTCCTGATGCTGTGTGGCTGGTGGTTGCTGCTGATGTGGCTCACCAAGCGCACCTTCCGCATCACCGACAACTGGGCCATGCTGGTTCTGGTACCTGTTGCTGTCCTGCTTATAGCCGACATGTGTCTGGGCTACTGGCACTACTTCATGAAACTACGGGGGTATTTCTTCCTGCCCACCATCGGCACGACAGCCGCCGTTGCCATGCTATGGGCATTCCGCGCTTTGCCCCAGAAGCTGTGGCTCCGCATCATTTACGTGGTCCTGGCTGTGGCTGCAGGCTATCCGCTATTGGGAATCTACGCCTTGGCAGCTGTTTTGCTGATGGCCATCTGGACCTGGCGGCTCTGTGAGAGCAAACAGCAGAACGCCATCCTTACGGTGGTGGCCCTGCTCTGTATCGTAGCCGTCCCATTATTCTGCTACCGCTACGTCTATTACCAGACGAATTACGAAGACATCTGGACCAT
>Ga0310690_10012509_pt1 | contig 10410 bp, 8 predicted proteins | sample AusTroGonzalo_MG_2_FD_207661 | JGI IMG/M metagenome (GOLD analysis project Ga0310690, IMG submission 207661) | Bovine rumen microbial communities from tropical cattle in Woodstock, Queensland, Australia - Gonzalo_04 (v2) (version 2) | ecosystem: Host-associated > Mammals > Digestive system >...
CCGGAAAGTACGGGAAGTCCGAAGAAAAGGAATCTCTGAAGCTGGACAAGGATCGCATCGCCGCTGACGAAGAACGCGGGATCAAATTCAGCGAGGATAAAAAGACGCTGGTAAAATACAATGCCGAACTTATATACGTCGAATACGCGATCCCGGAGGGCGTGACGACCATCGGCGAGGGGGCGTTCTCGAAGTGCTCGCGCCTGACGAGTGTGACGATCCCGTCGAGCGTGACGACCATCGGCGAAATGGCGTTCGAGGGGTGCTCAAGCATGAAGAGCGTGACGATCCCGTCGGGCGTGACGACCATCGGCAACGGGGCGTTCTGTGGGTGCAAAAGCCTGACGAGCGTGACGATCCCGTCGAGCGTGACGACCATCGGCGAAATGGCGTTCGTGGGGTGCTCAAGCATGAAGAGCGTGACGATCCCGTCGAGCGTGACATACATCGGCAAGTTGGCGTTCTCGGGGTGCACAAGCCTGACGAGCGTGACGATCCCGTCGAGCGTGACGACCATCGGCAACATGGCGTTCTGTGGGTGCAAAAGCCTGACGAGTGTGACGATCCCGTCGGGCGTGACGACCATCGGCAACATGGCGTTCTTGGGGTGCTATAGCCTGACGAGCGTGACGATCCCGGAGGATGTTTATACCATCGGCTATGGGGCGTTCAGGGACTGCCCCTGCGAAGATTCGGTCAAAAAGCAGTTCCCGGGATACAGATAGTCGCTGCGAAACAGGAAGGGTGATCGGCCCGCGTTCGTGTGTCACGAGCGCGGGCGGTTGCCGCATCCAAAAGCCTCCGCAACCGCCGCTCACCCCCGCGTGCCGCACACCAAAGCGCCGGTACGTGCGACACCCGCCCGCATAAATCACACCTCACCCCCGCCCGGTACTTCTCGCGGTCGTCAGCATGCGCGACAGCGCCATTTCATCTTTCATCTTTCATCATTCATCATTGGCGCGCCGGCGGCGTCGCGGCCGCGGCTTGGGGATCGTCATCGCGAAGATCGTGTTGCAGACCGCCATCGCCGCCGCGAAAGCGAAGAGCCACTCCACGCCGAACCGCATCCACACCCAGCCGCCGAGCGGCGCGACCATGATCGAAATGAGATGGTTGATCGACAGTCCGGTCGAGAGCGTCGCCGTGATCTCGTCCGGGGTCTTCGCCAAGTCGCGGACGTAGATGCTCGTCGCCATCGCGGTCGTGCTGATCACCGCGTCGAAGAGGAAATTCACGCAGACCACCGCGAGCGCGATCCCGGCCGGGAAGAGATCCCCCGCGAAACCGTACAATAGACACACGAAAAAGAGCACCACCGTATCCCAGATCATCACGTTGCGGTAGCCCCACTTGTCGCAGAGCTTGCCGATCTGCGGCGCGGCGAAGATGTTGACCGCCGCGCAGATGCCGAAAAGCAGCGCCATTTTCGCGGTCGGGAATCCGTACTCGCGGATTATCACGTACGGCGCGAAGGTCAGAAATATCTGCTTGCGCGCCCCGTAGAAAAGTTCGAGCGCGTAGAACTTGGAAAATTTGCGGTCGAAGTAGAACCGGGGGCGCTTCGACGGGATGTTGGGCGCGTTCCGCGAAAAGGTGCTCACGACGCTCACCGCCATCAGGCAGACGATCAGCACCCACACCATGTTGAAAAGCGCCATGTCGCTCGATCCGAAAGCGCGGCCGCCGACGAAGAAGATCCCCATCACGATCAGACTGCCCGCCACCATGCCGAAGTTGTGGCTGCCGGTCAATAATCCCAGCGAGCGCCCGGCGTGCTCCGGCTTGGCCACCTGAATGGCGATCGTCGACCTCACGGGCAGCACGAGGTGTTCGCCGGTGCTCCACAGCATGATGATCAGCGTCACCACCATTTTGCCGACGGCGCAGCGCTCGAACGGGATCAGCAGCAGCGCCGCCCCGACCATCGAGACGAAAGTTCCGAGGCGCATGATCTTCCAGTCGCTCATTTTGTGGAGCAGCGCCAGCAGAAACACGAGCATCAGACCGGGAAACTCGCGGAAAAACTCCAGGATGCCGCGGTTGATGCCGTCCATGTCGTAGACTTCGGAAAGGAAGTTGTTCATCGTCGCCTGAAAGCAGCCGACGCCCACTCCCCAAACGAGGATGCTGGTGAAAAAAGCCCTCGCGCCCGCTCCGGGCTTGAAAATGTCGCGGAAAGACATTTTCATCGTACGCCGCCCCTCAATCCAGCGCCGCCACATGCGGCAGATTGCGATGCTTTTCGTGCGAATCGAGTCCGTAGCCCACGAGGTAGCGGTCGGGGAGCACCACGCCCGTCCAGTCGGCGTGTTCCAACGCTCCGGCGGGGCGCGGACGATCCTTCTCGACTATCACGGTCGTCTTGACCTCCTTCGCGCCGCGGTCGAGGAAATATTTTTTCACCGCGGCGAGCGTAAGTCCGGTGTCGAGCACCTCGTCCGCAAGGAGTATCCGCCGCCCGGCGGGATCGAGCTTGGGCGCGCCGCGGAAAGCGACTTCGCCCGAACTCCGGTCGCCCGCGTAACTCGCGACGCTTATCACATCCCACTCGACCGGACAGGTCAAACTGCGCGCCAGATCAGCGCCGAAGATCAGCGCCCCGTTCGCCAATACCACGAGCGTCACGAGGTCGTCGCCGTAAAAAGCGCCGATCTCGCGTCCCATTTCCGCGACCCGCGCCCGGATCGCCGCTTCGTCGAAGAGGATCTCCATAAGCTACTTCATCGTTACGAGTTCGTATCGATCGCTGCCGAGCCCGATCTTGACCGCGTGCTCGATGGCGCTGTGCCAGACGGTGTCGGGATGCGCGTCGTTGAAGATGTCGCCCGAGTCGCGGCAGTCGTCCATCCAGGTGTGTTTCAGCCTCGGCGTCCGGTTGCAGAGGTCGCATCCGGCGACGTCCAGCGCCACCGGGTCGAAGCTGGCCAGCATGCCGATATCGGGCAGTATCGGAGCATCGTTTTCGCCGTGGCAGTCGCAGTTGGGCGAAATGTCGCAGAGGAGCGCGATGTGGAAGTGCGGACGATTTGCCAGCACCGCCGCGGCGTACTCCGCCGTCTTTTCGTTGAGCAGGCGCGACCCGTGGTTCCACGACGACGAGAGCGCGTCGCGCGGACAGACCGCGATGCAGCTGCCGCACCCGGCGCACTTGGAGTGGTCGACCGACATCTTGCCGTCGACCTTGGTCAAAGCGCCGTGGGCGCAGTGCTTTTGACAGATGCCGCAGCCGACGCAGAGCTCCTTGTCCAACACCGGCTTGCCGTCGGAGTGCATTTCCATCTTGCCGGCGCGCGAGCCGCACCCCATGCCGACATTCTTGATCGCGCCGCCGACGCCCATGATCTCGTGCCCCTTGAAGTGCGACAGACTTATCAGGATGTCCGCATCCATGACGGCGCGCCCGATCCTGGCCGTGGGGCAGTGGACGAAATTGGGCACCGGGACGGCGACTTCGTCGTTGCCTTTCAAGCCGTCGGCGATGATGATCCGGCACCCGGTCGTTTCGAAGTTGAAGCCGTTCGCCGCCGCGGTGTCGAGGTGTTCGAGCGCGTTTTTTCTGCTCCCGGCGTACAAGGTGTTGCAGTCGGTCAGAAACGGCTTGCCGCCCAGTTTCCGTGCATAGTCGGCGACGGCCCCGGCGTACTGCGGCCGCAGATACGACAAGTTGCCCAGTTCGCCGAAGTGCATCTTGATCGCGGCGAACTTATCCTTGAAGCCGATGTTCTCGAACCCCGCGAACTTCATCAGCCGCCGGAGTTTATCCGCCAAACCCGTCCCGTGGAACTCGGTACGGAAATCCGTGAAGAAAACCTGCGATTTTTCCATATTCACCCCGATGTGTCGTGATCTGCGCTAATTTACCCCTCCGGCGGCGATAAATCAAGCGCCCCGGACCCGAATCCGCGGGAATCGTATGCGCCCGCGCGCGGCGGCGGCTTTAAATTCGCCGCAGACGGAGTATATTATAAGACAGCCGCAGAAATTGCGAATTTTGCAGGAAACGGTTGTTCGGCGATCGGCGGATGCGGCGTGCGGCAAGGTCGGGTTTTGCGACGAGCACGGTGCGGGAGTGTACTATCGTACTCGATCCGCCGTCGCGCCGAAGGCGCTATGGCGGGACAAGCCGCATCGGCGCAGGAGCAAGGCCCGAGAGGCTCGTACTGCGCCGCCGCCGGTTCGATTTTTCATGACGAACAAATAAAAGGTCAAAAAACTCAACCACTTAATATAGAGGGTTTTATCATGGTAAAGATCGATTGGGAAAAACTCAGCTTCGCTTTCATGCCCACCAAGAGCAACATCCGCTTCCACTACCGTGACGGCAAGTGGAGCGAGGGCGAACTCACGAGCAGTTACGACATCACGCTCTCCGTCGCCGCCAACGTCATGCACTACGGCCAGGCGGCCTTCGAGGGCGGCAAGGCCTTCCGCTGCAAGGACGGCAAAGTGCGCGCTTTCCGCCCGGACGAGAACGGCAAACGCCTCAACAGCTCCGCGCGGCGTCTCTTGATGCCGGAGTTCCCGGTCGAGAAGTACGTCGAGGCGGTCAAGAAAGTCGTCGCCGACAACGCCGAATACGTCCCCCCGTACGGGACGGGCGGCAGCCTCTACATCCGCCCCGTCATGTTCGGCACGACCCCGCAGATCGGCGTCGCCCCGAGCAAGGAGTATGAGCTGATCATCATGGTCATGCCGGTCGGCGCCTACTACAAGGGCGGCATCAAGCCGGTGGACGCCCTCGTCGCCCGCGACTTCGACCGCGCCGCTCCGCTCGGCACCGGCAACATCAAGGCGGCCGGCAACTACGCGGCGAGTTTGCTTTCGAGCAAGCACGCCCACGACAACAACTGCGCCGTGGCGCTCTTCCTCGACCCGGCGACGCGGACCTACATCGACGAATTCGGGACCAGCAACTTCCTCGCCATCGACAAGAACGGCAACTACGTGACGAGCGAATCGCAATCGATCCTGCCTTCGATCACCAACAAGTCGCTCATGACCGTCGCCGCCGACCTCGGGCTCAAGGTCGAGCGCCGCAAGGTGCGCGTCGAGGAGCTCGCCGACTTCAGCGAAGTCGCCGCCTGCGGCACCGCGGTCGTTATCACTCCGGTCGGCCGGATCTTCGACGGCGACAAGGTCTACGACTACCACCTGACCGAGATCGGTCCGGTGCTCCGCAAACTTTACGACCGCATGACCGGGATCCAGTACGGCGAGGTCGAGGATACCCACAACTGGACGGTAGAGTGCTGCTGAAATGATCGTTTTCAAGACCCGGCGCGAGCTTCAGAAGTTCGCGCTTGACGCGAAACGGCAGGGAAAGATCATCGGCTTCGTGCCGACGATGGGTTATCTGCACGCCGGGCACACGTCGCTCATCGACATCGCCCGCAAGCGCGCCGACGTGGTGATCGTTTCCATTTTCGTGAATCCGACGCAGTTCGCGCCGACCGAGGACCTCGACCGCTATCCGCGCGATTTCGAGCGCGACCTCAAACTCTGCACCGAGCACGGCGCGGATGCGATCTTCGCCCCCGAACCGGGCGAAATGTACTCTTCCGACGCCTCGACGTGGGTGCAGGAAACGATGTTGTCGCGCCCGCTTTGCGGAGCGAGCCGCCCGACCTTCTTCCGCGGAGTCACGACGGTGGTGAGCAAGCTCTTTTTGCTCGCCCAGCCGGACTTCGCGGTCTTCGGGCTCAAGGATGCGCAGCAGCTTTTCGTGATCCGGCGCATGGTGCGCGACCTGGACTTCCCCGTCGAGATCGTCGCGGCGCCGCTCGTGCGCGACACGGACGGTCTCGCGTTGAGTTCGCGCAACCGCTATCTTTCGGCCGACGAACGCAGCCGCGCGTTGAGCATCCACCGGACGCTCCTCGAATGCAAGGCCAAGATCCTCGCCCGCGGAGTCGCCGCGGCCCCGGCCATTCTTGCCGAGGGCAAAGCCGCGCTCGCGAAAGCGGGCGGAAAGGTCGACTATCTGGAAGTGCTCGACTCGAACGATCTGGAGCCCGTCGACGCCGATACTCGCGAAGTTCTGCTCGCGGCGGCGGTCTTTTTCGGAACGACGCGGCTCATCGACAACGAACTCTTCGAGGTGAAGAAGTGAAACGTCTCCGTTACGGCACGCCGGAATTCGAGCGGGAAATGGCGGCTCTCTACCGTCGTCCCGCCTATCCGCCCGAGGCGGAAAAATCGGCGGCGGAGATCATCGCCGCCATCCGCAGGGACGGCGACAGGGCGGTCGTGAAGTATGCGGAAAAGTTCGACGGCGTGAAGCTCGCGCCCGAAAACTTCCGCGTGACCGATGCCGAGATCGCCGCGGCGGCGAAGAAACTGCCCGCCGCAGACAAACTGGCGATCCGCACGGCGCTGAAGCAGATACGGGACTTCGCCAAACGTACGCTCCCGCGCAGCTGGCACGGCAACGTGCGCCCCGGCGTGACGGTGGGCGAAAAGTTCACTCCGCTCGACCGGGTGGGGGTGTACATCCCCGGCGGAGCGGCGCCGCTCGTTTCGACGGTCATCCACACCGCCGGGATAGCGCGCGCGGCGGGGGTCAAGTCCATCGCGGCGGCGACCCCGGCCAAGGCGCTCCACCCCTCGACGCTCTACGCGATGAAGCAGGCGGGCGTGACCGAAATATATCGCCTCGGCGGCGTCTACGGCGTCGCGGCGCTGGCGCTCGGGACGGAAACGATCCCCCGGGTCGACAAGATCGTCGGTCCCGGCAACGCCTACGTCACGGCGGCGAAGAAGCTCCTCTACGGCGAAGTCGGCATCGACCTCGTCGCCGGGCCGAGCGAGATCCTCGTGCTCGCGGACGAAAGCGCAAATCCGGAGCTGATCGCCGCCGACCTGTTGAGTCAGGCGGAGCACGGCAGCGGTCTGGAACAGTCGGTGCTGGTCTCGACGAGCTGCAAGCTCATCGACCGCGTCGCGGCGGCGTTCGACCGCCAGAAGAAGACGCTCCCCAAGCTCGCCGCGGTCGAAAAGGTCGAAAGGAACGGGCTATTTTTCATCGAGGCGCCGAGCCTCGAGATCGCGGAGGAGATCGCCGGGAACTATGCGCCGGAGCACCTCGAACTGCACGTCGCCGATCCGGAAGCATCCGCGAAACGCATCAAGGCGGCCGGGGCGATGTTCCTCGGGCCGTGGACGCCGGAATCGGCGGGCGACTTCTGCGCCGGGCCGTCGCATGTGCTGCCGACCGCGGGGAGCGCGCTGCGCTTCAACGGCATCGAAACGGCGACTTTCCTGCGGCGGACGAGCATCGTCAAGTATTCGCGCGCGGCGATCGACCGCGAGGCGGAGATCATCGAGCGCTTCGGCAATATGGAAAGCCTCGCCGCGCACGCCCGCGCGGGGACGCTGCGGCGCAAGTGACAATTTGGGAAACAGGTCAACTTTCTGAGGTAGTGCTATGTTTATCGTGACCGGAGGAGCGGGACTCATCGGCAGCGCGGTGCTGTGGAAACTCAATCGGGCGGGGATCGACGACGTGCTGGTGGTCGATCACCTCGGCAACTCCGACAAGTGGAAGAATCTCGCGCCGCTCAAGTTCTCGGATTACCTCGAAAAGGGCGACTTCCGCGAAAAACTGAACTCCGGCGCGTTCACCGGCGCGAAGATCGAGGGCTTCCTGCACCTCGGCGCGTGCTCGTCGACCACCGAACGCGACGCAAGCTATCTCGTCGACAACAATTTCAGATACACCTGCGAAGTCGCGGAATTCTGCATCAAAAACCGCATCCGGCTCGTCTACGCATCGAGCTGCGCGACCTACGGCGACGGCTCGCAGGGCTACGACGACGATGACGACACCATCGAAAACCTGCGCCCGATGAACATGTACGGGTACAGCAAGCAGATGTTCGACCTGTGGGCGAGGCGCCGGGGATTCCTCAAGCAGATCGCCGGATGCAAGTTCTCGAACGTCTACGGCCCCAACGAGCGCCACAAGGGCGAGATGCGGAGCGTGGTGCTCCGCAGTTTCGAGCAGATAAGCGCGAACGGCACGATGAAGCTCTTCAAGTCCTACAAGAAAGAGTACGCCGACGGCGAACAGCTGCGCGACTTCCTCTACGTCAAGGACGCGGTCGATATGGTGATGTTCCTCTTCAACACGCCGAAAGCGAACGGGCTCTTCAACGTCGGCAGCGGCAAACCGGAGAGCTGGAACAAGCTCGCGCGGGCGGCTTTCGCGGCGCTGGACAAGCCGGAGCATATCGAATATATCGAGATGCCGGAAACGCTCCGCGACCGCTACCAGTACTACACCTGCGCCAAGACGGACAAACTGCGGCGCTTCGGCTACGACAAGCCGACTACTTCGCTCGAAGACAGCGTGAAGGACTGCATTCGCAACTACTTCGCGCCGGATAAACACCTGGGCGACGAATGAAAAACGGCGCCTCCGGGGCCATCATCCGCCGCGCGGCCGACGGCATCCTCGCCGTCACGGAAAAAAACCGCGCGCTGGACGAAGTGCTCGATGCCAGCCCGGACGAATCGCGCCGGAGCGTGAGCCATCTGCTTTTCTGCTATTTCCGATACAAACGGTTTCTGGATTCGATCCTGGCGGAGCGTCTGGAAAAACCGCCCCGCCCTCCCGTTTACGCCCTGCTGCGCGCGGCGGCGACCCAGCTCTTCTTCCAGAGCGCCATCGCCCCGGAGTCGGCGGTCAACATCGCCGTCGATGCGGCGAAGCGCGATCATGCGTCGGGGCTCGTCAACGCGGTGCTCCGCCGTCTGCTGGAAAACAAGCGTCCGGCCCCGGATGCGCCGCGCGAGGTGCTCCCCGATGCGCTCTGCGCCGCATGGGAAAAGCGCTTCGCTCCGGAAGAGCTCGCGGAGCAGACCGACGTACTGCTGACGGAGCCGTTGTTTTCGTTCCGCATGCGCCGCGATTTCGCGCCGCCGCCGGGAGCGTCGGCGCTTCCCGGCTGGGGCAAGTTCCGCTACTTTTCCGGCGTCCCCGGCGAAGTGCTCGACTCCGACAGTTTCAGGCGCGGCGAAATATACGTGCAGGATCCGGCGACGAGCCTCGCGCCGTCATTGCCCGACTATACGCAGGTAAACTCCGCAATTGAGCTGTGCGCCGCCCCCGGCGGCAAGACCCTGATGCTCGCCGAAAGACTGCGCTCCGGGGCAAGGCTCGTCGCCGCCGACCGCTCCGCCCGGCGGCAGGAGCTCACGAAAGCCAACTGCGCCAGATACGGCGTCCGCGCCGAGATCGTCGCGGCGGAGCCGCGGGAACTCGACGGGAACTTCGACCTCGTGCTCGCGGACGTGCCCTGCGGCAACTCCGGGGTCTTCCGCCGCCGTCCGGACGCGATGTGGCGGTATTCCGCCGAACGGCAGAAAGAACTCGTGGCGCTTCAGCGTTCCATCCTCGACGAAGGCGCGCGGCTGACCTCCCCCGGCGGGCAGCTCGTCTACTCCACGTGCAGCATCGAACCGGAGGAAAACGACGGAAACGTGGCGGCGTTTCTGAAAAAACACGACGATTTCGAACTCCTCAAATCCCGTCTGCTGCTGCCGTCGCACGTCAACGACGGGGCTTTCGCCGCACTGTTGTTCCGGCGGCGGAAAAGTTGACATATGGATCATTCCAAGCATACCATCAACATGTGCGAGGGGCCGCTTTTCGGCAAACTCGTGCGCTACGCGGTGCCGCTGTGGCTGACCGGGCTGATGCAGATCGCCTTTCACGGGGCGGACATGGCGGTCATCGGCCGCTTCGGCTCGGACAAGTCGATGGCGGCGATCGGCGCGATCGGCGAAATGTCGTGGCTGCTCATCTGCGTGGTGATCGGAATATCCTCCGGGAGCAACGTGGTCGTGGCGCAGATGTTCGGCGCGAACGACCGCCGCGGACTGCGTCGCGCGGTGCACACCTCGCTCGCCTTAGCGCTGGCGAGCGGGATCGGGCTCGCGGTGCTGGGCCAGCTTCTGCTCGCGCCAGCGCTGAACTGGATGAACGTCCCCGAAGTGCTTCAGCCGCTGTCGCTCAGGTATCTTCGGATCTGCTTCTGCGGCTACCCCCTCGTCATGATCGGCAACTTCTCGTACTCCATCATGCGCGGCATCGGCGATTCGCGGCGGCCGCTGTACTTTCTGCTCACCGCGTCGGGGGTCAACCTCGCACTGAACATCGTCTTCGTTAAATTTCTCAAGATGGACGTCGAGGGCGTCGCCGTCGCCACGGTGATCTCGGAGATCGTTTCGGCGGGGCTGTGCGTCGCGACGCTCCTGCGCGAACGCAGCGCCGCGCGGCTGATCCCGAAAAGAGTGCGCTTCTACCCGGCGGAACTCAAACGGATACTGTGGATAGGCGTCCCATCCGGATTGCAGTACGCCTGTTACGCCCTCGCCAACACCATCATCCAGTCGGCGATCAACACC
>Ga0310690_10012510_pt1 | contig 10409 bp, 8 predicted proteins | sample AusTroGonzalo_MG_2_FD_207661 | JGI IMG/M metagenome (GOLD analysis project Ga0310690, IMG submission 207661) | Bovine rumen microbial communities from tropical cattle in Woodstock, Queensland, Australia - Gonzalo_04 (v2) (version 2) | ecosystem: Host-associated > Mammals > Digestive system >...
AAGGCCTCGCCCCGGCCGGTGAGCAGGCCCTGCAGGTTGTAATCCATGGACAGGAAGGAATTTGCAATGCCAAGGTCGAAGTCGTTGAGCAGCACCCGGACCGTGTCGGTGGGGGCGGCGCCCACCACGCCGTCGGCCACGAGGCTCTGCTCTCCATTGCGGAGCGAGAAGTCGTCGATCCGGATCTGTTTTTCGCGGTAGCGGACCACGGCGGGAGACAGTTCCCAGGGATGGTTCGCAATGGCCAGCTCGGAGGGTAACAGGTCGATGCGCAAGGGGTATTCATCCACTTCCGGGCTGGGGAAGGAGACCTGCGTATGGAGTCTGGCGCGGTTGCCCGATCCGTCCTCGTTGTGAAAGGCCAGGACGACGTCGATGAGGGAGGAGTCGGCCCAGGCGTCGATGTCGAGGTTCTCGGCCTTGAAGCCGGCGGCATGGAGCTGGTCGGCATCCACGTAGCTGCGGATGCGGTCGTTCTCGGTCAGGATGCGGAGCTGGATGTTGCGCAGCAGGTTGCGGTCGTAGGCCAGCAGCTCGGAAGAAAGGTCGCAGACGATCTGGTCGTTCATCAGTTCGGCCCGGATGGTGCTCTGCGGTGCGACGAACAGGTCCGGCAGGAAGAAGCTGGTGAAAGGCTGCAGGTTGAGCAGGCGGAGAGTCAGCGAGCCGAATTCTTCCGGATGCGCCTCGTCGGTGTCGGGATCGTGTTGCCCGCCGAACAGGTGTTCCAAGTTGTCCTGGTATGCAATGTGGACGGCGCGCTTCCCGAAATCGCTCACAAAGAGATTGCCGTCGTATTCTGCGCGGGCGAAATCGCTGTCCAGGTAGAGGAGGTAGCGGTCGTCCTGCTGGATCGATTCGATGTTGATGTCGCCGATGTCGAGCGTCTGACCGGGAAGCGAGGCTTGCAGCGAACGGACCTGCGCCGTTCCCAGGAATGCGTTTTCGGGTGTCTGGACCAGGTCGGCATGGACGGCCATCGAGAGGGCTGCACTGTCGCGGGTCATGAAGTGGAGGGCGGAGAGGTCTGCATGGTCGATGTCCAGGACCACCTGGTAGTGGTTGGCGCTGCCTTTCCCGCCCAGGGCTACCTGTCCGTGCCCTTCCAGGCGGAGATTCGGGTCGTCGCTCAGGAGGTCGGCGTGCAGGACGCCGTCCTGCAGGTTGCCGGAGGCGACGATGTCGTGGTAGTCGTAGTCGCGGAATGTGAAATGGTCGATGGATAGGGGCAGGACGCTGACCGACAGGCCCTGTTTCGTCTTGGCGAAGGTCAGGTCGGTGTGGCAGGTGAGTGCGCCAAGCGAGGGGTTGTCCAGGATCCGTCCCAGTTGGAGAGACGAAGTGGAAGCGGTGCCTTGGGCCTGCAGATTCTTCCCCTTCATGCCGAAATTTACATCGAATTTGGCATCGCCCATGGTGGCGGTTTTCAGGTGACCGCTAGCAGCCATGTCGGCGAGCGTGCCGTCGATGCGGGCGGTCAGCGAGAGCGGCTCGCCCGGGGCGTAGCGGGTGAGCTGGCTCTTCTGGAAACCGGGCAGGATGCCGGCCAACAAGTCGGCCAGGTCGGCCGTGGTGGTCTCGCCGCGAAGGACCTCAGCGTTGATACGGGCCCGTTCAAGGTCGGGGAGTCCCTTGCTCTTGAACTGGAGTTCCAACAGGGTGCCGCGCGTGGCCGTCTCGATGCGGAGGCGGTCGCTGCGGAGCGAGTTGACGGTCCCCTTGACGCCGCCGTCGATCCACAGGGCCAACTCGCGCCCGCCCAGGTCGATGAACGGCTTGACCGTCTGCAGGTCGATGCGGCTGTTCTGCAGGGCTGCATCGATCTCCACCTTGTTCATGAAATCGTCGAAATCAGAGAAGTCGGAGAAGCCCAGGGCCAGCCGGTTGGCGCGAAGCTGGGTGTTTCCGTCGTCGTACCGGAGTTTCTTGAGAGCCACGCCGGTGCTGTCGTAGGCCATGTCGGCGCTGCAGGAGAGCACCTCCAGGTCGCTGCTGCGCAGCGTCAGCTTTTCGAGGCTGGCGCTGGCGGCCTTGTCCGCGTAGCGGGCATTCCGCACGACCAGGTTGATATCTTCAATGGCAAGCGAGTCGAGCGAAACGTTGATGTCCTTGAGGTTCAGCCGGTCCAGGCGGATCGTTTCCCAAGGGAGGGTAAAACCCTCCGACTCGTTTTCGAGGAGCGGTGCGAGCAGCTTGGAGAGGTTGGTGGTGCTGTCGTCGAGGTGATGGATGTTGAAGCGTCCGTCTTCCAGGCTGATGCGGCGGATGCGCGCATCTTTCGACAGTACCAGTGACGAGGTCTTGAGGTTGAGCAGCAGCTTGCCCAGGTGGGCGACGGTGTCACACTCTCCGTAGATGATGTCTACGTCTTTCAGGATCAGATTGTTTGGGTATGACAGATAGACCTTTCCTACGGTGGCCTTGCCATCGAGGTCCTTGGTGAGGAGCTGGGAGGCCTTGCCGACGGCGTAGGTCTGCACGGCCGGAATCTGGATGGCGATCAGGGCGGCCACCGGGAGGAGGACCACCAACAGCAGAACCATCCGGACTATTTTCTTCCAGGTCTTCATGGGCGTATAATCTCACAAAGTTAGGAAATTATTGCTACTTTTGCGAAAAGTATTTTGGCATGGCGATCACCATCCTCGGCATCGAATCTTCCTGTGACGACACCTCCGCGGCCGTCCTTCGCGACACGTATCTGCTGTCCAATGTGATGGCCTCCCAGGAGGTACACCGCCGCTATGGCGGCGTCATCCCCGAACTGGCTTCCCGGGCCCATCAGCAGAACATTCTGCCGGTGGTTTCGGAAGCGCTCCGGATGGCCGGCGTGACGATGGACCAGGTGGATGCCATCGCCTTCACGCGCGGTCCTGGGCTGCTGGGATCGTTACTGGTGGGGACTTCGTTCACCAAGGGCCTTGCCGTGGCCACAGGCAAGCCCATCATCGAGGTGAATCACCTCCAGGGCCACATCCTGTCACATTTCGTAAAAGTGGAAGGACGCGACAACCGTGCGCCGGAATTCCCATTCCTCTGCCTGCTCGTATCGGGTGGCCACACCCAGATTGTCCGGGTCGACGACCCGTTGCACTTCGAGATATTGGGCCATACCATCGACGACGCGGTGGGGGAGGCGTTCGACAAATGCGCCAAGCTCATGGGCCTCGGCTATCCCGGCGGCCCGGTGGTCGACCGGCTGGCCAAGGAGGGCGACGCGAACCGTTTCCGTTTCGCCAAGCCCAACATCCCCGACCTGAACTACAGTTTCAGCGGCATCAAGACGTCGCTGCTCTATTTCCTTCGCGACCGCATTCAGGAAGATCCGGATTTCATGGAGAAGAACAAAGCTGACCTGTGCGCATCGTTCCAGAAAGACTTGATCGACATCCTGCTCAAGAAACTGATCCTGGCCACGAAGCAGACCGGTATCCGGCAGGTGGCCATCGCGGGTGGCGTCTCAGCTAACAGCGGGCTTCGCAACCGCATTGAGGAGGAAGGTCGCAAGCGTGGCTGGACCACGTTCCTCCCTGAGCTCCGCTTTACCACCGACAACGCCGCCATGATCGCCATCACAGGCCATTACAAATACCAGGCGGGACTCTTCGCAACGCTCGACGTCGCGCCGTTGTCCCGCGCCGCGGAATACGGCGACTGACCCATGAAAGCCTTCGAGATCGCTTTTCCCATCGCGCACGTCCCTACGGAGGCGGAGTTGCGGCAGGCGGCGGCCCGCTCGCTCGGCACGAAGCCCGAACGCGTGGCAGAAGTCCGCGTGGTGCGACGCTCGCTCGATGCACGGGGCGAGATCTGTTACCGCTACCGGGTAGAGGCTGTCGCGCAAGGGGATACGCTGGAAACCTGTCAGTTGCCCGCGTATCGCGATGTCTCCCACGCTGAACCCGTCATTGTAGTCGGTGGCGGTCCGGCGGGCATGTTTGCTTCGTTGCGGCTGCTCATGGAGGGCCTCCGGCCCGTGATCCTGGAGCGCGGCAAGGATGTCCATCAGCGCAAGGTGGACGTGGCGGCGCTCAATCAGCAGCAGGTCGTCAACACGGAATCCAACTACTGCTTCGGGGAAGGCGGTGCCGGCACGTTCTCCGACGGCAAGCTCTATACGCGCTCCAACAAGCGGGGTGACCTGCGCGAAGTGCTGCAGCAACTCGTTGATTTCGGCGCCGATCCCTCCATTCTGGTCGATGCGCATCCGCACATTGGCAGCGACGCCCTCCCGCGCATCGTAGAACGTATCCGCGAATGCATCGTGGCGCATGGCGGCGAATACCATTTTCGCGAGCGGGTCGTGGACCTTTCGCCGGTTAGCGACAGCCTGCATAAGGGTTGGCGGGTATCCTGTGAAGGGGGTGCCAGCTATACGGCCCGAAAGGTTATCCTGGCCACGGGCCATTCTTCCCGCGCTATCTACGAGCTTTTCGCCCGCAAGGGCTGGGCGCTGGAAACCAAGGGTTTCGCCCTGGGCGTGCGGGCGGAGCATCCGCAGTCGCTCATCAACAAGATCCAGTATCACGGACGTTTCCAGCCGGGCATGCCGGCGGCGGAATACAGTCTGGTGGAGCAGGTGGAGGGGAGGGGCGTCTTCTCGTTCTGCATGTGTCCGGGCGGACTACTCGTTCCGGCGGTCACCGAGCCGGGCCAGGTGGTACTCAACGGCATGTCGAATTCGCGCCGCAACTCGCCCTGGGCGAATGCGGGCATCGTCTGTGCCGTGGATCCGGGCGACGTGCCGGAGTATGATCGATACGGTGTTTTTGCGCTGCTGGCGTTCCAGCGCAGCGTCGAGGCGGCAATGTTCGCCTTCAGCGGCTCCCTGCAGGCGCCGGCCCAGCGGCTGGTGGATTTCTGCCGGAAGAAAGATTCCCAAGGGTTGCCACGCACATCCTACCAGCCCGGCGCCATCAACGCGCCGCTGTATGAGCTGCTGCCTGCGCCGGTCTTCGAGCGCCTTCGCGTGGCTTTTGCTGCTTTCGACCGCAAGATGCACGGCTACTATACCAACGACGCCTTGGTGCTCGGCGTAGAATCACGCACATCGTCTCCAGTGCGCATCCCGCGCGACCCGGAGACGATGTGTGCTGCAGGCCTTTCCGGCCTCTACCCCTGCGGCGAAGGCGCCGGCTACGCCGGAGGTATCACCTCCAGTGCCCTCGACGGCATCCTAGCTGCATCCGCCGCTGCACGATGAGCAGTCGTGGGTGCAGGCGCGTTCGCCGTGGAGGCCGTCGGTGAGTTCCTTTTCCGTGGCGTCGCGGATGGCGACTACTTTTCCGGTGAAATGCAGCTCTTTTCCGGCCATTTCGTGGTTGAAGTCCATCTTCACGAAGTCGTCGCCGACTTCCACCACCTTGCCGGGGATCACGCCGCCAGCCTGGTTCATCATCGGGATGACCTGGCCGGGCACGAGCAACTGCTCCTGGAGTTTGCCGTCGACTTCGAAAATGTTTTTGGGCAGGTCGACGACGTTCTGGGCGTTATATACGCCGTAGCCCTCTTCGGGGCTGAGCACGAAGGCAAATTCATCGCCGACGGTCTTGCCGGCCAGATATTCTTCAAACTTCGGCAGCAGGTAGCCGAGTCCGTAGATAAATTCAAGGGGATTCTCTTCCGTGGCCTGGTCCGCCACCTGGCCGTCCACGGTCAGGGTGTAGGTCAGGGAGACGACTTTTTCATCTTGGATGGTCATGGTTGTGTAGGGTTTTCTGGGTTCAACAGCAGATTGTATAATTTCTTGTTATAGATCTTGGTGGCTTCGCCGGGGACGCATTCGGCGATCCATTTGCCGGGGCTGGTGCTGTTGTCGATCAGTGCCCAGCGGTCGCAGATGGGGAGGTAGATCTCGCGGAGGTTCCGCATGCCCTGCCAGTAGCGGCGGATGATGGTCGCTTCGGGGATGCCGTGTCCACCCGAGGCGACGCGGATGGCCACGCGCTTGACGGCCAGTTCCGGGCTCCGTAGCCAGAAAAACAGGATGCCGACCTCGTAGCCCAGCTTCTGGGCAGCCGCGATGGTGCCGGCGAGGGTCTTGGTGGCCAGTGTGGTCTCCACGGCGAAATCCTCTCCCCGCACGATCAGCTGGTCCATCCGCTCCATCATGAGCCGGGACGCCCGGATCTGCTCGCTCTCAGGATTCTGCGGCGACAACTCATCCGCAATCTCGTCGGCATTGACGAAGGTATGCAGATTCAGCAACCCCGGCAACAAGGTATACGAAGCCGTAGTCTTCCCGGCCCCATTGCATCCCGATATGACGAACATCCGCGGCATAGTTTACAAAGATAATAAAAAAGAAACGGCAACCATCGGGCTGCCGTTCTTTTTTCCTGTGGGAAGAAGGATTATTTCTTCTTCTGACCGTATCTTGAGTAGAATTTGTCCACGCGGCCGGCGGTGTCGACGAGTTTCATCTTACCGGTGTAGAACGGGTGCGAGGTGTTCGAGATCTCGACCTTCACCAGCGGGAACTCCACGCCGTTCACCTCGATGGTCTCCTTCGTGTTGACGCAGGAGCGGGTGATGAAGACGTGCTCATTGGACATATCCTTGAATGCTACAAGACGGTAGGATTCGGGATGGATTCCTTTTTTCATGGTTTGTCGTTGTTAATCAGTTTTTCAAACGGACCGCAAAAATAGGAATAAAAAGTTTTTTCGCAAAATTATTTTACAAGTTTGAAGCCGGCGTACATCTCGTCGTACTGGTTCAGGAGCGAGTTGAGGGTCTGGAGGGTACCCTTGTTGTAGACCGAGGTGACGGATTTGAGCAGGCGCATCAGGGTCGTGACGTCGAACTCGAGCTCCATGTTGTTGCCCTTGACGGCCACGTAGCCCTTCATGTTGATCAGGCTCTTGACCTTCATGTTGACGATCGACTTGTCGGCGTCCAGCGTCCAGGTACCGTTGAATTTCTTGGAACCGTAGGTGACGTACATGGTGCCGTCTTCATTGAATGTGAAGCCGAACAGGCCCTGGGAGATACCCACCTTGGCAAGGTACTGGTCGAGTTTCTTCTCGATGGCGGCGGTGGCAGCGGTGCCGGCCAGGTTGGAGAGTGCGTTGTTGCTGGACTTGAAGGTGATGGCGCTGCCCGTGTAGTTCCACGTGCCGGCAATCTTGTCGACGGTCAGGCCTGCCTTGCCGGTAATCAGGTCTGTGATGCTGGTAATGAGGTCTCCGCCAGAGGATTTGCCCGATCCTGTAAGACTGCCGAGGATGGAGCCCAGAGTGTTCTGGGCGGATGCCGAGACTGTCAGGAACAGGACGGCTGCGATAAGGAGGATTCTTTTCATCTTGTCGTATGATTTTTTGTAACTTTGCCGCATCTTTATCATGCGAAGTTAATAAAAATCTCACAAATATGACACTCATCAAATCCATTTCCGGTATTCGCGGCACCATCGGCGGTACGATCGGCGACGCCCTCACTCCCATCGACATCGTCAAATTCACGGCGGCGTATGCGCGTCAGCTCAAGATGAAGTTCCCGGGCAAGGAGCACTACAAGGTGGTGGTGGGCCGGGACGCCCGCATCTCGGGCGAGATGGTCGACAGCATCGTCTCCGGTACGCTGCTGGCCTGCGGCATCGACGTGGTCAATGCCGGCCTGGCATCCACTCCGACCACGGAAATGGCTGTCCTGTTTGAGAAAGCGGACGGCGGCATCATCCTGACTGCCTCGCACAACCCGAAGCAGTGGAACGCGCTGAAGCTGCTGAACGAGAAAGGCGAGTTCCTCACGGACGCCGAAGGCAAGGCGCTGCAGCAGGTGGCTGAGGCCGAGGATTTCGAGTTCCTCGAAGTGGACGGCCTGGGCAAGATGACCCGCAAGGACTTCACGCAGGCGCACATCGACGCTGTGAAGAACTATCCGCTGGTGGACCTGAAAGCCATCCGCGATGCGAAGTTCAAAGTGGTCCTCGATTCCATCAACTCGGTGGGCGGCATCTGCATGCCGGCGCTCTTCAAGGCGCTGGGCGTGGAATGCGTGACCATCAACGGGGAGCCCAACGGTCACTTTGCGCACAATCCGGAGCCGCTGCCGGCCAACCTGGTGGGCCTCTCCGAGGCGGTCGTACGCGAGAAGGCAGACCTGGGCGTTTCGGTCGACCCGGACGTGGACCGGCTCGCATTCATCTGCGAGAATGGCGTGCCGTTCGGCGAAGAATATACGCTGGTGGCCGTTTCAGACTACGTGCTTTCGGTGAAGAAAGGCCCGACGGTGTCGAACATCTCTTCTTCGCGCGCGCTGCGCGATGTGACGGAGGCGCATGGCTGCCGTTACTACAGTTGCAAGGTGGGTGAGGTAAATGCTTCGACGATGATGCAGGAAGTGGGTGCCGTGATCGGCGGCGAGGGCAACGGCGGTGTCATTGTGCCCGACCTGCACTACGGCCGCGACGCGCTCATCGGCGTGGCGCTGTTCCTGAGCAACATGGCGCACAAAAAGCTGAGCGCCACGGCGCTTCGTGCGACGTATCCGGACTACTTCGTTTCGAAGAACCGTATCGAGATGAGCGATCCGGCCCAGATCGAGGCGGCACTGGACAAAGTCGAAAAGCATTTTGCAGGAGCGGCCATCAACAAGATGGATGGTCTTCGCATCGACTTTGAGGCCGAGCGCAAATGGTTCGTCCTCCGCAAGTCGAACACCGAGCCCATCATCCGCATCTACGCCGAGGCGCCGACCGAAGTCGTCGCCGACGCCCTGGCACAGGAAGTCATCAAGGTGATTAACGGATAATGTTTTCATTCAGGACGACACCACTGCTGGAACAGGAGGACCGGGTGCTCCGGAAGGGGCGCGTGGCGGTGCTTTGCAACCAAGTGGCGTGGCATCCGGATACCGGCGAGTATCTTTTCGAGAGCCTGGCGCGGCGGGGCAATCTGGTGCGCATCTTCACGCCGGAGCATGCGCTCTACGGGCCCATGGTCGAAGGCATCGAGACGCTTGAGGTGAGCACCGTCATCGAGGCGGACCAGCTCGCGGGCATCGACGCGCTGGTCATCGAACTGCAGGACGTAGGATCGCGCTACAGCAACTACACCACGCTGCTGTACAATCTTTTCAAGATGCTGAAGAACACCGGTTCCGAGTTGTCCGTGTTCCTCATCGACCGCATCAATCCCAGCGGTCGGCAGATCGAAGGGACGCTGGGTATCATCGGGCTGCCGCACCGGCACGGCCTGACGCTCGGCGAAGTGGCCAATCTGTTCTACGGCGATCTCGGAGCGAAATTCCCGCTGCACATCATTTCGGCGGGCGCCGAACCGGTGAACCGCGAGCTCATGGCCTGGACCATTCCGCCGTTCTCCGACTTCTCCGGCCTGTTTACCTCGCATTTCTACAGCGGCCAGTGCCTCTGGATGGGAACCAACGTGAGCTACGGCCACGGCACCAACCGTCCGTTCGAACAGTTCGGTGCGCCCTGGATGGAGCCGTTGTTCGACTATCCCCGTCAGCACGGTTTTCGTACCTGGAACGACCCGGAAAGCCCCATTGCCCATCCCGGCCTGCACATCCGCTGGACTCGTTTCGAGCCTTCCTACGGCATCTACAGCGGCCAGGTCTGCTTCGGTTTCCAGCTGATGTTCATCCCCGGCGCACAGTACCATGCGCTGAACCATGCGATGCAGCTGCTGCGCTTCGTCCACGACACCTGCCCGGCCTTTACGGACGACAATCTGAACCGCTACCTCGAAGACGCCACCCTCCTGGGCTACGTCGAAGGCCGCATCGACTGGGACGCCACCCGCGAATACATCAAGGCCGAAGAGCAGAAATGGCTCCGTAAATCCAAGAAATACACTCTCTACGGCGACGATCCCTACCGGATCAAATAGTATTGGGAAGGATTACCTGTCTCCCTCGATGAGTTCCAGGAGCTTGTCGATGGCTTCTTCCTGGGGGATGTAGCGGAGGACGGGGGTTCGGCCGCGGTAGAGGGTAACGTGGCCGCGGCCTTCGCCGACGTAGCCGTAGTCGGCGTCGGCCATTTCGCCGGGGCCGTTCACCACGCAGCCCATCACCGCGATCTTGACGCCGGCCAGGTGCGCCGTGCGCCGTTTCACTTCGTTGAAGGTGGACTCCAGGTCATAGAGCGTGCGGCCACAGCCCGGGCAGGCAATGTATTCCGGTCGCGTGAAACGACGACGGCAGGCCTGCAGCAGCAGGTCGCGGAACCGCTCACCGTCGGCCGCCGGAACCGGCGCGCCGCCGATCTTGGACCCCTCCAGCGAGAAGTCGTCGATCTTCTTGTCGAGCAGGGAAGGACCCCAGAGGCAGGACCCCTTGATGATGAAATCGTTCCAGTCGGACGCCTCCACTGCCGTGCGTCCACCTGCCGGCGAATAACCGGCAGCGATCGCAGAAACAATCTGGCGCCCCGCCGGAATCTC
>Ga0310690_10012512_pt1 | contig 10408 bp, 8 predicted proteins | sample AusTroGonzalo_MG_2_FD_207661 | JGI IMG/M metagenome (GOLD analysis project Ga0310690, IMG submission 207661) | Bovine rumen microbial communities from tropical cattle in Woodstock, Queensland, Australia - Gonzalo_04 (v2) (version 2) | ecosystem: Host-associated > Mammals > Digestive system >...
TTCAGACACAGGACTTGTAGACAAAGAAAATCCTGTATGGACCAGAATCAAAAAGACAACAGCTTTTGATTTGAACATGAATCCGCAGACAGAAGAGCGCGACTACATTGCAGATGAAAATCCGACAATCGACCTTCTGCGCTATGTTCCGTCATTCAGCACACCTCTTGTAATGCACAAAGGCGAAGATGATTACGATTTCATTTTCGGAAAGTTTGCAAACCAGAAGGTTGGCGAAGAAGCAAAAGCAGAGCTCTGTCTTGTATTCTTCCAGGAACCATGCGACGAACCGGAAGAAGGCGAAGAGCACGCAGTATTCCTTGCATGGAAAGCAGACTGTACATTGACCATCAACGACTTGAACTCTGTTGATGAAACTATCACTTTTGATGTTGCCTTCAACGACGAACCGGAAATCGGCTACGTCACCGTAGATGACGGCGACATTGAGTTTACAGAAGGAACCTATTCTGCATCATAATGATTGACCTTTTTCTCAATAAACTTGCCGACTGCATCCAGACTGCAGCCGGCAATATTTATCATATACAGACCGACTGGAGAATGTGGCTGGGCTTTTCTCGTATAATTGCCACAAAAGACGCTACATTAAACCAGATACAGCACATCTATATAGACAAAGTTCCTCCAGAAGAGCAGAAAGAATGCTTTGAGCTTTTAATGAAATTCTATCAGCCGGAGTGCGAGCTTCCGCGAAGCACCGGCGAGCGCGCAGGCACAGAAAAGGTTCTAGACTACTTTTTGGATTCCCAGCTTATATATGCATCTTTTATGGAACAGTATAAAATTGACCTTTTAGAAAAGCCAGACGGGGTACACTATAAACAGATGCACTGGCATCAGTTTCTTGCCCTGCTTTCAGGACTTCACAACACAAAGCTTAATGAAGTCATGTCATACCGTTGCTGGGACGGAGAAACAAAAACCGAATACGGCAAGCAGATGTCTAAACTCCGCAAAGCATGGGAGCTTCCAACCGAACAGGACGAAAAGACACAACAAGATCTGGATGCCTTCAACAGCCTTTTTGAAAAATAACTCTTTTCTTCTTAACTGACTTTATTATAAAGCAAGGAACAGACGATGAGTAAAAAGGCAACCATAAAAATAACATCGGATACAAAAGATGCCGAAACGGGCTTAGATAAAGTAAGCAAAAAGATAAACGAATTCTCGAAAAACAATCAGCAGAGCCTTGGCGGAGTACAGCGTTTTAACAATGCAATCAAGGGAGCTGTAAAATCATTCAGTTCTATTGGAGTTGCGGCAGGTGCTGCGGTTGGCGCAATTAAAAAGATAAATGATGTAGTTTCAGAGACAACCAATTTATACAAAGAACAGATAAAAGCAGAACGCCAGCTTGAGACAGCTGCAAAAAACAATCCTTATCTCGACGAAACATCGGTAGATCAGCTCAAAGATTTTGCAAGCGCTATGCAGAAGGTTTCCAATGTTGGAGACGAAGAACTTATACCTATGATGGCAGAGCTTGCCGCCGCTGGACGTACACAGGATGAAATTCAGAGCATAATGAGTGCCGCGCTTGATGTTTCTGCATCCGGCATGATGTCGCTTGATTCTGCTGTGTCTGCATTGAATAAGACTTTTTCAGGAACTGCCGGACAGCTTGGTAATCAGATTGCGGGACTTAAAGACCTGACAAAAGAAGAGCTTGCTGCAGGAAAAGCAGTTGATATTGTTGCAGATAAGTTTAAGGGTATGGCCGCCGCTACAGTAGACACTGCCGCACAGCTTAAGAACATGAAGGGTGATTTTAAGGAAGCCATCGGCGAGTTTACCCTTCCCTCTTCTGATTTATGGAACCGCTTCTGGACCGGTTTTTATGAAAAAGGCACGGAAATCATCAACAAATTTAATGATTATCTTGACCGCACAATTATCGGACAGGGAATTGCAGAAAAGCTTGTTGATGGCATGAAGCAGATTAAAGACCAGAGACAGCAGACTTTATATCTTGAAGATAATATACACGACCTTTCTGAAGCACAACTCAAAAGCCTTACAAGTTATCTTGATAACTTAAAGAAAAGAAGTAAGGAACAGGACAGACTTCTTGAAAAAGCAAAGATGGAAGCAGAATCCCGCGCATATCTTGCAAAGATTTACAAAGAAATGGACGAGGATGCTGCCGAACAGCAGAAGGCTGCAGAAGAAGAAGCTGCCGCCACAAATACATTGCTGGAGAAAAGAGAGAAGCTTCGCGCCCAGTATGATGAAACACTTAGAAAGACGCAAGCAGAAATTGAAAATCGCCGAAAGCTTGGAGAAGAAATAAACGAAGAGACAGAAGCCCAGATCATGCTCAATGCTGCAACACAGGCTTATATCAATATGTATTCAGATGCAGCTTTCAACAGAGCCTTAACAAAAACAGGCGTATGGGAAGGAGAAGAAGCACAGCTTAAGCAGATTGAAAACTGGGCAGAAATGGTCCACAAAGAAGAAGAACTTGCGGGGCAGGAAGAAGAGGACATCTGGGAACACGAAAAAGAAATTGTAGAGGCATGGCAGACACAGGAAGAGGAAACTCTCGAAATGCAGCGCACTCTTCTGCAGTCATATCTTGATTACCTGAACACAAAAGAAAAGCTCGCAGATGCAGAAATTGCACAGCAGCAGAAGGTTGCAGATGCCATAAAGAAAATTGATGCAGAAATTGCAGCCAACAAAAAGAAGAGTGTTGCAGAGACAATTTCTATTATCACAGACTATATTGAGCAGTTTGCTAGTATATCAAAAGACATCACCGCCCTTGCTCGCCAGAATAACGAACAGGAGCGCAACGAAGAGCTTACAGAACTTTCAAAACAGTATACCGACGGGCTTATTTCTTACGAAGATTACTGCGAAAAGAAAAAGCAGATAGAACGCAAAGCCGCCCAGGAAGAATACAAAGTCAAAATGTGGGAATGGAATGTAAGCATCCTGCAGGCAACTGCAAATATTGCAGAAGGTATCTCTAAGGCTATTGCACAGGGCGGAGTTGCCGGAATTATCACAGGTGCGCTTGTTGCAGCCGCTGGCGCAGTACAAATTGCATCTATAACCGCATCGCGCCCAAAACCTCCGGCTTTTGCACAGGGTGGTGTTGTTGGCGGTTTGAATGGAGCAACAGCTGGAGGCGATAATACTTATGTTCATGCACGTACCGGCGAAATGATTTTGAACGCACAGCAACAGCGTGCACTATGGGAAGCTGCCAACAGAGGCGGACGCGGAGGCGCAACTGTAAACATGCCGGTGACCATAGAAAATACTGCATCCGACAAAGTGAGCGCAAGTGCGCAGATGTCTCCAAAAGGACTGCAGATTATCATCCGCGATATTGTGCGCGCCCAGATGGAAAACGGAGACTACTCGCAGTCAATGGCAGTAGGGAATAATAAAAACAGCGGTATAAGTTATTTTTAGGAGGAAGCAATGACTGTACAAACATGGCCTACTGGCGTTAATTCAAAATTTTTCGGGGCAAATAATCAGCCTATTGCAAATACAGAAGAAATCTCTTATATGTCGGGCCGCCGCGTTGCCTGGCAGGTAAACACAAAAAAGCTCATGAAATGGAAGTGCCGGCTTTTCTTTACTCATTCAGAGCTTGCTCTTTTCTGGACCTGGTTCAATGATGTACTCGGACAGACAGCCGGCTATTTTACATGCTCCGGTCTTGGAAACGGTGTTTACAGATTTTCAGATATTCCGTCGCCCGAAGATACGGACCAGACGACACGCGTACTTTCAATGAACATAGAGGAAGTGTAAATGACAGCATCACAAATCTACCGCCTTTTGTTTGAAGGCGGCAACTACGCCAAACAGTACCTTATAAAGTTTTCCCATCCAACCGCCGGAACCCTACGCTTTGTAAACAATAACGAAGATGTAGTTTTTGAAGAGCAGACTTACAAAGCATCCAGCTTTGATTACACAAAACCAAACAATCAGGGTGAAGCCGGAAACCTTTCAATTTCTATTGTCGATAATCCCGATGTTTTTGAATGGGTAGAAAATGCAGACTGCCGCTACTCAATGGAAGTCATAGGTATATTGAACGGGGGAAGTGTTGAAGAGCTCAAGTCTTACCGCCATTTCTACGGATCTGTTTCACTCGGAGACAACAACCAGCTGGAATTCAATCTTGAAAACGACGGGCGTCTGAACATGGTTTTTAATGTTTACAAATACGATACGGATTCAAACCGAGGCGGCGCATGATAGATGTTTCAGACCTTATAGGAGTTCCTTATAAAGAAAACGGAAGGGACCGGAACGGGTTTGACTGCTACGGACTTGTAATTGAATGTGAAAAGCGGCTGGGAAATCATCTTGATGATGTAATCTACGAAAACCACGACATTAAACTTGCCGGTGAAAAAGCACCGACCCTCAACGTCAGAAAAACTGACATTATTAAAACAGGAACGATAATCGAAATGCACAGCAACAGCGAGCTGCATATTGCTTTTGCCCTTGATGACAAGAGGATGATCCATGCAACAACAAATCAGGGAGTGCGCATTTCTTTAATCAATTCAAAGATTATTCAAAACTTATACGAGGTCCAAAATGGGAACAATTAACGTCTACAACACATTAAACGCAAAGCATGAAGAAATCACCGCCAACGGAAGGCTTAAAGATATTTTCCCTGACATCAATTTTTCTCATTCATTGTGCCTTAAGGCCGGCAACCGCATAGACGGTTCTTATATAGTCCAGCCGGATGATGTTCTTTATGTGCGCAAGGTTCCAAAGGCGGCAACAACCATTGCTATTATTACAATTACGACAGCAGTTGTTGCACTTGGTGTAGGTGTCGGCGTTGCAATCTATGCAGACCAGAAGTCTAAAGAAGCGCAGGAAGAAATGGAAAAGGTACAGAGAAACGCACAGAACCTTGCACAGCAGGTCCAGCAGCTTCCTTTTGTACGCAGTGCCAAAAATAAAAAGGCGCTTGGAAATCCCGTGCAGTTTGTCATGGGCTCGGTTTACAATACACCTTACAACCTTACAGACGGATTTTTCTCTATTCAAAACGGATCAGAAAGCGGAGAGGACGGAATATTCAGTTTCTATAACGCTGCCTTTTCTGCCGGCTACGGTTCACAGAAAATTACCGAAATGCTTATCGGAAACGAACGTATTGCAAGCAATGCAAACGGTATAAGCGGTGAGCAGAATTTCGATTCAGATTCCCTTTATTACGATTCAAGACAGACAAACAAAGTAGAAGTAAGACAGCCGGGTGTAAATATGACTTTGCCGGGCTTTAACCAGAAGGTAAGCTCTACTTATGCCGGAAGTGAAGTAAAGCATGAATTCGGACAGGATGCAGAACCTGTTATCGTACAGGCAGCCGACAACGCAATGAGGATTCAGGTTTGTATTCAGTTCAACTCATTACGCCAGTACAACACAGAAGCAGAAGCATGGGAGGCACGTTCCGTCACCGTAAATCCTTACTGGAGTAATGACGGCGGCAATACCTGGCATCTTTTCTACTTTACAGAAAACAATGTTATTACACGAAATGTAAACCACACAATCCGCTTTGTTGCAGAAAAGACTTTTACAGCTGCAGAAAGCTATGGCAAAACAATTTCCATAAAGCTTGAAAAGGCAACTCCAAAAATGGAAAAGAACAGTCAGGAGGACTGTATGCTCCTCTGGTATCAGACTTTCTGTTATGATGCTGCAAAGTCCAGCGCAAATTCTCTTGTTGCCTGCAGCCTTGTAGAAGAAGAGCTTTTTAATAAGTGTACACGCGTAGGCTACAGAATTGTTGCAAACGACAACACAGAGGGGATGCTCGACGAGCTGCATTGTATGTCGCAGGGGTATGCGCGCACCTGGGACGGTACCGACTGGAGCGAATCAAAAACACCTACAAGAAACATTGCATCTTGGATTTTGGAAATCCTTACAAGCTCTGTGCATGAGCCTAGCAAGTTCGACATGGATGAAATAGACCTTGCATCTTTCGGGGCATTGTACGACTACTGTGATACAGAAGGCTTTAACTGCGACGGCATCTTAACAGAATCTATAAGCAAGAAAAACCTTATCGAAAAGCTTTTGTCTATCTGTAATTCAACCCTTATCATAAATCAGGAAGGCCTGCTCGAAGTGTGCATAGACAAAGAAGAGACAACTCCTGTTGCCCTTTTGAATGCCGAAAATATTGCAAGCATGACCTATTCAAAAAGCATGCAGCGTAAGCCTGACGGAATGAAAATTACCTTTACAAACCGCTACAGCTGGCAGATAGATACATTCTATTCCATGCTCGACGGCGGTTCTTATGACTACCAGAGCGACACGGTGGTCGAAGCTGCGCTTGATTATATTACAGAATATAACCACGCTTATAAAATTGCACAGCGAAAGCTTAGACAGTCCCAGCTCCAGCCACGCGAAATTAAGGTAGACGTAGGAAGCGAAGGCGACTATTATCCGCTCTACTCTACCGTGCTTTTACAGATTCCACAGCTTTTGCAGGGCTTGCGCTCAAGCATCATTTCAAGCATCACTTATAACGACCAGAATCAGATAACAAAAATCACAATTCAGGATGTCGTAGAGTTTGATGAAAACGAGCGCTACGGCGTAATCATTCAGGGCACCAACGATTACGGATTTGCGCTTTTCAGTGCAGAAGTTGAGGGAGATCTGGGAGAAGATGAAACACAGACCCGCTCGCTTATCTTTACAACGCCTCTTACTGTTTCTGCTTATCATGCAAAGCCGGAAATCGGCAACCATCTGTCTTTTGGACTTCTGGATAACGGCGGACACTTTACCAAGATTACAAACACAATGAAAATCTACGGAATAGAGCCAAACCAGAACGGCGGAATGACTTTAACCCTTAAAGATTACAACGAAGCAATTTACCAGTACGGCACAATTCCAACCTATAAGACAAACCTCACCAAACCACAGGCAAACAACCGCAACGCAACCTTAAACGATCTGAACCGCCTGCGCGAACAGATAAACACGCTGCAGAACGAACTTGTAGAACTTTACGGTGCTGTTGCTCCTGTAGATGTTTCTGCAGATGTTCTTAATGCTGTAGTCAATACAGACGAAAACGGACGCGCAGTTTTACCGCAGAAAATCGAAACGACAATCACAGTAAAACAGGGGCTTGAAGATCGCGATTTTTCTATTGGTGAGATAAATCTTCCTGCCGGCTGGGAGTATGAAGTTATCGGACATAAGATTATTTTCTTTATAAGACAGGGGAATATCGTAAAACCAGGACGCTTTAAGATTCCGGTTTATTACAGCCCTGTTGTTGCTTACGAACAATACGAGGATGAAGAAGGCAACGAATATCAGGACCAGAACAGCAACAACTACATCGACCAGCAGATTTCTTCTACACCGTATTCTTATGACTTATGGTTTACTTATTACACTTTTGCAGAGGGCGCTTTCTTAGGTCCTATTTCTGCAGTAGAGGATATTCCGGACTTACTTTCCATCAACGATTATTTTGTATGGAGTGGAAGTCAGACAGAATCCAGCTTGTCTATTACAGGTGAATTCTTGCCGGGTAGGCTCTATAAGTTTATAGGCACCGCCAAAGAATGGCAGTGGGAAGAAGATACAGACATCGGGCACAACAACACCGCTATGGGCGATATTCTGAATGTTGCCCAGGCAGACCTTCAGAAGAACAACTCAAGGGCGTATGCTTATTTGGATCACCTTACTGCAAATCAGACGTTTGTTAATAGACTTGTTGCAAATTTTGCTTTTATCACAAAGCTTTTTGCGAATAAAGTTATAATAACAGAAGGCGGTTCTATTCAGAGCGAGAATTTCGATGGCGTCATAGATGGCGGTGGAAATATAACAAATAAGGGTTCTAAGGGATGGGCTGTTGATAATACAGGAGCTGCTGTTTTTAATGAAATAACAGCGAATGGATTTTATATAGCAAATAATACTCCTTTTCAACCTTTAGCAATGATAAATTTTGGGTATAAAGATGGAGTTGTTTATTCTATAGCAAATAAAAATGTTGCAAGTATTTCAAGATCTGAAACAGGTGTATATACGATTTATTTTACAAAACCTATTTGGGTAAAAACTCATGGATATGGTGATAATAGATATATTGATATTTTTGCAATAGGAAATGCAGCTGAAGATTTTACCTATGGATTTACAAATGCATTACACATGAATCCAAATTGGCTGCGTCAGTATGTAGATGGTAGACTTACAGAAAGTGGTTCTTATGCTTTAGTAAATTATGTGGTAATATATTGTATAAACAACAATACGGATGAATTAAAAGATCCAAGGAGTGCACAATGTTTTATATACGCAACAGAAACAGATTAACAGTTTTTTGTTTTTTATTTGTTTTGTGTATTTTAAGTTGTAAAAATACGCAGGCCGAATATTCTTATACGGAAACTGACGTACCTGATGAAATTTCAGAGAGAGCATATAATTTTGCAGAACTATATGCTCTCTCTGAAACTGAATATAAATTGGGGGGACAAGACCCTGTCAGAGCAGCACAAATTGATTGCTCCGGCTTAATTATAATGTGTTATAAATATGCACTTGTTGATACAAAATATTCTTTATTAAAAGCTGACATGACTGCAAATTATATGTATCAAAATGCGTCTACGATTATAAGCCGTTCCGAACTTAAAAAAGGGAATCTGCTTTTTATGGGTGAAGCTGAAAGTAAAAATATTTCTCATATAGCAATATTTGAAAAAGAAGAAAATGGGTATATTTATTTTATTGATAGCACTCAAAAAGATTCTAATGGGGATGGTGTTAATGACATTGACGGTGTTTCACATAGAGTTTATAAGAATGATGATAAACGATTCAAAGCTTTTGGAAAAATGAGGGTAAAATATTGAATTATTTTTATGTAGACAATGGTAATTATATTGTTGGTTTTTCTAACACAACAATAGACAATTTGATTAAAACGGTTCCTTTGGATTGTCCGATTTATGAATACAGGGCAGGTGATGATTTATCTATCATTGTTGCAACTCAAGACCCTATTGGAATTGGTGTTGGAAAAAGAATAGATTATTAAAAATCTTCTGTTTGACATTTTTATAAAGACTTATGATTTAAGAGGAGAAAAAATATGTCAAACACAAGATTCAAAGGTGCTACATCGTCGGAGAGGTTGTCGCTTGCCAGTTTAAGCGACAGCGACATGTTTCAGACAAGGCACATGCCTGGCACTGCAAATGATGCAGACAAAGGAGTTTCCAAAGCGGTGCTGCAGAGTGTTCCTATAGGAATCTGTACAACAGCGGCTGCAACACAGACAAAAACTGCATCGCTTGCAACAGAGTCATGTCCGGACTTTGCATTACTTACGGGGCGCGAGGTTCTGGTTTACCTTGTAAACGGTAATACCCACGGCTCCCCTCTTTTAAACTTTGCAGGTACCGGAGAGTATCCTATCGCATCGCTTACAAACAACATTGTAAACGCCTGCCGCCCAGGTTCATGGATTCATCTTAAATACATCGACATAACGGTATCGGGTACCCGCATCCAGAAATGGCTCCAGCTCGAGGAAGTTTCAATTTTGGATCAGAACCACAACGTACCGCGTTATGTTGCCGGCAAGCTTGGAAAAGACATCACGGCTTATTACAGCGACGGTTCTTTATGGGACCGCCTTAACGGTACAAACGGGTATTCTCTTTTTGAAGATATTTATTGCGGGGACTACTTCCAGATGTCGCGGGCAATCACTGCACCAAATCAGGACAGCCAGTATGCAACAACCGGTAGTCAGTGGGTTACAATCGCCGGAATAGATACGCTCATGGGCAACGGCGACAGCTTCCCGCAGGGCGTCAACGACTGCTTAAATCCTGCAAGCGGCAAACATCATCTTGTAATGGTTCCGGGCAAAGGAGAAGAAGGCGAGCTGCATTTTGGACGAAAACGAATGAACTCCAGCAACACGACAAGCGGCGGTTATTGGGGCAGCGAAATGGCACAGTCTACGCTGGGCGCTGTTGTTTCTTCCGGCTCAACCGCAAGCGGCGCAACCATAAACCAGCAGCTTTATGCGGAATTTGGCGCTCACCTTAAAACGCTGCGCGAGTTAGTTTCGACAGTTGTAACGACAACCTACGAAAACCGCTATCATGCGGAAAAAGGCGCAAGCTCTTCATGGGCTTGGAATAATGTACAGGCCTGCCTTATGACAGAAGTAGAAGTTTATGGCTCTATCGTATGGAGTTCTTCTGGATATGACACAGGAACCGGAAAAAGCCGCCTGCCGCTTTTTGCTCATTCTACTAAAGCCCTGAACAACAGAAGTTCTTACTACTGGCTGCGCGATGTCGCGTCG
>Ga0310690_10012515_pt1 | contig 10408 bp, 9 predicted proteins | sample AusTroGonzalo_MG_2_FD_207661 | JGI IMG/M metagenome (GOLD analysis project Ga0310690, IMG submission 207661) | Bovine rumen microbial communities from tropical cattle in Woodstock, Queensland, Australia - Gonzalo_04 (v2) (version 2) | ecosystem: Host-associated > Mammals > Digestive system >...
ATTTGCAGAATTAAATATCATAATACTTGTCACCTCACTGTGCGTCAATCTGTTGAAAAGTATCTTTATCAAAGTAGTGATATGCAGTTCTGGTTCCGCCTGGAGCCTTATGCTGCTTTGTTACCAGCTCATAGCAAAGATGGGGAGTTCCACGATAATCTTTTACCTCTACAAGTTGCGGTGAAACACGCATCTCACTCCATCTCTCTCCGAAGAACTTCAAAGTCTCTTTATCAAAGAAATGACCATCCGGGTTATTAGCCATATATGCGTCACGGAGCTGGTATACCTCCATATCAGTAGCGAGCTCAGGATTGGGCTCTACGTAATTAGGATTCGGAACTCTGCGATAAATGATCCTGTGGGCGTACTGAGGCTCATTTTCCCTATAAGACTTAAAGTCACTCCTGGAAGAAGGGTCGTCTAATTCGTACTCGCAAAGATCATCCCAGCCGTAGCCGTAGTTACCTTGGAGCACTTTTACTTCCTTAGTCTTAGGATTTCTACGGGACGCTGTAATCTGTGTACTGGCAAGTAATGTATCTTCGAGGCCTCTTGTAGGGTCATCTGCATACCCGAGATCGGTTAAATAGTTAGCGAACAGGTCCATAGCTGCATCAGAATTTGTCAGCTGAGAGTCCAGAGCCTGCATGTCATCAAGCACTTTTGCAAAGTACTCCGGACCATACTGATCATAAACGGCCTTATATTCCGGAAGTAATTCATCTGGGCTGCCACTGACGTTGTAAAGGTAATCTGCGACGCCGGCAAGCAGTCTTTGCTCCTCAGATCTATAAACCTGATCCTCTTCGGACAACCAGTCTCTTAAGATGGCTGCAGTACTAACTAATTGATAGGGAATCATAATGTATATATCTCCTTATATATAAGTATTTCTAGTAATAGAAAAGGTTAGATCTCTGTCAAATCTAATTGCCAGGTATCATTCCATTTTATGCCCATGCGGACCAGATTATCCCGCCGGCACTCCTCAAATGCAGCGTAAACCGCAGCTATGTTAACGATGTTACCTAATGGTCCGTTTTTAACCTTGCGTAAGATACTTTTGCGGATCGGTGCGAATGTAGTAATGTTTAGTTTGTCATACTCTGCCTGAGAATACGCAGTGGTAGGACTTTGATATGTATAAGAATTAGCATAGGAATGCATGATCTCCTGTGCTAATAATATCCAACATTCGTCCTCGTAAGACGCATAAAATGGATTTTCCTTAACACGTACTCCGAGAAGTCTCATATCAGGACCTCATAACCTTCATACTTCTTTTCAATACGCTTCTTGGCATATTCCAATATCTTTTTCTTACAGTCCGGGAGACTCATAAGATCCAAACGATCAAGTCGTAAGAACCCCAGAGTGACCTCATATTCATCTAACTGAATAACGTTAACCCGGATATACTGGCCGCCGTAGGTAGTGATATTGAAATAAATATTCATCTCATAGATGTCTTCTTCAATACCCTTAAATTCTTTTTGGTATCTTTTCATCGCCTTACGAACTTCCGGATCTACCTGATACAGAATTGTAGTGTAGATGATGTACTCATTCGGGGGTTCTTGTACCTTATACACTCCGGTTAAATTGTCTTTGAGGTAATTACCTAACCGCTTTACCTGTGAAGGTAAGGGGAGCCTATTGTAGTACTCCTCCCTGCCGTCAAAGTGTTGTTTTGTCTTGGCTAATATTTTCATTGGCTGAGATCCTTCCATTGTCCATTATCAAATTCCATAACATGAGCTATGGGTTCCCAGTTAGTACCATTAAATCTCCAAACTTTAGCTCCAATGCTATCCCAAGTATTGTTAGGCTGAAACTGGTTTACTGCCAGCGGAGTCCATTTAGCATAAATAGTGGTATCAGCAGAAACGGCATAATCTGCATCAATCTTTTGAGTTAAAGTAGAGTCTTTATACCATCCATCAAATCTATAACCGCCCTTGGTAGGTATCGGTAGATTGTTATATACAACTGTAGCAGTCTGATATATAGGGTATAAGTCACGATCAATCGCTGTAGTTACAGCAACACCTGGGGTATAAACCTTTGTTGTAGATCCAGCACTAGTAGCATACCCATTTGTAGAACGTGTTAACTGATTAGATAAAGGTGAAACATAACCACCATTGGCATTATATGTTAAAGTGTAATACTTATTGGGAATTGCCATCGGTGTGAATGTTGCATCACCCCATTGAGCTCGCATATTTGTGGTTGTTCTACCACGATAAATTGAACCCGGAGCGTATATCTGACTATCATAATCACACTTCCAGTTATTGAATACCTTATTGACCGTAACTGTTTGTGTAGTGTCAAAATGATAACCTATATACAAAGGTAATGTGGGTACTGTCCTATCCAACATCAATCCCACAGAATCCGTAGTTTGCGGAGCAGGTATAGGTGTACCACTTCTACCAGATGCACCATCTTGTGTTCTATAAGTTACTGTATATGATACAGCGGTTTCAAATGTTACTGGGAAAGTATCTATCAAATAATATGTATTTGTACCTGTATAGCAGAAATGCCCATTAGACATACAAGAGTCAGGACCGCCTTGTACCCACACATACAATGTACCAGTATTAGATGTAGTGGTAAAAGAACCACTAGGTTCATCATTTGTTACAGAATTCCACCAATATGACCCTGTAGTTACAGGTTTATCTACAACATAATATAAGTCATCCCAAGTAGGATTAGGTTTATTGATACTTATGTAAGCAGCAAAAGGATAACCATATGTACCTGTACCTGAATCTGTACCGGTCCAATCATTGTTAGATACATACCAACTTACATTATTACCAGACTTAGTAAATGTGATATCAAGATCAATAGCAATATATGGATAGTCACCCGAAGATGCTACGCCATATCCATGTAGTATACAATAAATGTGGTTAGTTACTGACATTAGCTATTTACCCAACCTATTCCTATTGAACCAACGGGTACATTTGTTGTACCCGGGTTAGTTGCTGAAATATATAATCTTAAACCATTACTAAACTCAATAAAGTTAGTACCTGATTTAATAGATGTGTTATTAGCAAGTGTAGCCATATTTGTACCGCCGGAAACACTTGTTGTCATGCTTACTGAATTTGAACCAGTAAGTGTAAGTGTAGCGGCGCCTACATTAGTTACATTGTTAGTAATACCAATAGTGTTACTTGTAGTAAGTTCTGTACCTACATTGTGTAACTTAGTACCCAGAATATCTAACTTCTTATTCTCTTGAAGTGCCGTAAGGAGATTATCCCAAACAAGATCACTTGTAGGTCCTACAGATATTGTACCACCGGTACCAGATGTACCATAGTCAGTACCATTTGAATCGGTTAATGATACAAGTTTAGTCTGTTGTGATCCTACGGTTAACTGTACTTTAGGTGCAGTTAAATATTCTAACTTTGCGGTACCTGCCCAGTTATTTGGATTACTGTCATTAGGAACTACAAATGAATATGTATTGTATGTAGTATTATGGTATACAGCATAGTTGTTAGGCATCTGCTGTGTGTAGTTGTATGCTTCGGTAGAATTACTAAAACCTTTTACGGTACCGGGTGCAGCTACATCAAGAGGAACTAGTGTCTGTTGACCCTCACCGGTTACTTGTGCAGCATATATAGCTGGTGGGAAAATCTGGCTTGCATCAGTAGCTTTATCAATCTTATCAGCTGTCATTCCTGGATACCAGGCAACGATAGTATTATAACTATCAGCAGTACCCATAGGTGCAGAAGTTACATTCTCCTGTAAAGTAGGAGAGGTGCTATAAGAATGAACATTATAGTAATCTGTAATATTGATAGAATTGAAATCAATCAAAGAATTAGTTTTTACAGTAGTAGTTACATCCTTAAAAGTGATACCACCGGGTAAGGTCTTTGCTGTATAAGCGACGTCAGAAGGAATTGTTCTTGTTAGTGCACTTGCAAGAGCATACAAAGTACTTGGTACGCTGAATACGATTTTACTGGACCATGGGATAACCTCTGGCCCAAGCATACCACCATTAGCCCAGTCATTTTTATCTATATCAGCAGAGCCACCGCCATTGCCGGTAGCAAATCCAGCAAATGTCTGAAGTAATACACGATCAGTAAATCCAGTAAACAGTATATATACATCAGCGTCTAAGGTTGAGCTGATATAAAGTCGTATCACAGTAGAAGATGCATTGTAGTTTGGATTTATATCTTTATAGGGAACACCACTGGAAGTCTGCTCCCATGTAGCATCCTTGATATAAACTATACCATCTGTAATCTTTACGAATTCAGAAAGCATTGTGGCGTAATCTGCAGGATCATAGGTGCCACTAGGTACAGTACCATCCGGCTTAGGCGGATTATTTCCTGTACCAGGAATATTCTTAATCAAAGGGCTGTATGAAGTAACTTTTCTGGCCCAATTGGATATAGGATCAAAATCGCAAGTACCTAAGAAAGGATTAGCAAAAATGACGCCAGCAGCAGAAAGCTTAGAACCTACGGGCAATGGGAAATCCTGAATACCTGCTTGTGTACCCTGTGGGATTTTCAGGATCATAGAGGCACCAATACCAACCATACTAGCAAGCCATTTATTCTCATCAGGAATATCTTGAGGGTTTACACCTTGTGCTTCTGCTGTTTTCTTGAACATTTCCCAAGCGGATAATCCTACTACTCTACCTTCGTTATATATTTCTTGAGGCATTGTAATATCTCCCTTTATATAAATAATAAAAAGTAACCTTATAAGAATATACAAGGTTACTTATATATAAAATAAAGGGAGCATCTACTCCCTTCTCATTTTGCCGAATTAGTCTTTGTTGTGGTAATTAATTGTTGTCCATTTGTACTTAATATTTAGTTTATGCAATACCCACATAAAGAATAATTTAATATCATTCGGTGTTATCTTTTCCATACATTCACCTCATTTTGCCGAATTAGCCTTTTTCTTCTCGTATTTGCAATACGGGCATAAACTTATTTCATACTTGCTTATAGGATATTTACCATAATTTTTACAAGATTTACAAAGTGGTTCTTTCATATATTCACCGCCTTTAACTTACCGCCTGTCCTACTGACAAAACAAACTTCAAGTCTATTATATCTCCGGTATCAACGTATACGTTGTTCGTGCCTATGATCGATTGTATCTGTTTACTGTCTAACTGTATTGTTGTCGGTGTGGCTAATTCGTAGACCATATAAGTATTAGTTAAACTGTTTTTGAATTGCGTTGCGTCTGTATAATCAGTATTTTTCATATACATAGCGGTCGGTCTTAACAAACCTGAATTGTTAGGAATTGAACCAACCGAAGATACCATAGAACATTCATAATCGGTACATATAAATTCTGACGGGTAGTATTTGCCGTGTATTTCTCCTGTTTCAAAAACAGCAAAATCGCTGTTATATTGCCAACTATAATCATATAGGCATATATACCCGTGCGTAACAGTCAGCACACCACTTCCAACATTAAGACTACCATCATAGACTGTCTGGCCGAAGTTTATTGCGTAGAGGGTGCCTGTGTATGGGGTGTAAGAGGTGGCGGTTGAACCGATTTCTAATTGAGTAGCATCGGGTGTAAGTGAATGTAAAGACAGTCTTATATAACAGCACTCATTTGGCGTTGTTATTTGGTAGGTTGTACAGCTAACATCACTTATCCAAGTTTTGTCTGCTTTGTAAAATGAATGCTGCGCAAGTGAACCAGTATTCGTAATACCGGATAAGTAATAGGTTGTATTTGGTTTGACCAAAATATAGTCGCTTGCACTCCAATCGCTTGAAGGTTCTAATGAGCCACCGGGTTTTACAAATTTCCCCAATTCAATAGTTGTTTTGTTAAACAGGTTTTTACCACACACCAATATATCAGCCTTATCAAACCCGTTAATCGCAATAGGTGCTGAAGGAGTACCGCCACCACCCGTAGCTGTGATAGCCACTTCAAGATTTACAAGGTTTTCGGCCTTGTCTGTATCAAAGGTCGCAATAGCACCGCTTGCCGTGCCTACGGTACTTAACGATAATAATTGAGAATCTATTACTTGTGATCTATACATAGTCATTGTTCATCACCGTCTGTTTCTTTTATGTTCCTTGCAGCCTTCTTACATCTGTGGCTTGCAATTACTCTGTATAAGACTATACAAAGTATTACACCGATCAATGCCAGTATCTTACCGACTACTTCAATTATTGTTACATCTGAACCAAATAAAACATTCAACATATTTCTTTTTATGATCCTATATATTTATCTATTGTTACCCAGTATTTTAATGATGTATCTCCTGTGTCTGCATAGATGTTATTGTTTCCGACAATGCTCGCCACTTCTTCACTTGATAACTGTATCGTTGTTGGTGTCTGTAATTCCGCACAAACTGTAATTTGTTCGTTGTCTGATGTACCTTCGGGCAAATATAAATAAAGGTCTGTGCTATTACAATAAAAATGTAATGTGTCCTGTGAGTATGCCGCCAAATATGGTGCTTTATCGCATAATTGCGGATTGTCAGCATTAGGAGGGTATACTATCGGGTTTGAATGTGTAAATCTTCGCCTTATATAACTTCCTAAATCCGTTGAGTTTGTACCATTGCCCCAAGTTACAGTAAAGCAAGTATTTTTAATCGTCAGTTTACCGCTTAAAACATCTAACGAACCGCCGTATACTGTTTGACCGAATGGAATGGTTTTAGTAGTGCCGTTGTATTCAGCATACGTTGTATCACTATCACTTGATAATCTTATCATTGGATAGATTTTTAACCCACTTGTATTAACACCCTGTCTAACTCTAATAACTATACTTAATGTGCTATCTTCTGTTAGCGTAAAATTATTAGGTGTCATATTATTACCGCCACGAGCAATAGTTGTTCCGTCCTTACTAATGAATGTATCATAAGTTTCAAAACTCTCTGATACACCCGAAGTAAAAATATAACTTCCTTTTTTCAGATTAAAGTTTTTAATAAAATACTCTAAACCACTTGCAATACCACTAAATGATAATGTTCCGTCTGAATTAACCGTTAATGTTACATTACTTTTAGTTTCTGTTGTGTATAGTTTTGGTAATACATTTCTACCACAAGCCACCAACGAGCAAGCGGAAAAAGAACTAATGGGTATAGGTGTGCTTGGCGTACCACCGCCACCCATAGCCACAATCTGACATTTTACCTCAACTAAATCATCTGTTAAATCAGTATTAAAACTTGCAATACTTCCAGACGCAGATTGTAGTATGGGCAATGCCCTTACATTAGCTGGAACACTATTAAGTCGATACATCGTCATATCAGAATACTCTCGCTTCTACTGTCATATTGCTTGCCTGAGCAAGGAATGTGATTGTTACACTTCCTGTTGCCGTTGTAATAGATGTGTAATTAGCATTTCCGTTGTCAGCCCATACTTCGATATGACTGCTTGTTGTAATGCTTGCATCAGATAATGTGATAGATGTAGATCCAGCCGTTAAAGTACCAGATACCCATTTACCATCAATATCTGTTACTGTTAAGTTATCCCAATGAGCAGAATTAAAAGCTTCCGCAGTAGTAATAGCGGTATTGCACTTATAGAGCTTTGCACCATTACCATCATCATACATACAGTAATCACCTTTGGCATAAGTAGCCGTAGCATCATAAATGAGTGCTACTACCGGGAGACTAATCTTGTAATCCAGATCATTATTAATAGCAGTCTTTACTGTATTAATATAAGCTCGCACCGCTTCATTTGTAGGTAACTTGTCATTATCTCCAGCGTTAGGAATTGTGGTGGATTTTGTTGCTGCGCATGCATCCCCTAAAGTATAGCCATTATATGTCTTATTAGTAAGTGCCTGTGTATCAGATAATGTGACTACCTCAACAGAAGTAGAATCAGTAGTACTATAGCTATATAATTTATTCCCATTGATAAATACATTAGCATTGGAATATGTCTGCACCCCATTACTATCTTGGTTTGCCGCTCCTACAAGGTAAAGCATGCTAGTTGTATTGTTAGCACTACCTGCTGTATTCTTGGTATCAGGGCATACATCCCAAGTACCATCCGCCCTTAATGTGTATGCAGGATCTGATGTGGTTGCACCAGGAACAAGACCTGCTACGCCTTGTGTAAAGACAGTGCCCCAAGTTCCATCACTCTTGAGATATTTAGCTGTATCTCCAGATGCTGCAGGAGGTACAAGACCCGCAACACCGGCAGAACCGGATGTAGCACCAATATAATTAGGCACATTTGCCCAAGTATGATCACCTCTTAAGAACTTTGCTGTATCGCCAGTAGCAGATGCTTTAGGTACAAGACCATCAGTACTTGTGGTAAATACACTATATGTAGTATCTGGAACAGAAATGGTAGATGTATCACCATCACCAGCGGTTATTGTTAAAGTACCACTATTCCAAGACAAACCCTTGATATATGTATCTGCAATATTCTGACCAAGACCATCTTTAGCTGCGCTATCGGCTGCAGGCATAACAATGTCAGAAGCATTTTTCCAACCCACACTTGTAAGTATTACGCTACTTGGTTGAGCAGATATAGTACTCGCCTTCGGTACAATACCTGGAGTAGATGAAGTAAACTCATTATATGTAGTGTCTGTAACTCTAATAGATCCTGTTGTGCCGTCACCTCGTGTATATGTAATAGTAGAACCGAGGTTAGGTGCTGAAGGTGATGCATTGCTCACCATATCGTGAATATATGAGTTAATCTTCTTCTTAGGTGTAGAAGAGTCATAAGTAGCATTAGTAGCATCATCTGCAGTATCTGCATGAGCAGCATCAGAAGCCTTACCGCTAAATTTAGGTGCGGTAAGGGTATCGCCTTGGAGGTATACACCCGAAGTTTCGCCAGTAACCTTTGAAAGTGTAGTTACATCATAGTTAGTATCACTTGAAGTAAATGTCAGATAATACTTTGTACTACCAGACACATCTGCTTCTACGGTCATTACATTAATATCATTAGTGTTATTACTTACATTGAGCCAAGTATTGTCTTTGTAGATGTAAAGTTCATATAATCTCTGCTGAGTTTGTGATTGAGGATCTATAGGGAGATATTCTGGATTGTTATCATCCCCAATATATACATATACGATATCCGTCATGGGGTCCTCGGGCAAAGATGGAACAACTCTTACGCCCGAAATCTTTCTTCGCACAGGGGTACCATCTGAAGAACCATTGCTGGGAGCGTCGTACCAGACTTCATCATTGTCCCAAATAGATATAATCTGACCATTCTTAGGGGGAATATTTCTAAGTCCCGCTTTAGAAGTAGTTAAATATGTACGAGGAATTGTGCTCATGTTACACCTCACTATAGCATTCTATAGGACTATAAAAGGTTTACCATGCGCAAAATAGCCTCCTCGGAGAAACCGTCAAAACCGAGGAGGCCGTATGCTGTATGAGGTTATAATATGCAGGATATGAATGATTGGTGATGTATAAGTATCCGCATATCCCCTCAATATCATAAAAGGTTAGAAAACAAATAGCACCCTCTACGGAGTGGGGTGCTATCTGCTGAACTTTATACGTTAGCTCGGAGGTGAGCTTGACTTATTTAAGATAATCCATTGATACCCAAATGTCCATATCATTGCTAATTCTGCCCCAACCGTCCTGCTCTTCATAAACAGTAACTGTATCACCGTTAAGGAGTTTAGCAACAACTTCATATTCTGTACCAGGGCCATGGCGTACATTGAGCCAAGAATCTACGCTGACTTGATACTCTTTACCTTGAGGTACCGGATCAGGTGCGGGCTCTGGTGTTGGTTCAGGTGCAGGAGTCTCAGTAATTTCAGGTGTAGGGAACAGATATCTGCCGCTTGCATAACCACCATTGTAGTAAACCCAAGTGTTGATTCCGCCAATCCATTCACCTTCAACAATCTCATCAGCCTCAAATGTTGTGCCGTTATTGATCCAGCCAACTTGTTCAGAAGAAGTTGTAGGCTCTGCACGAAGTCTTAAAGCATCTCCGCTGTAAGTCTGAACTGTGAATTCCTGAGTTGCCGGTTCGGGATCAGGTGTCGGTTCCGGAGTAGGCTCCGGGTCAGGTGTCGGCTCAGAATCAGAACCATCATCCTCATCATATCTCGGTCTACCGAATCCGGCGATACGAGAATCATCAAAATCATACCATTTTCTCTGAACCATATCACCGGCATTTCCTTCGATTGTTGTGATACAACCATCTACATCTTCAACGATACCTACGTGAGCAATACCATTGCCGTAATCGAAGAAGATCATATCACCAATTTTAGGGTCGGAAGTATACCACTCCCCAGCATCCTTGAAGTACCC
>Ga0310690_10012517_pt1 | contig 10406 bp, 6 predicted proteins | sample AusTroGonzalo_MG_2_FD_207661 | JGI IMG/M metagenome (GOLD analysis project Ga0310690, IMG submission 207661) | Bovine rumen microbial communities from tropical cattle in Woodstock, Queensland, Australia - Gonzalo_04 (v2) (version 2) | ecosystem: Host-associated > Mammals > Digestive system >...
CGATGGGCAACGAGGCGGGACCTGGCGACAACTTCAAGACGTGCTACCGCCATCTCAAGGAGAAGGACCCGACGCGCCCGGTGCAGTACGAGCGCAACCCGTGGCTGACGGACATGGGCTCCCGGCAGTATCCGTCCGTCGAATGGATGCAGCGGTGCGCGGCTGGCGATCCTACGCTGACGGACGGCGTGCAGACGAATCGTCCGGTCCGTTATCCGTACCACGTCAACGAATATGCCCACAACTTCAACAACGCGTGCGGGAACCTCGCGGATTTCCAGGCCGCCATAGAGAGCTCGACGCGAATCATGGGCGGCGGACTCTGGGACTTTGCCGACCAGTCGCTCTGGCTGAAGTGGAAGGGTCGCCGCGTGGCGGCCTGGGGCGGATGCTTCGGCGAAAAGCCTGAGCAGGGTCAGGGGATCCTGGACGGGCTGGTGACGGGCGACAGGCGTCCGGAGCCGGTCTACGAGGAGGCGCGGCACGTGTTCCAGCCGTTTGCCGCCCGCCTTTCGGGCGACAGTGTCGAGCTGCGCAGCAAGCGGTATTTCAGGGACAGCGCCGACTGCTCTTGCCGCTGGACGCTGCTCAAGGACGGCGTTGCGCAGGCGCGAGGCACTTTTGACATAACGCTTCTTCCTTGCGAGACTCGTCTTCTTCCGCTGCCGGAGGAGGTGCGCCGCGTGCGAATGGATGCGGCAGGCGGCGAGTGGGCGCTGCGCGTCGAGTTCGTGCAGAAGGCGGACGAGGGGCTCATTCCGTCCGGGTGGATCGTCGCCGCAGACCAGTTGCAGCTCGGCGGCGTAGCCGAGCCGCCGCAGCCGTTTCCTGGCCGCCTGACCTATGCATTTTCGCCGGAAACTGGTGAGCTTGTCTCGCTCCGCCGGGACGGACGCGAACTCCTGAAGGCTCCGCTGACGCTCGACTGCTTCCGCGTCCCTGTCGGCGGCGAGACGAAATACCGCGAGGAGTACATGAGCTACGGGCGCGAGCGGCTGAGGGATGGTTTGCGGACGATGCGTCCGACAAAAATGCGCTTCGAGGACCGGCCGCTTCCGGACGGGCGGCGGGAGGTCTTCTCGGTAATCGCCTATCGCGGTGTGCGCAAGGAGGATGCGCCGCGGCTTGGGCATGCCAATGAGGTCAGCTTGGTTGACCTGGGGCCTGTCGAGGCCGATGCTCCAGGCGTCGAGGTGGAGAGCACGTGGACAATCGAGCCGAGCGGCCGAGCGCACGTCCGCTCGGTGTTCCGTCCTACCGGTCGGCCAGTTGAGTACCAGCGCATGGGATTGCGTTTTGTCCTGGACGTGCCGCGCACGGCGGTGGACTATTTTGCGCGCGGTCCGCACGACAACTATCCCGACCGCAAGACCGGCGCGCTGCCTGCGCGTTATCGCGGCGATTCGACGAGCTTCGGCTTCCAGTTCACGACGACGCAGGACAATGGCACGCGGGAGGAGGCGCGGTTCGTAATGTTGCCCGAGGCCGGGCTCTCCGTCGTTGCGCCGCGCAGACAGACGTTTGCCTTCGCCGTTTCGCCGTATTCGCCGACGGAACAGCTGCTGACGCCGCATCCGGAATGGCTGCCGGGGCCGTCGAAGACGGAACTCGGCGTCTATGCGCGTGTTCGCGGGCTGGGGTCCGCGAACTGCGGCCCCGAGCCGCTTCGCCGCGATTGCATAGCCGCGGGCGAGACATGCGAGATGTCGTTTGACCTGAATTGATGGCGTGTGGCGCGATCGCTGGTTCCGAGCTGGTTTATTCGGCCGAGGATTCGGCGGGGATTCGGCGGGGAGAGACCCCTGAGACGGTGGTGATTTTGACGGGAAAATTGCGTGATTTGGCAAGATAACGCAGAAGGAGGCACGGGGCAGGGGGTCGCGGCGGATTCCCCACGGACTTTCTACGGATGCGCCGCGGTATGCGCGGCGCGGATGCCTCGAAAAGTGGTGGAAGATCCCGAAGGGCAAGTGACGCTTAGCTGAAGAGCGATTCGGCGTAGCGGACGAGGCCCATGGCGTCTTTGGAGTAGTTGTCGGCTCCTATCCTCTCGGCGTACTCACGGGTAAGCACCGCGCCGCCGACAGTCACCTTGCAGCCAGGAAGCTCTTCGTGGACCATCTTGACAGTCTGCTCCATGAAGCACACGGTCGTAGTCATGAGCGCAGAAAGCCCCACGAGACGAGCCTTTTCGCGCCTTGCGGCCTCCACTACCTTCTCTGGGGGCACGTCGCGGCCGAGGTCTATCACCTTGAAGCCGTAGTTTTCGAGAAGGGCGCGGCAGATGTTCTTGCCGATGTCGTGTATGTCGCCCTTTACGGTGGCCATTACGACTGGGCCTTTCACGCTCCCGGATGCATTCGCGGGCAGGGCCTTGCGCACGACTTCGAAAGCGGCCCCCGCCGCCTCGGCCGCCATGAGAAGCTGCGGTAGGAAGACAGAGCCCGCTTCAAATCCCCTGCCGACGACTTCAAGGGCCGACACGATGCCGCCGCTTATCACGTCGAGGGGCGCAGCGCCTTCCGACAGCGCCGCCTTCGCCGCTGCCGCCGCGTCTGACTTGAGCCCGTGCCTGATGGCCGACGCGAGCGGCGACTCCGATGACGCGCCGGTCTCTTTGCCTTGCGTCGCGCCGCCGTGCGGGCGGACGGGCTGCGCACTTCCGCCTGTTGGCGCCCACTCTTTGAAGTTTGCAATCCACTCGCCGCATGCGGGATCCTTTGCCGTGAGGGCGCGGAATGCGCGGTATGCCGTCATCATGTCCGCCGCGAGGGGATTTACGATGCCTGCGGAAAGCCCGGCGCCAAGCGCCATCGTGTAGAACGATGCGTTCAGCAGCGGCCGCGCGGGAAGCCCGAACGATATATTGGAGACTCCAAGGCACGTGCGGCAGCCGAGCTCGTCCTTTACGCGGCGCATCGCCTCGAGGATGGTGTTTGCGCTCTCAGCCTCTGCGCTCACGGCGAGGCAGAGGACGTCGATGACGAAGTCAGATGGCTTAAGCCCGTATTCCGCGCCTCGCGCGAGGATCTTCCTTGCGACTGCGAGCCGCCCCTCGGCCGTCGGAGGTATGCCCGATTCGTCGAGAGTTAGTGCGACTACTACGCCGCCGTATTTCGCGACAAGCGGGAGGACGGTCGAAAGCGACTCCTCCTTCCCGTTCACGGAGTTTACGAGAGCCTTGCCGTTGTAGTGCCTGAGGGCGCGTTCGAGTGCCTTGGGGTCTGAAGTGTCGATTTGCAGCGGGAGGTCAGTGACGCTCTGCACCGCCTGTATCGTGGCGTCGAGGACGGCTGGCTCGTCGAGGCCTGGGACTCCGACGTTGACGTCGAGGATGTGCGCTCCGGCCTCGGCCTGTGCGACGGCTTCTCGCAGCACATACGCTACGTCTCCCTCCGCGAGCGCGGCTTTCAGCTTCTTCTTCCCCGTCGGGTTGATGCGCTCGCCGATTATGATTGTGTCGTCGATCGGTATCTTCACGGCGCGCGAGCCGGAGGTCACGATGGTTTTTGAGTGGGTGAGTGGGTGAGTTTGGAGTGGGTGAGTTGATTTTTCGCTCGCAGACTTACAACTCACAAACTCATAACTCACCAACTCACGAACTTTTCTTATGTGGGCGGGGGTGGTGCCGCAGCATCCGCCGACGATTGACGCGCCTGCATCCACAAGCGCGGCGACGTCGCGGGCGAACTCCTCAGGCCCGACTGTGAAGACGGTGCGCCCGTCAACTACCTTTGGAAGCCCTGCGTTGGGCTTGACGGCGACGGGCAGGCTTGTCGCGGCGACGAGCCTTTTTACGTACGGCAGCATCAAGTCTGGCCCAAATCCGCAATTGAGGCCGAGCGCGTCAACCCCAAGGCCCTCAAGTAGCGCCGCCACGCATTCAACGTCCGCTCCCGTGAGGAGCTTTCCGTCTTCGCCGAGGGCGACTGTGGCGAGGATGGGGAGGGAGGTCGCCTCCTTTGCGGCAAGGACGGCGGCCTTGAGCTCGTAGGCGTCGCCCATCGTCTCTATTACGACGAGGTCCGCGCCGGACTTTTCCCCGAGCCGCATCTCTTCCGCGAAGGAGTCGTATGCGGCGTCGAACTCGAAATCGCCGGCAGGCTTGAGGAGGCGGCCGGTCGGCCCGACGTCGAGCGCCACGAGGCGGCGGCCGCCTGCGCTTGATGCGGCTTCCTTGGCAATGCCGATTCCGGCGGCCACGACGTCTTCGAGAGGCGCGTCGCCGTGGTATTTGGCGGGATTCGCGCCGAAGGTGTTTGCGTACACGACGTCGGCGCCGGCTGCGAAATACGCTTCGTGCACGGCGCGCACGTCACTTGGATGCGAGATGTTCCAGAGCTCCGGAACCTCGCCCGGCTGAAGGCCCCTTGCCTGAAGCTGGGTGCCCATCCCTCCGTCGAGAAAAAGGAGCTTTCCGTCGCCTGCAATGCCGCTCATCATTCTGCCTTAGTGCCTTTCTTTACGCCGATTACGGCGCTTACTGACTTTGACGGAACCATGAGAAGGTTGTCCGTGAGCGATACGCCGATCTTGTGGGATGTGTCGAGCAGTTTGAATATCGTCCGCTGCTCGGAGAGTGGGAAGTCGCCGTAGCCAGGGGAGTAGCGCGAAACGATCGACTCGCCCGGTTCAAGCTCCTTTTCTATTTCAGCGTTCGTCTCGTCCATCCATTTTTCTATGAGGGCCGCGCCGATTGCCTGTGCGACGAGGGCATCGACTCCGGACGAAACTGATACGCGGCGCTGGAACGCGTCGAACTCCGCGCCGATTGTCCCGCAGACGAGGTATGCGGCATGGCAACCTGCAATGTGGCGGGCGATGGTGCCGCGGATCTCGATCTTGAGGCCTCCTGACTCGATGACATTTCCATCAATCGGGAAGCGCCGCCAGATGCGGGCGGTGCGCAGGGTCTTTAGCGCTTCGTCGCGCATCCTCTCCACGCGCCCTGCGAGCTCGCCGTCGGGGAGGCTCCGGCCCATGCGCATGTAGCGGGCGATCTCGGCAATGTCAACGGTCATCGTCGGACAGGATGCTCCCCAGGTTCGCCATTATGCGCTCCGCGACCTCCGGCTTGTTCATCGTGTAGATGTGCACGGCGTTGACGCCGTTGGCGAAGAGATCGACTATCTGCTCCGTGGCGTAGGCGACTCCTGCGTCGAGCATAGCGGCAGGGCGGTCGCCATAGCGATCTACGATGGCCTTGAAGCGGCTCGGGAGATACGTTCCCGAAAGCTTGCATATGCGTGCAATCTGCCGACCGTTGGTGACTGGCATTATGCCGGCGATGACGGGGACTGTCACGCCGTGGTCGCGGAGCTTCGCGAGGTAGCGGTAGAAGATGTTGTTGTCGAAAAACATCTGGGTCGTCACGAAGTCGAGCCCGGCATCGACCTTCTCGCGCAGATGGAGGATGTCGTCCTCCATGTGGTCGCAGTCGGGGTGGCGCTCCGGGTAGCATGCGCCGCCGAGGCAGAAGCAGGAAGGACGCAGCTCGCGCACGAGGTCCACTGCGTGCGAGAAGCACCCGGGAGGCGGCTCCGCCGAGTCCTTGGGAAGGTCGCCGCGAAGGCACAGGACGTTTTCGATCCCGGCCTGGCGCAGGGCCACGACCTCCTTCGCGATGCCGTCTCGCGTGGCAGAGAGGCATGTGAGGTGGGCAAGGGCCGGAACGCCGTATTCCTGCACGAACGACGCGACGGCGACTGTGTTCGCCTGTGCGTTTCCAGAGGCGCCGTAGGTAACGGACATGAACGACGGCCGCTGGCGGGCGAGCCGCGACACCGCCTCCTTAACCGGCTCGAACGGCGAGTCCTTCCTCGGAGGGAATATCTCGAACGAAACCGACGGGCGGCCTTTAGCGAGTATGTCTTTTATCTTCATGGGCGTTCATTCTCCTGCGTAGAAGGAATTATAGCATATTCGCATTGCCGACGGCACGTGTAATTTGGTAAAATACTTAAGTCAACAAGGGCGGAGACCGGAAAGTCCTGTGGAAACCAGGCACTGTCGCGCAGCCGTAACAGCCGGAATGCGGTGTTCGTTCATAACAAAAATCAAGTACTCTCGCATGAGGGGGAAAGAAGGAAAATGAACATACTGATGGTTGCCGCGGTCGCCGCGGCTGCTGGCTCGGTTGCGGAACCTACGCAGACCGAGGCTACGAACAAGGTGGTGGAAATCCCGCCTGTCACGGTATATGCGTCGCGAATAGAGTCCAGCGCGGCTGAAATGCCAAGCGCGGTAGGCGTATACGACGCAGAGGCGATTTCGCGCTCCGGCGCGCGCGACCTGCCAGAGCTGCTGGACAAGGTCGCGAATCTCCAGATACGCACGTTAAACGCCAATCCGCTGCAGACGCAAATCGCGATGCGTGGCTTTGGAGAGAACTCCTACGGACGGGTGAAGGTAGTAATTGACGGCGAGGAGCTGAACTGCGTTGACATGGACGCGCAGAACCTTGTGCGCATTCCGCTTGGAAGCATAGATCGCGTCGAGGTGATTCACGGCCCGAGCCCGGTTCTGCATGGAGACGGAGCTGTTGCTGGTGTCGTTAACATCGTCACCGACACGCGTGACTATTCGAAGAAGACAAAGGTCACGGCGCGCGGCGGTTCTTATGGAACGTTCGGGGCCAATGTGCAGACCAAGGGCGGATTCGAGGAAGAAGGCCTTCTTTATTTCGCGTCCTACGACTACAGCCGCTCCGACGGGTTCCGCGAAAGGTCGGGCTACGACATGCACGCGTTCTCCGCCTCGCTTCGCAAGAACTTCGACAACGGATCGACTGTCGGATTCAAGGCAAACTACTTCAATTCGTTCTTTGAGATGCCGGGTTCCCTTTCGTATGCTCAGTGGAAGGGTTCTCGCAGATATGCGAAATTTGACAACGACTGGTGTCGTCTGTGGAACTACGGCTTTGCGATCGATTCCAAGATGGCAATCGCCGAAGACCAGTGGCTTTATATCGACGGCGCGTTCTCCGTCAAGCATCGGCAGGCCCACTGGGGCGACTACGGATACTCAAATGAATACGACCTCTACAGCGGCCAAATTTCGCCCAGGTATGTTAACGAAAAGGACGTCTTCGACTTCGGCAGTAAGTTTACGGTCGGTTACGACTTCAGGTACGACCGCTACAATGTCCGGGACCGTTCCGGTTACAACAACCCGAAGTACCACTTCGACCGCGAGCGCCACGCATTGTTCGCCGAGGAGGAGTTTTTCCTGACGGACGAACTTTCCATTGTCGCTGGAGCGCGAGGCGAATACATCGACAATCGCTGGCGCAACTACAGCGGGCTAAAGGAAACTACTTCCTACGACCTGATGGGCGACTTTGAGCTCGGCGTCGTCTATCGCCCCATCGAGGACATGAAGGTGTTCGCAAAGGGGACTCGCTTTCATCGCAGTGCGTTCTGCGACGAGTTGAGCAACACTAAGGACGGCAAGTTCCTGGAGCCAGAGACTGGCACGTCGCTGGACATTGGACTGGAATACACGTTTGCAAAGGAGTTTAAGTTCGATGTGACAGGTTTCTGGAGCGTAATGGAGGACGAGATATTCTACAATCCCTACGTCACGCCTGCTCCTTGGGGGTGGAATGGGTACAATGGCAATAGCCCAGGGCGCACGGAGCGTCTTGGCTTCGATGTTGGCCTTGCATGGTGCCGCGAGAAAACGGCGGAGGCGTCTATTCGCTACTCGTTTGTGGACTCGCGCTTCCGCAACGGGCAATACGAGGGGAATACAATACCGCTTGTGCCGCAGAATCGTGTCCGTGCGGAGGTCGGCGTGTGGATCCTGGACGATCTCGAGGTCAAGGGCGGCTATCGCTTTGTCTCGTCCCAGGTCCTCATGAGCGACTTCAATAACGAGCATAGTCGGTTGCCTGGATACTCGATCTTTGACATTGGCCTGCACTATACGCCGTATTGGGCGAAGGGCTGGAAGGCGTCGTTCGTGATGGACAACGTTCTCGACCGCAACTACTGCGACTTCGCCGGCTGGTCGGACTACAGCGGAGGCTACTACTATCCTGCCTGCGGGCGTAGCTTCTTGTTTACGCTGTCCTACGAATTCTGATGACGGGGTTCGCCAAGAGCGCGATACTCCTTTTTCTCGCCCTGCGCGTCGGCGACTTCGTTGGCGTCGCCGCAGGGATGTGGTTCGTACCTCGATACGTGGCGCCGGAGGACATAGGAGCCGTCCTCCCCGTCACGTCTTTTGCGACGTTCCTCTCGCTTCCGATGTTCGCCTTCGCCATGACGGTGATGAAGGAGTCTGCATGCCTCGCGGCGGCTGGCGAGCGGGGGCGGGTGAAGTCGCTTCTTTGCGGGGCGTTCGTCGGCGCCGCCGCGATTCTCGCGGTTGTGCTCGTCGCAGCCGCCGTTGCGGCGCCGCGGTTCCTCAAGGCGATGAGGGTCTCCGACGCATCTGTCGGGTTCCTCGTCGTTGCGGCGGCGTTTCTTGGCTGCGTCGCACCGGTTTACACCGATGCGCTGCAGTCGCTCAAGCGCTTCCGCGCCATGGCCGCCGTAGAGGTTGGCGGCGCGGTCTTCCGTTTCCTCGTAATGCTCGTCGTGATGCCGTGCAGGGCGCTCGCCGGATATTTCGCGGGGCAGGCGGCGCTGCCGGCGTTTCGCATCCTGGGGAGCGTCGTCGCGCTGCGAAAGGACCTCGCGGCTCGGGCTGAGCCGTATTGGGACCGAGCCGCCGCGCGGCGAATCGCAATTGCCTTCCTTGCGATATTGGCGTATCAGGGTGCGCCGATGGCGGCGTCTTTAGTCGAGCAGTCGGTTCTCCGCACTGCGCTTCCGGGCGCGGATTCCGCAGGATACTACATGGTCTCTCGCTTTTCCGATTTTCTCCACTATCTTGCCTTCCCGCTGTTGCTCGTCATGTTCCCCTACACCGCTGCGGCGGCGAAGCGCGGAGAGGAGACTCGGCCGTTCGTCGTCAAGTGTTCGGCGGTCACACTCGCGGTTGCATCCGCGATGGCGGTCGCGTACTTGTTTTGGGGAAGCGAGCTTCTTTCCCTGATGCCGCACGGATCTGACTACGCGGCATATTCGCGCCACATGCCGCTACTTGTCGCGGCGACCGCGCTGACGTCGTGCCAGATATTCTACACGAACTCGGAGGTCTCGGCAGGGCGCTTCGGTTTTCTCCTGTGGCTTGTGCCGCTCCACATTGCCTATCCCGTGCTTCTCGGTCTTGCGTCGGCGCTTGGGATGGTTCCAACTCTCGACGCATATATCATCTGGATCGTCGCGGCATCTGCGCTGAGGTTTGCCTTCGCCGCCGCGATGTGCGTCAAGACTACTTTATGATGCCACCGCAGAGGATTGCTCCGTCGGCGGAATAGACTACCGCCGACTGCCCGGGGGCAACTCCGAAAAGGCCTCCTGGCGCATGGACGACTCCGCGCTCAAGCGTCACCGGGCCTGACGGTGATCCGTTCGAGCGTATCTTGATCATGCCCTCGACAGGGTCGTCCGTCGGCGCCGCGCCTTGCCAGTTCATGTCGCGGACTTCAAATTCGCCGCGAATCGCCTCCTCACGCCGCCCGACCACGACTTCGTTGCGGCATGAATCGACGCGGATTACGTAGAAGGGCGTTCCGCCGCCGATGCCAAGCCCCTGACGCTGTCCGACAGTGTAGTGCCAAAATCCGCGGTGGGTGCCGAGCGTTTTCCCGTCAAGCGATACGATGCGGCCCTCGGCGTCTTCCCTGCCTACGAGCTCGTTTGCGTCGCCGGAGTAGAAGTCCTGCGAGTCCGGCTTCTCCGCCATTGCAAGCCCCGCTTCGCGGGCGATCTGGCGCACTTCCGCCTTAGTCATGTCGCCAAGCGGAAACATCGCGCGCGCGAGCTGCTCCTGGGAGAGATTCCAGAGGAAGTAGCTTTGGTCTTTCGAGGCGTCGTTGGCACGCGCGGCGGCGAGCCTTTCGCCCGCTGCGACGATCCTCGCGTAGTGCCCGGTGGCGAAGCGGTCGAATTCGATCTGCCGCGCCGCCATTTCCGGTAGCAGCCCGAACTTGAGCCGGCGGTTGCAGACGACGCATGGATTGGGCGTTCGTCCGGCAGTGCGCTCCTCGCGGAAGTAGTCGAGGACGCTCCGCTCGTATTCCTCAGAGCAGTCGAAGACGCGGAAGGGGATGCCAAGCTTCGCGGCGAACGCCTCCGCCGCCGCGATGTCCTCCGCCTCGCCAGGGCCGAAGCATGCGTCGCGCTCGCCGCCCTTGTAGCGGCCTTCGCGCCATAGCTTCATCGTTATGCCGACGACTTCATGCCCGGCACGCTTCATCAGAAGCGCGGCGACTGCGGAATCGACTCCGCCTGAAAGTCCGACGGCTATTTTCATGTATGCGCATATTATACCATTTTAAGCGCATCGTCGAGCGC